>Ga0255055_10001685_pt1 | contig 15867 bp, 9 predicted proteins | sample JV7_2_27_MG_FD_188633 | JGI IMG/M metagenome (GOLD analysis project Ga0255055, IMG submission 188633) | Seawater microbial communities from Jervis Inlet, British Columbia, Canada - JV7_2_27 | ecosystem: Environmental > Aquatic > Marine > Inlet | place: Canada: British Columbia | collected... | reverse complement strand
AACAACGCCATTCGCCATGCCAAGTTGTTCTTTGGGAAACCAGACTCCACACGTCTTATGGACATTCATCGGGATCGACCATTGCGCAAAGCCTGTAATGAGCGTGGTAAGTGCCAACATCGTGAAGTCGTTCGAGAGGCCCCGTGCCGCACCAGCTATGCCCATTAATAGACAAGCAACGGCAAGTGTCCGTCTGGGTCCGAACCGGTCACCGACTGGACCACCGATGAGACCCACCAAAATGCCCAACACAGAGCCGGCACCCCATATCCAGCCGACCTGCACCAGGCTCAAGCCTAATTCTGTAGAAATTTCATCAAACAGCACCGGCAGCGACATTTGCGGAATCGCCACCACAAATGTGAATGTAAACGTTGATATTGTAAGAACCAGCCATTTGTAAGATTCGGATTGGACATGAGTTGTTTGTGCTTTCATAAGAACTGTTGGATGTTGTTTGTAAGTTAAGTAACAGTAATGCTGCCTCCCCTCTCTACTTGTGGTGAGCGACAGGCCAAGGAGAGGCACGCAAGTATATCCCATTGCAGCCTATCTTTAATAAAACTCTAATGGATCAATCTTGCCTTTTTATGTATGCTTAGACATTGTACCTGATTTACTCCATGGATTTTTTATAGTATGTTCCATAAAATAATTTACCTGAAATATCTGCCGGGGACAAGCGATGAAATTACGATTTAATCAAAAACTAAAACATGCCATCGGTGTTGCATTAGTTCTGATAAGTCTATCGGTGAATGGATGTCAGGAGTACAATGACGATAAAACGGAATCAAAAAAAAATATCCTGGCAAATCAACCTTTAAAGCAAGATAGAGATGACAAAAAGAAGCCTGGAAAGGCTTTGATGGATCGTGTTCTAGCGCGAAGAACCGATGATCTGAACGAGAAATGGAAAACGGTCCGTGTCCTCGTCAGTTACAACAAAACAAATTTCTTTGAAGCCGGTGGGCACATAAAAGGTCTTGAAGCCGAACTTATGCGACAATATGAAAAATACCTCCGGCAAGGGGCTCTCGGACGCGGGTCGAAAATAAATGTTATTTTCATCGCTCAGCCATTTAAGGAGTTGATCCCTGCACTGATCGATGGACGTGGCGACATTGCAGCAGCCGGTTTGACTATTACTCCGGAGCGTCAAAAACAGGTCGATTTTACGGATCCCTATATCAAAAATATTGATGAAATTATTGTCGCCGCGCAAGGTGTGTCGGGATTGGAGCACAAAACGGATCTATCCGGTCGTAAAATCCATGCAGTTTCTGGAAGTAGTTACGTTCAACACCTGAAAGAATTGAATTATCAATTTGCCCAAGACGGTTTAAAGCCAATTGAAATTTTCGAGGCAAGTGAAAACTTAGAATCCGAGGATTTAATGCAGATGGTAAATGCCGGGATATTTGAATTAATGGTAGTCGATAATCATATTGCCGAGCTTTGGTCAAAGGTGTTAAAGAACGTTATCTTGCGCGAGGACCTAAAGATTCATTCCGGCGGAAATATTGCTTGGGCGGTCAGAAAGAACAATCCACGATTGCTATCCAATTTAAACACATTTTTACATGAGCATCGTGAGGGTACGCTTCTGGGGAATATGTTGATCAAACGATATTATGAAAAAACGAAATGGATACAAAACCCGCTGGAAAAAGCAGAGAAGGCGCATCTTAAACGATTGGGTGTTCTTTTTAGGAAATATGCCAAGATGTATGGATTCGACTGGCTCAAGATTGCGGCGCTGGCATATCAGGAATCGCGTTTTGATCAGGAAAAGAAGAGCCGGCGTGGAGCAGTTGGAGTCATGCAGATAAAGCCGGATACCGCCGCGGATCCGAATGTAAATATAAAAGATGTATTCAAGCTTGAGAACAACATTCATGCTGGAGTGAAATACCTGGCTTTCTTGCGTGACAGATATTTCGATGATGCGGCAATCGACACCAACGATAGAGTCAATTTCACCTTTGCAGCCTATAATGCGGGCCCTGCGAGGATAGAGTCGTTACGCCGTAAAGCGCGGGAAATGGGGTTTGACCAGAATAAATGGTTTTTTAACGTGGAACATGTTGCACGAAAAAAGATCGGAATGGAAACCGTCCAATATGTGGCCAATCTGAACAAATATTATATTGCGTATAAGTCCATGGGCGCAGTGTGGAAAAAAAGGACAATAGAAAAGGATAAGCTAAAGAAATCAAATTAATTAATGTCAGGAGCAGCTCTTAATTCCCAAATTCCCAACCAAGTAAAAACATCAGTTTTGAATCCCACTTCTCTATCTTGTGGCTGCAATATCACTGCCGAAACCTGTGACATCTCCAGAGACTGTCGAAAAACCCTAAATTTGCAGACTTCGGTTATCATTGTTTGTTCAGATACTACGATTAAAGCCGCATACTAAGCTCTGTATGCGGCTTTTTTGTGGACATTTAAAGCGACTAATAATATTTTTTCCTAATTGCCAGCCAGCGTGCCACGGCTGCTCACAGTCTTTGCCCAGCACATACCCCTTTTTACCGACGCTGGAAACATCCGCCTGTCTTGATAGGCTGATTAGAACCTTTTTTAAAATTTGAAACGCTCAATTTAGGTTTAAATATATCCAAATTTATACGCACAGGGATAATAGACGGGCGAATGGATTTCTGCGAATTAATCCAGGATTCGCAGGAGTCTTAGAATCAGGGAGTCGGTGGATTTGCCCGGGGTGTTGAGCATAATGACGTAGCGGTAAAATTCGCCATTTGTCCTTTTGATATAGCCGGCGCGGGTGCTGATGCCGTAAAGCGTGCCGGTCTTAAAAAATTCTCTTCCTTCCCGGCGCATCAGGTAGTAATAGGGCAGAAATTCCTGGAGAACCTGAACCATCTGTACGGCTGAGACTCGATTGTCTCTGGATATTCCGGAGCCTTCGACAATCGTCATATTCTCGATATCCAGCATCTCTTTTGCATAGTCGGAGGCAATGGCGACACCTTTGGCGAGGGTGCCCGGTGACCCGATGATTTGTGCGCCGGTGGCGATGAGCAGCTGGTTGGTCATAAAATTGTTGGAATGTTCCAGGAGCTTCACTACAATCTCCTGCAGTGATGAACTGGAATCATATCTGAATATCAGCCGGTCGTTTTTTTCATTGATTCGTCCCAATTTGACCTTTCCGTTGAAACGCATCCCCTGTTTTTCAAGAAAATATTGGAAAAGCTTGCCCGCGTACAGGGTGATTTCATTTTTGTTATGAGAAAAAACGATGCGGCCTTGATTTAATCCGGATGCTTTTATTTTTTTGATTGCAAACGGCAGCAGCGGTGTTTGGGGCTCGGCACTGACATAACCCTGTGATGTGCGCTTAAAGCTGACCGTATTAAAATTGACGCACAATGAACCGTTGGGAGCATCATAAGGTTGGGCGGACGATGTGATTCCGGGGATGGTCAATGGCTGTTGAAAATAGGAATCATCTAAAATCAGGTCATTCAAAGGTTGGGTGTTTTTCAAGAGAACGGCAAGGACTTGCGATATCTTAGAGATCACCTCGGAAATCAGGAGCGGGTCGCCGTAACCTTTAATTTTCAGATTTGATTGTTTATCCAGGTAAAATTCGGTCGGAAAGCGATAATCGTCAGCGAGATAATGCAGGGCTACAAGGGAGGTGAATATTTTTAAAATCGAAGCCGGAATCCGCTTTTCATCGGCATTTTTTGCTAATACAATATTACCCTTAACGTCGGCCACCAGAATTGAATCATTTTTGCCGATAAAGCGCTTCAGGTCATCTATCTCCTGGGCGTGCAGGTGGGCAGAATAAGATAGAAGGCCCCATAATACCAGTAAAAATAAAACCCGGGCGAAGGGTTTTGTATTGGAAAGACGTGCCTGATCGGAATGTAAAAAATTCAGGGTGTTCTTGTCGATCTTATGGGTGGTCGGCGCTGTGGCCGACCCTACTATAGGCGCCGGATGAATACGGTATGTAGGGCGGGCCACTGTGCCCGCCAATGCATTGGGGTCGGCACGCTGACCGACCCTACTATTGTCCCACATGCTATAATGGTTGCTGCTAGTGTGTTGTCCTTTATGTAAATTACAAAACTTGGGATTTTGAATTTTGGTCATTGTGATTTGTAATATATTTGAGGGAAAAGACCCTAACGACTTTCGATGATCACCGTTACCGGGCCATCATTGATCAGGGCGACTTCCATCATCGCTCGAAAACGACCGGTCTGAACCCCGACACCCTTTTGGCGTACCCCGTCGACAAACTTTTCGTAGAGTTCGATGGCTTTTTCGGGTTCAGCCGCCGCTATAAACGAGGGTCGTCTGCCTTTGCGGCAATCGGCTAACAGGGTAAATTGAGAAACAGCCAGCAATTCACCGCCGGTCTCGAGCAACGATCGGTTCATCTTGCCGTCTTCATCTTCAAATATTCTCAGGTTGATGATCTTATTGGCCAGATAATCCGCATCTGCAACGCTGTCGCCTTTGGCCACGCCAAGCAAAACTAAAAGCCCCTGGCCGATCCGGCCCACAATTTCATTATTCGTTTTGACGGAACTTTGTTTGACTCTTTGTATAACCGCCCGCATAAAATAACGCCTTATAATTTGATTGAATTTTCGGCATATGTATTATAGTCACTATTTTGTTTAAATGTAAATTTAACCACGAAGGCCACGAAGGACACGAAGTGATGAAGTTAAAAGATTTTGCATTCATCTTCGTGCTCTTCGTGGTGAATCAAACAAAACGAATCTAATATATTTTACAGAAATTATCTCATTTTTCCAAGCAATCTAATTGCCATGGCCTATTTTGGTTGAAGAATGGCCATTTTTATAATATAAATAAGTTACGTATTTAATTAAGGTTTTTTATTTTTGTTTAAAATAAAAGCCAATCGCCAAGGCAAATCACAATTTTGACTGGCCTGAGAAAACAGGTCAAATACCAGAGAAAATAGAAGCCGGGTTGGCGATAGGCTGGGAGATATTTTTTTGAAGAAAAAAAACTTATATACAAAGCTCAATTTAATTTTTGGCCTTTTCTTTTTCTTTCCGGTCCTGGGATTTATTTTCTTTAGTATTAAATACGACATGCTAAAAGACAAATATGTCCCTTTATTCTTTCTGGGCATCTTGATCTTTTCTTTTGCCGGCTTTACGATACTGAAAAAACTATTTGATAAAATCGCCAACATATCGCAGCAGATGTCATCGAATTACCTCAGCGATTTTTCAGATGATCAGCTTTCGTCCGGTACCGACGAACTTCAAAACATTGTGCATTCCTTCAGCGCCATCGAACAACGTTTTAGCAATACGTTCCATGCGCTTGAAAAAAAGGCTTCCGAGATATCCATCCTTAAAGACCTTTCAGAGCTTTGCTATGTCACCTTTGACCCCGAGGAGATTCTTTACATAACACTGGAGCGCGCCCTGATGCTGACCAATTCAGATCTCGGTTCAATCCTGACCCTTAATAAGAATGAGCCTAAAACTTTTGTGGTTAAAGCGACTATTGGTCTTGGTAAATTTGTCAAGGCCGGGGATCGCATTGATTTCGAAACCAGCATCGCCAAATATGCCGTCATTAACAAATCGCCTCTGGTGGTTGAGGATATCGAAAATGATAACCGTTTTGGAAGAGCCAGCATGGCACATTACGGGACGAAATCCTTTATCTGTATGCCGATTAAAACCAGCAAGGATATTTTTGGCGTCTTGACGATTTCATCGAGGCAGGATCGCGTCTACACCCAGGAAGATGTTGAGGTGTTAACACCCCTTCTGAGCAATGCCGCTTTTACCTATGAAAATCTGCGCCTGCTCAAGGAGAACGAACGCAACACGATGCACCTTAAGTCCATTGAAAAGATTTTTAAAATACTCATTTCCAGCTTCAGAGATACGGAATTGCTGCATGCGGTGCTGAATGAACTTCAAAGCGTGGTTCCCTTTGATCTTGCATTTGTGCTGACCGTAGATGATGCTAAACCCGGGCATCTGAAAATTTTCGACTTGCTGATCAGCGGGCCTTCAAACCTTACGAAGGGAATCAGCTATCCGATCAAAGGCTCAATTATTGAAAAAGTATTCAAGCAGGAAACCAGCCTTTTGGTGGACAATACCTGTTCGATGGCCAGCTCGCTGGACCGTGAACTTTTTGCTGACCACGGCTGCACATCCTGTCTGCTGGCTCCTTTAAAAAGCGACGGTATGGTTACCGGCATTTTAGCACTGGCAGCGAAAGATGTCGGTATTTTCTACAATGCACGCAGACTCATCATCTGGATCGCCAATGGTCTCTCGCTGGCAATTGAACGCAATCGGCTGTCCGCGGCGGTCGTCAAACGAAATCAGGAATTGGATACCATCCGCCAGGTCGGCAGTGCCCTGGCGTCTTCCACATTTGATATCGGCAAAGTTCTGAAATACACTATGGATATGATCCGCGAGGTGATGAACATCGAAGCCGGTTCTCTGCTTTTTCTGGAAAAAGACGAACTTGAGATCGCCGTGGCCTTCAATATTAAGATTAAATCCATGAAAAAGTTCCGCCTCAAGATCGGTCAGGGAATTGCCGGGTACGTGGCTGCCAGGGGCAAATCGATCCTGGTCAATGATATTGAAAAATCCCCCCATTTTTTCCCGATGGTTGATGAATCCTCAGGTTTTCAAACCCGATCGGCGCTCTGCGTGCCCATGGTATCACAGGGAAAGGTCATTGGCGTCATCGAGGTGCTCAATAAAGTCAACGGTGAGTTTGATACAGATGATAAGGACCTTTTGCAGTCTATTGCAACCTCCGTATGTATTGCGCTGGAAAATGCGCGTCTTTACAAAGAGACCGTTTCCATGGCCGAACAGGAACGCGATATCCGGCATATGTTCCAGAAATTTGTCCCCAAAGAAGTTCTGGATAAAATCCTTTATGATTCTGAAAACGGCAAACCGGTGGTTGAAGAATTAAAAACCCTTACATTGCTCAATATCGACATTCGTGGCTTTTCAGAGCTTTCCCGCCAGATCGGCTCTCAAAAAACGGTCTCGCTTCTAAACAGCTTTTTTTCAGTGATGGGTGGTATCGTGTTCAAGCATCATGGGATCGTGGATAAATATTTAGGCGATGGATTCTTAGCCCTGTTCGGTGCACCGGTATCCAGCACCGAGGACGCTGATAATGCCATCGCTGCCGGCGTTGAAATGAAAAAATCCCTGGATGCAGTGAATCGATTTCTGGAAAGGAAATTCGGTGCCACCGTCCGTATGGGAATCAGCATCCATACCGGTGAGGTTGTGGTTGGAAATATCGGATTTGAGCAAAAGATGGACTACACGGTGATCGGTGATCCCGTAAATACGGTCTTCAGGCTGCAGAACCTTACCAGATCATTCCCGAATGGGATCTTAATCAGCGAAAACACCTTGCGGGCGGCACGGACTCGCCCCGATGTCGCAGAAATTAAAATTTCAGCCGATCTTGATAAGGAACTCGGCAGCAGGAAAGTATTCGAGCTGCTCGGACGAAAAACAGACAAACCGTACATCGTGGCTGCCAATTAGAACCCATCTCAAAAAAGCGTGGATCTAATCCCAAATATCAGGCCACAAGCAACTTGCCAATCATAGCACCTTGAAGAAAATGACATGACTGGCAATATTCATTATCGTTAGGTTTCAGCGAACGTTTGGAATGCTGGCGAACCTTTTTCACCATGGATTCTTGACAACGGTTGTTTTACAAATTAGGTTTGCATAAACGGCAATTGACTCAAACCTAAAATGAGTTTGTGGTGGAGGAAACGATGGAAGTGGGGAATCAGGGGTTTTTTAAAGGACAGTTTCTAATGGCGATGCCCGCGCTGGTGGACCCCAATTTTCACCAAACGGTGACTTGTATGTGTGAACACAACTCGCAGGGCGCCATGGGAGTGGTGGTCAACCGGGTCCATTATGCCTTAACGGCGAAAGATATTTTTGAAGAGCTAAAAATTGAGCACTCGCCAAAGGCTGAAAAGATTCCGATCCACATAGGGGGCCCGGTACACATTGCAGAAATCTTTGTACTTCACGGGCCCCCCTTTGACTGGGAGGCGTCTTTAAGGATTACGCAAAATCTGGCCATGAGCAATACACGGGATATTATCGAGTCAGTTGCATTGGGCAAAGGACCGGATTCATATATCATCGCACTCGGGTGCGCCGGTTGGGGTCCCGGACAGCTGGAAGCTGAAATTAAAGAAAATGCCTGGTTAACGGTTCCGGTGTTCGAGGATAATATTTTTGAGATGCCGGTTGAAAATCGTTGGGAAGAGGCGGTAAGGAAGATGGGAATCGATCCGGCGCTGCTTTCAGACACTGCCGGGCACGCTTAATCTGAGTTCTGGTTTTACCTAAGCGCTTGATTTGGCTTTCGCTTTTGGTTTTTTTTTCTTCAAGCAGTCTTTGTCTTTTCTGACAAAAGCGCAAAGTTTCGGATTATAATATTCTTTGCAATTGAGTGGATTATAAAGCGGACATTCCGGATGCTTTTCGGACATAAACACTCTTTCCCTTCTTAAATTAAATTCCCGAGGTCAAAACGGCGTTTTTTGTACCACAAAATCTCTGGCTTTACAAGGTATTATATCATATTTCAGCTCTTGCCGAAAGGCATCCTTTGATTCTTCCCGGGCGGACCCCTATCCCAAGACGCAAAGATGAATATTAACCAAAAAGATACGCGTTTCGCTTTGTGTCTGGGTGCCTTTGTGGCAATTTGTTCTCCGCCTTCGGCGGATCCGGGTTAGGGAGGTTGACAAAAATGATAACAGCAGGAATCGATTGTGGTGCAAAAAACACCAAGACCATTATCTTGAAAGACGGCCAGATTATTGGCAAGGGCCTGGTCCCGACCGGCTTTGATCAGAAAAAAGCCGTTGAAGATTCCCTGGAGCAGGCCGCAAAAAATGCCGGCATTTCGAAAGATGACCTTCAGAAAATTTATGGCACGGGTTCTGGCCGCAAAGCGGTAAAAATGGCTGATGATACCGTCAATGAAATCAAGGCCATGGCTAGGGGTGCCAATTTTTTCTTTCCCAGTGCCCGCACCGTGGTCGATGTCGGCGCCGAAGAGGGCCGGGCGGCTAAAATTGATGAAAAGGGCAATCCGGTGGATTTTGCGATTAATGAAAAATGTGCAGCCGGCGCCGGCACTTTTATTGATGTCATGGCCCGGGCGCTTGGGGTCACTATTGAAGAAATGGGGCCATTATGTTTGGAATCCGACAAGGAAATTCCAATGAATGCCCAGTGCGTCATCTTTGCTGAATCAGAAGTCGTCGGGTTGATTCATTCCAAAACCGAAAAATCGGATATCAGCAAAGCCATCCATGATTCAATGGCCAGCCGAATCGTGTCCATAATTCGTCGCATCGGCGTAAATGAAGATATTGTCATGCTCGGCGGTGTCGGTTACAATCCGGGATTTATGTCGGCGATGAAAAAGGAATTGAAAGTCGATACCATCTATATCCCGGATGAGCCGGAATATGGCACTGCCGTCGGCGCAGCAGTCGTGGCTGCGGAACCGTAATGATAGTTATTCGTTAATTGTTATTGGTTATTAGAGATATTTTGAACCTGGATGTAGTCAACAACGAATAACTTATAACTGATAACCAATAACGCCATTCTTGAAGGGATACCGGTATGGCTGAAGAACAAAAACAAGAGTTCTGGTGCTGGGCCGAGTCCAACTGGAACAATCCTGACATTGACTGGAATACGGCCCAATTCATCACGGTCGGTATTGATGTGGGTTCCGTCAGTTCTCAATCTGTTATCATGGCAGATGGGCAGATTTTTGCCTATTCAAACATGCGTACCGGGTCGGACAGCCCGGATAGCGCCCGTAAGGCGCTCAAATTTGCGCTGGAGGCCACCGATATGCCCGAAGACCGCATGGACTATTGTATCGGCACCGGTTACGGACGGGTCAACGTGCCCTTTGCAGACCGCTCGATTACCGAAATCGCCTGCCATGCGCGCGGCGCCAATTTCATCTACGGCAATACCGTTCGCACCGTTCTGGACGTTGGTGGACAGGACATTAAAGCGATCCAGTGCGACGAGAAGGGCAAGGTCATCAATTTTTTAATGAATGATAAATGCGCGGCAGGAACGGGGCGTGGCATGGAAGTATTTTCGGATCTGCTGGGTGTGCCCATTAATGATGTCGGCGACCGGTCCTTTGAGTTTGAAGGCGAAGAACCCGCTGCGGTTTCAAGCACCTGCGTGGTGTATGCCAAATCGGAGGCGATCGGTCTGTTACGCAAAGGCTGGAGCAAAGAAGAAGTTCTGGCTGCTTATTGCAAAGCCATGGCCGAACGGATCTACGCGCTTATCGAACGCGCCGGTGTAAAGCCTGAATTTGGCGTTACCGGCGGAATGGCCAAAAACCGCGGGGTAATGGACCGCCTGATGCCCATGGTCGGCCTTGAGCGCATGAAAACGGGGTGGGATACCCAGATCGCCGGAGCAGCCGGTGCCGCCCTGTTCGGGTATGCGTTGTGCCGGAAAGGCAAAGGTCGCAAAAAAAAATGATTAGCTCAAAGCTCAAAGCTGAAAGCTCAAAGGCCGATAGGCCAGGAGGCTTTAAGGCTGGGAAGCTCGAAGGCGGGAAATGCATGAAGTAGATTGTTATTGGTTATCAGTTCAAATAGGTTTCAGGTGTCAGACTTTAAGGTTCAGAGGTTCAGGGTTCAGGGGTTCCAGGGTTCTGGACTCTGGCTGCCGGCTGCTATCCTCTTACAACCGAGATCACATCTCATCTGTTGCTGCGGTCATCTAACCTCTGAACCTTTGAACGTTGAACCGTTGAACCAAGCTACTGACACCTGGCAAATGAAACCTAAGAAATTGAGAACAGAAAACTGAAATCCGAATATATTTGAAAATGAATACCGTAAATTTGACCATTGATGGACAGCCGCTTGAAGTGCCGGCAGGGACGACGATTCTGGAAGCCGCCCGCAAGGTCGATATTTTTATCCCCAGTCTGTGTTACCATCCGGATTTGCCGCCGGCTAAAGACCGTCCCGCGGTTCAAACTGTTTTCCATGGCGAACACAAAATAGAAAATGCCATGCCGGAGCAAGCCGGTAAGGGCTGCGGCATCTGTGTGGTTGAGATAGAGGGCCAGAGCGATCTGGTGGGCTCCTGTGCAACTGAAGCAGCAGATGGCATGGTCGTGATTACCCAAAATGAGCGTATAAAGCACAAGCGTAAGGAAAACCTGGTGTCGATCATGGCCCGGCATCGGCATGCCTGTCTAACCTGTGCCCAGCAGGAAGGATGCCCCCGTACCCAGTGTTCCTCCAATGTACCGGAAAATGAACGCTGCTGTTCGCAGTTCGGGCACTGTGAGTTGCAAAATATAACCAATTATGTCGGTCTCTCGAATTCAATGCCCAAGTGGCTGCCCACTGATTTACCGGTACTCAAAGATCATCCCCTGTTTGAAAGAGATTATAATCTCTGCATTGGCTGCACCCGTTGCGTGCGTGCCTGCCGTGACATGCGGGGAATCGAGGCGCTGGGTTTTGTCTTTGATCAAACCGGACAGGTTCAGGTCGGCAGCGTTGCCGCAACCCTTGAAGACTCCGGCTGTAAGTTTTGTACCGCCTGTGTGGAGGTGTGCCCCACCGGGGCCCTGGTGGACAAATCCGTGGAGCCGGCAACCCGGGAGGCGGATCTGGTTCCGTGCAAAGCCGCCTGTGCGGCCCATATTGATGTCCCCGGTTACCTGAGAATGTGTGCCCAGGGGAAACGGGATGAGGCCAACGCTATTATCAGGGAAAAAGTGCCCTTTCCCGGCATTCTGGGCCGGGTATGTACTCATCCCTGCGAAACGGCCTGTCGCCGCGGCGAGGTCAATGAATCCATCTCCATTTGTGCGCTGAAACGATATGCAGCCGACGGTGAAAAGGGCCTGTGGAAAAAGGAAAACCGGATGGAAGCCGATAGCGGCAAGAAAGTTGCCATTGTCGGCGCCGGGCCGGCCGGACTTACCACCGCTTTTTATCTACGCAAAAAAGGTCATGGAGTCACTGTTTTCGATGCCGGCCAGGCCGCCGGCGGCATGATGCGATACGGGATTCCCGAATACCGTCTGCCCGCAAAAATTTTAGATAAGGAAATCGATGAAATTCTGGAACTCGGGATCGAATTTAAGCCCGGCCAGACCCTGGGGAAAGATTTTACACTGGATCAGCTGACCTGCGACGGATATGATGCCGTCTTTTTAGGTGTCGGTGCCCGGAACAGCCGTCGCATTCCCCTGGAGGGCTGCAATGTTCCCGATGTGTTGTGGGGGGTCGAATTTTTGCGCCGGGTTGCCGCAGGCGAAAAAATCAAGCTTAAGGATAACGTGGTGGTCATTGGCGGCGGCAATGTAGCCGTGGATGTGGCCATGACAGCGCTCAGATGCGGTGCCAGCGATGTGAAAATGGCCTGCCTGGAATGTCTGGATGAAATGCCCGCCAGTCCGTGGGAGCTGGAAGAAGCCAGAGCCGAAGGCGTGGAGATTATGCCGTCCTGGGGGCCTGATCGCGTGAGCAGTGAGGACGGTAAAGTGGCCAGCATGGATCTGGTGGAATGTACATGCGTATTTGACGAGCAGGGCCAGTTTTGTCCTGAATTCAGTGAGGCCAAGGAATGCATCCTGGTGGATCAGGTCATTTTGGCTGTCGGTCAGGCGTCCGATCTGTCGTTTCTGGAGGATAACAGCCGGATAAAGATAGACAGGGGCTTGATTGTTGTCAATGAGGACTCTTTAGAGACCGATATGAAAGGCATTTATGCCGGTGGGGATATTACCAAAGCGCCGGGTGCGATTATTCACGCAATTGCGGCCGGCCGGCAGGCGGCTGCGTCGATCGATAAAGCCATAGGAGGTTCAGGCGATATCGATGAAGTGTTATTCCCCCGCGGCAATCCGGATGCCTATTTGGGACGCGATGAAGGGTTTGCGTCCTGGTCCAGAGAAAAGGTGCCCGAGCTTGATGCCGGGACCCGTATAAAAGGCTTCCAGGAAGTTGCATTGGGTTACAACGATGAACAGGCGGCAAAGGAGGCTAAACGCTGCCTGCAGTGTGATCTGCGGCTCCATTTGAGCTGTAATCCGGTTCCGCCGCAAGATTGGCTTCCTTTCAACGAAGAGAACATCAATCAAGTGCCCGCCGCTGAAGGTGTGTTTCAACTGCTGGATGGGGAACATAATGTTCTGACAATTAAAGGGACAAACAATCTTTGCGAAGAACTCCTGACGGCTCTGGAAGGCAATGATAATGCCGCATGGTTTGAATATGAAGAAGATAAAATGTATTCCCAGCGTGAAAGTGAGTTGATCCAGAAATATCTCCAGGAACATGGTGAGATGCCGGGTGGGGGAGGGGATGACCTGGACGATTTATTCTAAAATTGTTTAAAAACCACACCTTTTTAAGCATTGGTATTATATATTTTATATGATATATAATTTTACATTTTATAGTTATATTCCCAATCATGAAAGATAGTAATGGCAATAGGTGAAAAATGGTTGAAAATCGCAATGATAAAAGTACGTTTAGCATCGAATTCAAAGAACCCCAAACTCTTAGGGAACGAATTTATCTACATCTTAGAGAAGCGATTACAAACGGCATGATACTACCTGGCCAACGAATTATAGAAAAAAAAATAGCTGAAGAACTCAAGGTAAGTATTACTCCTGTAAGGGAGGCGCTTCTACAATTAAATGTAGAAGGATTTGTGGAAATCAAGACACACAGAAATGTTGTTGTCAAACAAATCTCTTTAGCAGATATCAACGAGTTGTACGAAATTCAAGGTGTGTTAGAAGGATATGCAGCGAGACGGGCTTCTCTAAATCTGAATGATCAGGATTTATCAAAAATAAAAAAGCTAACAGAAAAAATGGAGAAATATTTTAGATCAAATAATGTTGAGAAGTTCTACGAGAGTAACAAAGAAATTCATGAGATATTCTTAAAAAAGAGTAATAACCAGTCGATTTATGATCTTATTTCTAATCTAAACTTAAGAAAGAAAATGTTCAGATATAGGGTGACCTTTTTAGCAAAAAAGGATGTTATGAAAAAAGCCCTTGATGATCATAAAAAGATTTTAAATGCTTTTTTAGCACGTGACTCGAATACAATTGAAAGATTAGTAAGGGAACATTGGATAAGTGATTCACGAATCAGGGAATTTGAGAACGGCTTCAAAAAAGTATAGAATTCTGAGATTGATGACCAAGATTTCTAGAATGGATTAAATCAGTGGCCTCGTCTCTATGACGAGGCAGGTGAAAAGCCCTTTAAAGGAGCTGCTATAACAATAGCGTTGAACAATCGCTGTTTTTACCGGTCTTATGTTACAGTTACGGGGCTTTGGAATGCAGCCGGCCTGTTTTCTCAATCGATTCAGCGACCGCCTTATTCGATTTGCCATTTTAACGCTGCTCCCCCTGCAGTCTCGTTTGGCATGGCAGGCCTTCACCTTCCCATACTCCTTGCGCAAGCGATAATAGGTTTTCATAGCTATCCGAAGTGCGCAACACATCTGATCCACATTCACACATTGGGCGAAAGCAATCTCTGTCTCCGCATGAACATATCAATGATTTGTTCTGGGCCATAACGTTTAGGACACATAAAAACCTCTCCATTGTATCGCTTGCGGTTCATCCTGACCGCATTTGCCCGCCAAAATTATACAATAATTTAAAATGAAATATGGTTCCGGTTTGAAGCAGTATTCGAAATTTTAGTTGACAAAATATATTATATATTATATATCCTGTATCAAATAATATATATAGAATATGTGCAATATTTTTGTTTTCTAAAATTAAATTATAGCAATTATAGAGTGATGCAGTAAATATGGAAGCAGCATTGATGATAGATATAGGTAGTACTTTTACTAAGGCTTGCTCTATAGATCTTTTAGAGGAAAAAATACTTGCAACTGCATGTACGCCATCAACAACAAATACAAATGTGACCGAAGGAATCGATAAGGCTATTCAATTATTAAATACTATTGTTCAACGAAAAGTAGATTATAAGATACGTCTTGCTAGCAGTAGCGCAGCAGGTGGACTTCGAATTGTGGTAGTTGGTTTAGTTCCTGAACTTACAGTCAAAGCCGGAAAACTATCTGCATATAACGCTGGGGCAAAAATTGTAGGGAGCTACTCCTACAAATTAAATAAATATGAAATAATTGAAATCGAAAAAGTAAACCCTGATATATTATTATTTGTAGGTGGTACTGATGGAGGCAACGAAGAGACTCTATTGTGGAATGCCAATAGGATTGCACAATTAGAAATAAATGCACCTATAATCTTTGGGGGTAACAAGGTCATAGCAGATGAAGTAAAAGCAATTTTAGAAACAAATGGCAAAAACGTATTTCTTTCAGAAAATGTTCTATCCCAAATAGGTAAAATAAGTCCATTTGCCGTTAAAGAAATGATTATAAAAATTTTTATTGAAAGAATAATTATATCGAAAGGAATCGATCAGGCCAGACGCTATGTAGATGAAGAGATTATACCAACACCACTAGCAGTTTTTAATGCTATTAAATTGTTATCTTCTGGAACAGGTAGTGTTAAAGGGATCGGAGAACTCATCGCTATTGATATAGGTGGAGCTACTACTGATGTATATTCATCGGCATCGGGTAATCCGACATTGGAAGGAACCACCTTAAAAGGTTTACCTCTGCCCTATGATATGAGAACAGTTGAAGGTGATTTAGGTCTTCGAATAAACGCAACAACAACAATAAA
>Ga0255055_10001684_pt1 | contig 15869 bp, 17 predicted proteins | sample JV7_2_27_MG_FD_188633 | JGI IMG/M metagenome (GOLD analysis project Ga0255055, IMG submission 188633) | Seawater microbial communities from Jervis Inlet, British Columbia, Canada - JV7_2_27 | ecosystem: Environmental > Aquatic > Marine > Inlet | place: Canada: British Columbia | collected... | reverse complement strand
CGCGCACTCCTTTAACCCGGATGATTCATGAAGCGTTCGCGCGCCGGAGCGGCGCAGATCATTGCTTCTTGATACGTTCCATCTGCGCGGCCACCTTGGCCGCATCGTCGACCATCTCGAAGACACGGTAGGTGGGCTCGCCGAACAAAACGAACCGGATCTCCTCGACGCCACCGCCAGCTTCCAGATGCGCGCGGGCCTCCTCGAGTAGAATCTCGGCGCAACGCTGCACGGAGAACCCGGCGATGCCAGCGCCAATCGCGGGCACCGCCACCGTGCGACACTGCTTCTCTCGCGCCAGTTCCAGGCTGCGGCGCATGGCGCAGCGAACGCTCTCCTCGGTCGCAACGCCTCCGGGTGGCATTCCGGCCGCGTGGATCACGAAACGCGCCGGCAGGTTTCCCGCTCCCGTGACCGCCGCGTCGCCCACCGCGATCGGGCCGATCCGGTTGCACTCCTGCTGGATCGTCGCCCCCCCCTTCTGGCGGATGGCGCCGGCCACACCGGCGCCGAGAACGAGATCGCTGTTGGCCGCGTTCACGATCGCGTCCACCTCCTGATCGGTGATGTCACCCTCCCGTAGGACGATTCGACCCGTCACTTCGACTCTTCTCCTCTCTCTCGAACCGACTCGATCAGTCCAGCCGCGAGCAGGGGAACGAGGATCTCATGGTGACCCACGAGAGAGATCCCCCGCCCGCCGAGGCGCGTGGGGCGCTCCACCACGTTTACCGCCGGCCGGTACTGACGGATGAAGTCGAGGTTCACCGTGGTGAACTTCTCCACCCTGTATCCGAGGTTCCGGGCCAGGGACAGCGCCTTCAGAAAGACCTCCGGGAGAATCACCGCGGACCCGATGTTGAAGAGAACGCCACCCTGGAGCGTGGCGACCAGGCTGGTCAGGGTCTCGAAGTCGCGATAGCTGGTGGCTCCCAGGGCGGCTCCGTCGGCGCTGGGATGCATGTGGTGGATGTCGGTCCCGATGGCGGCGTGAATCGTCACCGGGATCCCCAGACGCGCGGCGGAGGCGAGGATGGAGCGATTCTTGTGGGGGAAGCGACCATCGAGGATCTCGCGACCCACCGCGGCCCCCATCCCCAAACCGTCCACGTCCCCGGCACGGATCGCACCGTTGAGATGCTCGGAGGTCTCCCGCGCCATCCCGAAGCTGCCGTCGTCGAGGGCCGGCCCGACGTCCTCGCTGGTGCGCCCCATCATCGCGAGCTCCAGGTCGTGGACGCAGCCGGCGCCGTTCATCATCAGGCCGCCGACGAAGCCGCGCTCCATCAGGTCGACGACGATCGGCGCCAGACCCACCTTGATGAGATGAGCGCCAAAGCCCCACAGGATCGTCTTGCCGCCGCGCCGGGCCTTGGCGGTGGCAGCGATGGTCGTGCGCAGGTCCGCAGCACCCAGGAGGGGTGGCAGGCCCTCGAGGAAGTCACGCAAGGAGTTCCCCGGCTGGTGCGGAACCGCCTCCTGGCTTTGGCGCACCTTGCTGGCCCGGCGCCGGGCGGGAACCGTCCGGATCTTCGAGCGATCGATGTGCGGCCGGCGGCGGCTCACGCGCTGCAAAGCTCGGGAAAGAGCAGGAGCTCCACCACCTCGGCGATGGCGTGGGCCAGCGCAATGTGGGACTCCTGGATCCGCTGGGTGTCGTCCGATGGCACCACCAGTGCCAGATCCACGCGGTCGGCCAGCTTTCCGCCTCCGCGACCGAGCAACGCGATGGTGCGAAGCCGGCGGGCCCGCGCCTCGTCGACGGCGGTGAGCAGGTTCGGCGAGTTCCCCGATGTGGAGATGGCGATCGCCACGTCCCCCTCCTCTCCGTGGGCCTCGATCAGCCTCGAGAAGACCTGCTCGAATCCGTAGTCATTTCCGATGGCGGTCAGCTCCGAGGTGTTGGCGGTGAGAGCGATGGCGGGGAGCGCGGGTCGGTCCCGGTTCAGGCGCCCGGTGAACTCGCAGGCGATGTGCTGAGCGTCCGCGGCGGAGCCACCGTTGCCGAAGAGAAGCGTCTTGCCACCGGCGCGGTAGGCCGCGGCGATCCACTCGGCCGCTCGCGCGATCTCGGGCGCCGCTTCTCTGGCCAGATCGAGCTTCACTCGGGCGCTCTCTTCGAGAACGGCTCGGATCTGTGCAACGTGGTCCGCTTCGCGGGGGTGCTTACTCATGGCCATCTTTCGGAACCCGGAAGAGGGGAAGAAAACCTAGCAAAACCGCGAACATCGCCGACTACTCCAGGATACCGAGAGCCCCGCTGAGCGTCAACGCGCGCCGACTGGGCGACATCCGACGGCAGACCCGAGAGGCGAAAGCGCGACCATCTGTTAAATAGTGGATCTCAGCGGGCGAGATCGAGGGTGCGAGGCAGAGCGGGCCTCCAGGGAGAGACCGGAATGGCAGAAGCAGAAGTGAGGGAAGTCACCGATCAGAGCTTCGATGCGGAGGTGCTGAACTCGGAGACCCCCGCGATCATCGATTTCTGGGCGGAGTGGTGCGCACCGTGCCGCGCCATCGCACCCATCGTCAAGGGCCTCGCGGCCCAATACGGCGACCAGGTAAAGATCGTGAAGCTGAACATCGACGAGAACCCCGTCGTCCCCGGCAAATACGGCATCCGATCCATCCCCACCGTACTCGCCTTCAAGGACGGCGCCGTCGTCGGTCAGATCACCGGTGCCCGCCCCAAGAGCGCCTTCGAGGAGATGGTCCAGAACCTCCTCTGACCCGCGCCTGCACCCACGCGAGTGGGGCGAGTGGGGACGTTGTTGAACGTTCAACTTCTCGGGGATCCCCGAGAAGTTGAACGTTCAACAACGTCCCCACTCGCGTTCACGGGGGATCGAAGAAACGGACGGGCCAGCGGCGCCGCTTGGCTTCGCGGTAGAGGCGCGGATCGGGGTTGGTGACCACCGGATGGCCGACCAGGTCGAGCAGCGGCAGGTCGGTGATCGAGTCGGTGTAGAAGTAGCTCTTTGCGAGGTCGACGTTTTGCTCCTCCACCAACTGCTGGAGCCAGTAGATCTTCCCATCCTCGAAGCAGATCGGCTCGACCACGCGCCCCGTAAAGCGCCCGCTCTCTACCTCGAGACGCGTGTAGAGCAAGTGCTTGATCCCGAGGTGCTCCGCAAGTGGCTTGACCACGAACTTCGTCGCTCCCGAAACGATCGCGACCACGTGACCCTTTGCCAGGTGGTCCGCGACGATGCTCTCGGCCTCCGGGTAGAGGGTGGGCACCACCCTCTCCTCCATCCAGACCCTTGCCTGCCGGGCCAGCGCGCGCTCGCTGTCACCCTTGAACTGCTGCATCGTGTCGCGGCTCCAGGTGGTGATGTCGAGAAGACCCAGCTTGTAGCGGAGATAGACGCCCAGGCCCTTCAACAGCTCCCATCCGCTGATCTCGCCCTGCTCGTAGCGATACTTCATGTAGAGCGATCCCGAATTCTCCGAGATCAGCGTCTTGTCCAGGTCGAAGAACGCGCCGACGCGCCTTCCGGACCTGGAGCCTGCGCGGGAGGGCATGCGGCTATGTATACCAGGTAGCCCGCGTTTCTCACCGGGTCGCTGGTGAGAAATGCGGGCTAAAACATGTATCGGCGCATGGAGACGTTCAGGAGCAGGCCCAGCGCCATCATGTTGGCGAGGAGCTGTGAGCCCCCGTAGGAGAGGAGCGGAAGGGGCACGCCGATCACGGGGGCGAGCCCGAGCACCATGGCCACGTTGATGGCCACCGGCCAGAAGAGCATCCCCACCACCCCCACCGCGAGCATGGCGCCGAAGCCGTCCTTCGAGTTGCTTGCGATCACCAGCCCCCAGAGCAGCAGGCCCAGGTAGAGGCCGAGCACCACCACGCAGCCGACGAATCCCCACTCCTCACCGAGCACCGAGAAGATGAAGTCCGAGTGCTGGGTCGGAAGGAACTGGAGCTGGGTCTGGGTCCCCTCCATGTAGGGCTTGCCGAAGAGTCCGCCGGACCCGATGGCGATCTTGGATTGGATGGCCTGGTAGCCGGACGCCAGGGGATCCCGGGAAGGATCGAGAACCTGGAGGATCCGATCGCGGTGGTAGTCCTTGAACGCGAACTTCCAAAGGCCCACCAGGGACGCGACGGCCGCCGCCGCCACCATTGCCCAGGCCCGAGCTGGAATCCGCACGAAGGGCAGGAAGGTCGCGGCGATCAACACCGTCAGCAGGGCGACACCCATGTCACCCTGGGCAACGATGATGCCCGCCGGAGCGGCGACGATCAGGCCGGGCACCAGAAGATCGCGGAGCCGCCGGATCTCGCTGGCCGGGTTGCGCTGAAAATGCCTCGCCAGTGCGAGCACCAGCCCCACCTTGGCGAGCTCCGCCGGCTGAAGGCTCAGTGGACCCCACAGCAACCAGGAGCGGCTTCCCCGGACCACCGGGGCAAAGATCAGGGTCGAGGCGCAGAGCAGCAGCGTCGCCAGGTAGAAGGGCATCGCCATGCGTTCGGTGCGCCGGTAGTCGAAGAGCAGAGCGGCGATCAGCGCGATCGAGGCCAGCGCGAGCGCCACCAGCTGACGGCGGAATTCCGAGGGAAGTCCTCCCTCGGTCCCGGCCTGGGTGGCGGAGAACAGGTTCACGAGCCCGATCCCCACCAGCAGGAGCGTCAGGAAGAGCAGAAGCCAGTCGAAGTTCTGGAAGGAGCGCCGGTCAATCGAGAGCAACGTCACCCCCCCCAGCCGGACTCGGACACCTGGACTGCCTCGCCGATCTCGGCCTTCTTCTCGAAATAGCGGGCGAGGATCCGCTGGGCGACTGGAGCCGCCGAGCTGGCGCCGTGGAGCCCGTGCTCGACGAAGACCCCGACCGCGATCTCGGGCGCGTCGACCGGGGCAAAGGCTCCGAACCATGCGTGATCGCGTCGGCGGATCGCAATCTCCTCCTCCTCCATCCCCTCCGTGTGTTCGGTGCCAACCACTTGAGCCGTGCCTGTCTTCCCCGCCACCCTGACGCCCGGCACCCGGGCCCGGTACCCGGTTCCTCCCGGCTCTTCGACGACGGCCGCGAGTCCGCGCCGCACCACCGCGAGGTGCTCGGGCGAGATGGGGACCTCGCCCCTGACCTCGGGGGAGAACTCCTCGAGGAGCGTCCCGTCCCGGGCCTCGAGGCGGAGCAGCAGCCGCGGCCGAAGTACCTTCCCGCCGTTTGCCAGAGCCGCGTAGGCAACCGCCAGCTGAAGGGGGGTGTAGAGGTTGTATCCCTGGCCGATGGAAGCGGAGACCGTCTCACCCGGATACCACACCTCCCCCTTCTTCCGCTTCTTCCACTCGGTGCTCGGGACCAGACCCGGCGCCTCGCTGGCGAGCCGGATGCCGGTGCGATGTCCGAGGCCGAATGCCCGGGCGTAGTACGCCAGACGATCGATTCCCAGCTTCACGCCGTTGGTGTAGAAGTAGACGTCGCAGGATTGCTTGAGCGCCTGGTGGATGTCGACGTAGCCGTGTCCCTCCCGCTTCCAGCAGCGGTAGGTGCGCCTCCCGTGCCGAAAGTAGCCGGGGCAGAAGACGCGGGTCTCGGGGGTGACGATCCCGTCGGCGAGCAGCGCCGCGGCCACGATCGGCTTGTGGGTCGAGCCCGGTGGGTAGCGATTCTGAATCGCGCGGTTCTGAAGGGGATCCCACTCGTCGTCGGTGAGCGCATTCCAGGTCTCGACGTCGATGCCCCCGGCAAAGGCGTTCGGGTCGTAGGAGGGGAGTGAGAGCATCACCAGCACCTCGCCGGTCCTGACGTCCATGGCCACCGCCGCGCCCATCTTGGCCGGCTCACCGTCGGGGACGTCCAGGAATGCGGCCTCGGCCTCCCGCTGGAGGTCGCGGTCCAGGGCCAGCACGACCTTGCCGCCGGGGACCGCCGCCACTTCGTCCAGCACCTCGACCTCGCGGCCCGCCACATCGACGACGACGTTCCGCCCGCCGGCGCGGCCCCGAAGATGGCTCTCCAGACGCGCCTCGAGGCCCGCCTGTCCGATGATGTCGCCGGGCCGGTACCCCTCGCGGTCCCTCCTCTCCAGCTGATCCCTGCCGATTTCACCGATCAGCCCCATCAGGTGGGCCGCCATGGCCCCCTCCACGTAGTGCCGTCGTGGCTGCACGTCCGTGACGACGCCGGGCAGCGCGTAACGGTGGGTCTCCACCTTCGCCAGGCGATCGAAGTCGAGGTCATCGATCAGAGTGACGGGCTGAAAGCGCTCCGCGCCCTTGCGCACGCCCACCCGATCCTCGAGCAGGGCGGGATCGGCGTCGAGCAACTGCGCGAGCACGGCGAAGGTGGTCTTCCGCTCGCTCAGTCCGCTCGGGATCACCTGCAGCTCGTAGGCCGGACGCGTGGTGGCGAGAACCCGACCCTCACGGTCCAGGATGTCGCCCCGCGGAGCCTCCAGGCGGATGGTGCGCACCGAGTTCTGCTCGGAGCGCGTGCGGAGGGTCTCTCCCTCGACGATCTGGAGCTGGAAGAGGCGAAAGACGAAGAGCGCGAACGCCACGACGATGAACGCGCCGACCAGGCGCAGGCGCCCGTCGATCGGGATCTCGGACTTCCCGAGCTGACTCACCGTCAAAGCATCGGCCTCTTGGTGTCGAGACGTACGTCACGGCCGCGGCGGGCATCTCTTTGGGTGAATCGCTCGACGATCCCCCGCACCGGGACACCCAGCATGGGTGCGACGGCACCGTTCACTCCGGCCCGAACCAGGAGATCGGCAGTCTCGCGGAGGGAAACGGGCGCTTCACCAAAGAAGAGCCCCGTGAGCCCGAGGATACCCGCTGCGTCGAAGATCGTGATGGCAAAGGCGAAGACCGCCAGGGGCAGGGCCCGCTTGAGGTCGAGCTGGGCGTTTAGGACCCGGATCACCGCGAACTCGACGATCCGGATCAGTGCGTGCTGGCCGAGGAGCGCGTTCGAGAACATGCCCGCGCTGATGCCGAGGGCCGCGGCCAGCAGCAGGCCCTCGGTGGGCGGCAGCGCCAGGATCGCCACCACTGGAATCAGGAGACCCAGATCCGGCACCCAGCGGGCGGGAAACACGTTCAGGAGGGCGCTCTGGACGACCAGTCCGAGAACACCGAGGACGAAGATCGCGAGCATCGACTTCACGGCGATGGCCTGGCCTCCTTCGGATCGCCGCACCCGCCGATCCCGTCGCCCTCCCCCGCGTAGAGCAGATCCATGATCGGCCCCCGCTGGAGCATGATGAAGACCTGCTCGAGACGCCCGAAGTCGACGGAGGGCTGTACCGAGCCCGTGTGCAGCAGGCGCGCCTCCTCGGTCTGCACCGCGGTGATCGTGCCGATGCGGAGACCCTTCGGATAGACACCTCCCACGCCGGAGGTGATCACCACGTCGTTCGGTTGCACGTCATCGCCCCGAACCATGAACACGAACTCGAGCTCCCCGGTTCCCCTTCCGCGGACGATTCCCCGGGCGCGGCTTCGCTGGACGATCGCGTCGACCGCACTCTGCCGGTCGAGCAGCATCATCGCGCGCGAGGCGTGGGGAGAGGTCGCCGTCACCAGCCCCACCACGCCGTGGTCGGAGACCACCGGCATTCCAGAGAGCACTTCGTGGCTGCGGCCTCGGTCCAGCAGTATCGATCGGAACCAGGGAAAGACGTCCTGTCCCACCACTTCACTGGGCAGCAGGGGCACCTCGAAGTTCTCGCGCATCTGCACGATGCGCTCCAGGTTCCCACTGGCCACCAGGGCCTCGCGGAACTGCAGGTTCTCTTCCTCCAGAGCCGCTACGCGCCCTCGCAGCGTTTCGTTCTCACGGCGGAGATCGACCAGAGCGATGTAGTCGATCCACGTCTCGCCGAGGAAATCCACCGGCAGCCTGATCACCCCCTGGATCGGGGCCGCGATTTCGATGAGCACACCCGAGAGCCAGGAGTGATCGCTGCCTCCCTCCGACATGGTGCGCCGGTCGACCACCATCAGAATGGTTGTAATCAACAGCAGTGCAGCGAAGAGAAGCGGGAGACGGATCCGACGGAGAAAGTCGCGCATGACCTCAGCGCCGGGGGGATGGGTTTAGGATCGAATCGTGACTTCCCTGAGCAGGCGCAGCTCGTCCAGACAGCGTCCGGTGCCGAGCACCACCGCGGTGAGCGGATCTTCCGCCAGCATGACGGGCAGACCGGTCGTCTCGCGGAGAAGAACGTCCAGGTTGGAGAGCAGGGCACCGCCCCCCACCATCACGATTCCCTTGTCCACGATGTCCGCGGCGAGCTCGGGAGGGGTGCGCTCCAGAGCCACCTTGATACTTTCGACGACGGCGTTGACGGGCTCCTGCAGGGCCTCCCGCACCTCGTCGCACTTGATCTCGAGTGTCTTCGGCACGCCGGCCACCAGGTCACGGCCCTTCACCTCCATGGTCTTGATCTCCTCGGTGGGAAAAGCCGTCCCGATGCCGATCTTGATGAGTTCTGCCGTTCGCTCGCCGATGAGCAGGTTGTACTTGCGCTTGACGTAATTGATGATCGCCTCGTCCATCTTGTTGCCGCCAACGCGCGCGGAGTTGGAGTACACCACACCGGACAAGGAGATCACGGCGACCTCCGTGGTGCCGCCGCCGATGTCGACGATCATGTTGCCCGAGGGCTCCGTGATAGGGAGGCCAGCGCCGATGGCCGCCGCCATCGGTTCCTCGATCAAGTAGACCTCGCGCGCTCCCGCAGAGAGGGCGGACTCCTTCACCGCGCGCTGCTCCACCGACGTGATTCCCGACGGCACTGCGATCACGATGCGCGGGCGAACCAGATTCGACGAGCGGTTGTGGACGCGTGCGATGAAGTGACGGAGCATCGCCTCGGTGACCTCGAAGTCCGCGATGACTCCATCCTTCATCGGGCGAATCGCGACGATGTTGCCCGGCGTCCTGCCCAGCATCTCCTTCGCTTCCTCGCCGACGGCGCGCACCTTGTCGGGTCCGCGTCCATCCTTGACGACGGCGACGACACTCGGCTCCGAGACGACGATGCCCCTGCCTTTGGCGAACACGAGGGTGTTGGCGGTCCCGAGGTCGATGGCGAGGTCGCTCGAGAACCACCCGAGGATTCGCTTCAGAGGCACGTGAACTCCTTTGCGTAGGCCCGACGGCTACCGGACTCGGGTTCCCTGTGCGCTGGTGTGACGACGTTTTGCCCGGCGCAAACGACCCGCTAAGTACTCGATTCTAGGAGATCTTTAGCCTGATGACAGCGCCACCGGGGATGCTATCAACCCCCCGGGAAGCGATCAAGGAAGAAACCTCCAGCCGGCGCGATTCGCTTGCCCCGTCGGGGGGCTGATCGTACCCTGCGCGCTGTTTCCCCCTCTTCGGTCCAGGGCAAAGGGCTCGCACGCGAGGGGGGGGGCTTCTACCTCACTGGAGACAGGCTGAATGCTCCGAGCCATGCGGGAGAGCTCGAAGTGGATCATGTGGGTGGTGATCGTGGGCGTGGGCGCTGTCTTCGTGCTCTACCTGGGCATCGGGGGCGGCTTCCGCGGCAGCGGGGGACCCGGCACGGTGGTGGATGTGGACGGCCGCCGCTACACGGCCCGCGACGTGTACCGCATGCGGCAGCGCCAGGAGGCCGAGTACCGTCGGGCGCTGGGAGACGGGTTCGACCCGGGCAACGACGCCCTCCTCGACGAGATGGCGGCCAGCACGCTGATGCGGATGGCGCTCCTGGCCCGAGAGGCCGAGCAGATGGGCCTTCGCGCCAGCGACCCGGAGATCCGGAGCTACCTGAAGGCACTCCCAGGCGCCGTGGATGAGTCGGGTGGCCTCGATCAGCGGGTGATCACGGACTACGCCGAGCGGGAGTACGGGAGCGTGAGGCGGTTTCAGGAGGCGCTGCGCGACGAGCTCCTGATCAAGAAGATCAGCCGTCTCCTGGCGGAGAGCGTGGCCGTCTCGGAGGCCGAGGCGCGGGACGCGCTGCTCCATCGCCAGCGGGAGGTGCAGATCGCCTTCGTCCGCTTCGAGGGGAGCAGTCCACTGGAGGATCTGGAGGTCTCCGACGCCGAGCGGGAGGCCTTCCAGGCCACCGACCCCGAGCGGGTGCTGGCGGCCTACGATGAGCGGTCCGAAGAGTACGATCGCCCGGAGCAGGTCAGAGCCCGTCACATCCTGGTCCGGGTGCCCGAGGATGCCGATCCGGAGGCGGAGGCGGCGGCGCGGGAGCAGATGGACGCGATCGCGAAACGGATCGGCGAAGGGGCCGACTTCGTGGACGTGGCCCTCGAGGTGAGCGAGGACACGGGCTCCAAGGAGCAGGGCGGCGACCTCGGGTTCTTCCCGCGCGGTCGCATGGTGAAGCCCTTCGAGGAAGCGGCCTTCTCCCTCGAGCCCGGAGCGGTCAGCGAGGTGATCCGCACGACTCACGGACTCCACCTGATCCGCGTGGAGGAGAAGCGGGCCGCCATGGTCGTGCCCCTCGAGGACGCCCGGGACGAGATCGCCCGGGACCTGATCCGCAGCGACAAGGCCGTCGAGATGGCCCGCGCGCGAGCCGAGGCGCTGGCCGCGGCCATCCGCGAGGGTCGCTCTCTGGTCGAGGCGGCCCGGGAAGCCAAGCTGCCCATCCAGCGGACCGAACCGATCCGCCATCGTCCCGACGGCTATGTGCCGAGCCTTGGACCGGCGCCGGAGCTGCTGACCGCAGCCTTCGCCCTCACGGAGGAGAAGCCGAGCAGCACCGAGATCTTCGAGCTGCGAGGCGACGAGTTCGTGCTCATCCAGCTCCTGGAGCGCACCGAGCCCGCGGCCGAGGAGATCGAGGCCCTGGTCGACGTAGAGCGCGAGCGCCTGCGGATCGAGAGGCAAGCCCAGCTCGAGCAGGCCTGGATCGCGGATCGACGCGACTCCCTCGCCGAGCGTGGCAGGCTCTTCTTCAGCCTGAAGGCGCTCGAGAGGTAGAGCGCAGGCAGGGGTCAGCCCTACGCGACCCCCGCCTCGAACTCGAACACGAAGGCCTCGAGGCGATCCCGGCTCTCGGAGTTGCGCAGCTTGGCCAGCGCCCGGGCCTCGAGCTGACGGACCCGCTCCCTCGACAGACCGAGCTTGCCGCCGATCTCCTCCAGCGTGTGCTCCCGCTCGCCCTTCAGACCGAACCGCCAGCGCAGGATGTTGCGCTCCCGCTCACAGAGCTGAGCGATGGAATCATCGGAGGCGCGCTCGAGACGCGCGTGGTCGAGCCCGCTCACCGGGGACAGCGAGTTCTGATCCGCCACGATGTCCTTCACCTTCTTGGAATCGGTTCCCGGGACGTCCTTTTCGAGACTGACCGGCTCGCGCACCATCCGCTGGAGCTGCTCCGCCCGCTCGACCTCGATGTCCATCGTCTCGGCGATCTCGCGGGTCGTCGGGTCGCGCCCCAGCTTCTTCTCGAGGGCGTTGTAGGCCCGGTAGTACTTGAGCAGCGTGTCGTGCACGTGGCTCGGGATCCGGATGGTCCGGCTGTGGTTCTGGATCGCGCGGATCAGCGCCTGGCGGATCCACCACACGGCGTAGGTCGAGAACTTGTGACCGCGGTGATACTCGAACTTCTCGACCGCGCGGATCAGGCCGATGTTCCCCTCCTGGATCAGATCCTGGAAGGGAATGCCCATGTTGCGGAAATCCTTGGCGATGGCCACCACCAGCTTCAGGTTGTGCTGGACGAACAGGTTCTTCACATCGGTGAGGCGCTCCCACTCATCCTCGATGCCGCCGACCTGGTCGAGGAAGGCCTGCGCCTCCATGCCGACGTCCCTCTCGAGCTCGGCCTGGGAGGTGCGCCACTTGGCCAGCTCGGCCGCGCGCTTCTTGCGACCGTTGGCGGTTCGGGTTGCGCGCCGCGGCGACTGAAGAGACGCGATCCGGCGCGTTCCCCTGGCCACCCGCTTCCGGTACTCGAGCACGTCCCGGCGCATGCGCGCGAAGAGCTGCATGGAGAGATCCGCGTCCTTCAGCAGGCGGGCCATACGCCGCTCGAGCTTTCCGACTACGTCGGACTTGTCAGCCACGAGCGCCGTCTCGCGCTTTCGCCACAGGGCCTCGATCCTGCCGAGGATCATGTCGATGCGGGCACCCAGATCCTCGCCCTCCGGCGAGCCGCTGCCAAAGGACTCGCACATCTTGCCGGTGGCCCGGCTCTTGGCCTTCAGACCCTGCCAGATGCGCACGGCCTCCTTGGCGGTCCAGGGCACGTGCACCATGCCTTCGCGGAACGCGAGAGTGGCTGCCTCGATCTCCTTGGCGAGGAATACTTCGTCCTCTTTTCGGAGGGTCGGGATTTCCGCGATGTCGCGGAAGTAGGACACCAGCGCCCCGCGCTCGCTCGAGCGCGGGCTTTCGCCCGTGGTGTTCAGGCGCCGCGGGTCGATCTTCAGGTTGCTGATGCTGCGCGGGTTTGCGACCGCGCGCTGATCGGTTTCGGCACCCAGCTCTCTCCGGCTGCCGACCTGCCGCCAGGTATTGCGGCTGTTCTTCGCACGGGAGGGTCCTCTCCTGGAACTCACCCTCTCTCCTCCATTCCGCGGGCCTCCCGACCCGCTCTGCTGGTCCCGCCTCGTACGGGCCAGCCTCACGACGGCCTCGGTGCGGGAAGCAACCGCACCGACTGCGTCCGCCGCCTACCCCCCGGGGTGTCTATTGCATCTATGCCGGGCCCCTCTCCCGGCCGCCTCTGGCCGCCGGAATCCGGAGCCTCATTCCTGTTCGGGCATACAACGATGACCCGCCTTGCGGGTGACACCGAGGGGGCGTCTCGTCGGTCGAAGCAGATCGCCATGCTCCGCGCCGCCTCAACGAGGTCCTCCACCTCGACCGCTTGGATCCATCCGTGGGCCAGCTCTCCGCGTCACCCTAACGTCCACGCGGAAGGCGTTGCCCCGGAGTGGGACCTCACTTGCGACGCGACGCAGCACCTCAAAAACCACTGCTACGTCAACTACTTAGAGCCACTCCGACCTACAAGGGGCTACGGCGAATAGCGTAGTCCTCAACCGAAGCGGAGGGTATGCCGCTTCTGCAGCTTTGCCAAGGCCTTTTTTTCCCGATTTCTCGAAAAAAAACGCTTGGAAATCGGCTACGTAGAATCCCCAATGCGAGTCCGAGGGGAAATCGGTGACGCAGCGCGACAAATCACCGCCTCCGCGCTTCCTTGGAACGGCGCGTCAGACCTCTAGGCGAAGCGCTGCCTCTGGTGCCGGATCAGCTCCATGAACTCGGCGCGGGTCTTCGAGTCGCTCTGGAACACGCCCTTTAGGGAGCTGGTGATGGCGAAGGAGTTCTGCTGCTCCACGCCGCGCATCATCATGCAGAGGTGAATCGCCTCGATCACCACCGCCACACCCCTGGGACTGAGCTCCTTGTCGATGGTGTCGGCGATCTGCACCGTGAGGCGCTCCTGGACCTGCAGACGGCGGGCGAACATCTCCACCAGGCGCGGGATCTTGGAGAGACCGAGGACCTTGCCGTTGGGGATGTAGGCCACGTGCGCCCGTCCCATGAAGGGAAGCATGTGGTGCTCGCAGAGGCTGTAGAACTCGATGTCTTTGACGAGCACCATTTCGTCGTAGGAGACGTCGAAGAGCGCTTCGCCCAGGATCTCCTTGGGATCCTGCCGGTATCCCGTGGTGAAGAACCGAAGAGCCTTCGCCACCCGGTCCGGGGTCTGTTCGAGACCATCGCGAGTGGGATCCTCTCCGAGCTCCTGGAGCAGCTCCTGCACCAGCCGAGGGATCGGATCCTGGTCCGCGTGGGAGGCCGGAGCTCGCTCGTCCTCGGCTCGCGGTGCGGCCTTCCTCCTCGCATCACTCATGTCATTTCCCCATAATCGAAGTGGTTTCGCCCCGTCTCGACAATGCGCACCCGCAGCAACCGCACCCCCGCCTGGCCGGTGAGCGACCCCGCGAGCTGCCGGTGCACCGCCACGGCGATGTTCTCCGCCGTCGGGACCGCCTCCTGGAAGAGGGAATCCTCGTTCAGCATCCGGTGGTCGAAGCGCTCGAGCACGCGATGGTGGACGATCTCGTCGAGATGCTCCGGCTCGATGATTCGCCCGGTGTCCGGGTTCACGGGCCCGGTGATCGTCACTTCGAGACCGTAGTTGTGCCCGTGGCCATTGGCGTTCGCGCACTTGCCGTAGATGCGCTGGTTGTCGGCATCCGACAAGGAGGGTTGACGAAGAACGTGGGCGGCGGCGAACTCGTAGCGGCGGGTCACGGTGATCACGGACCGACCACCTCTACCCAGAGATCCCGGTCCTGATACAGCCGGATCCGATCGAACAGTCCCGGCGCGAGGGCCTCTCGCAGGATCTCGGCGATCACGGCGGCGAGGTTCTCGGGGCTCGGAAGGCGCTTCTCGAAATGCGGGGTGTCGTCATTCAGATCCCGATGATCGAAGCGACTCATGACCTCCCGCTCCAGCAGATCGTTCAGATCCTTCAGATCCAGGACCATACCGGTGACCGGATCGGGTTCCCCGCGGACGGTGACCTCCAGCCGGTAGTTGTGCCCGTGCCGGGAGACACGGCGCCCGAAGCGCCGGCGATTCTCCTCCTCGGAGAGATCGGCGCGGCGGTAGCGGAGCGAGGCTGAGAACTCGATGGCTCGCGTGATCCGAATCACTTTCGTAACTCTTTGATTTTCAAGAGAAAGAAGAGTAGCGGAAGGGAATGCGGTTGCCGAGCAACGCCTCCGGGCGCCGCGGAAGCAGCCAGCAGCAGGGGATCCCGGCGGGGTTGTCAGTAGGTGCGGAGGAGTCCGCGCACCACGCCGCGGATCTGAACCTCTCTGGCGGAGACTTCGATGGGGCGAAGCGCCTGGTTGGCGGGCTCGAGCACGACCCTGGCACCCCGCCTGTAGAATCTCTTGAGGGTGGCCTCGCTGCCGCGGATCAACGCCACGACCGTCTCGCCGTTGCGAGCCTCGCTCCGGCTCTCCAGCACGATGATGTCGCCGTCGCAGATGTGCTCCTCGATCATCGAGTCGCCGCGCACTCGCAGGGCGAAGCTCTCCTCTCGCCGTCGGACCATCTCGGGGGGCACTGCGATTCGCTCCTCCACCTCGATGGCCTCGATGGGTGCGCCCGCGGCCACCATGCCCAGCAGCGGCAGTGCCACGTAGCCGGACGGATCCGATTCCACCGGCTCGACCGACCGCGAGCGGTTCCAGGCCTTTCGCAGCCAGCCCTTCTCCACCAGGTGCTGGACGTGTTTGTGAACGGTGGCCACCGAGGAGAGGCCGAAGTGCGCCCCGATCTCCTCGAGACTGGGTGAGTAGCCCCGCGAAGCCACGTGGTCGCGGATGAAGTCGTAGATCTCACGCTGCCGGCGTGTGAGTGCCAAGGCGTCCCTTCGCCGTTTCTTCGCCCGCTGGGAGCTTCGGCGAAACCACGGCGAAAGTCAATGGGTTGACCGAATGGAAACCGGCGATACATTGCGCGGACTTTGGCACTCGGGGCGGCCGAGTGCTAATCGGCCGTGCCCCCTTGGAGCCGGCCCATCCAAAACGAGCAATCCCAAGAATCGGAGGTGTCGGATTCATGAAGATCCGTCCGCTTCAAGACCGGATTCTGGTCAAGCGTCTCGACGAAGAGGAGAAGACGAAGGGCGGGATCATCATCCCGGACACGGCGAAGGAGAAGCCCCAGGAGGGCAAGGTGGTCGCCGTAGGTGGCGGGAAGGTGAACGAGGACGGAAAGGTCCAGCCGCTCGACGTGAAGAAGGGCGACAGGGTGCTGTTCAGCAAGTACGCGGGCACCGAGGTCAACCTGGATGATAAAGAACACCTGATCATTCGCGAGGACGACGTCCTCGGGATCCTGGAGTAGCCGATGGCCAAGGAAATCAAGTTCGATCAGGAGTCGCGGGT
>Ga0255055_10001683_pt1 | contig 15871 bp, 33 predicted proteins | sample JV7_2_27_MG_FD_188633 | JGI IMG/M metagenome (GOLD analysis project Ga0255055, IMG submission 188633) | Seawater microbial communities from Jervis Inlet, British Columbia, Canada - JV7_2_27 | ecosystem: Environmental > Aquatic > Marine > Inlet | place: Canada: British Columbia | collected... | reverse complement strand
GTTATTGAATATTTGAACAATTAAGCGATCTTGTAATGAATGAGCTACGCCAACGCCATCTGTTATAGCAATTCTTGTTCCTGCTATTGCGAATGCGTATGTTGTTGCAAGTTCAATTACCGATGATGAAATACGAATAATGTAATATGCTGTACCTGTAACCAAGTTAACAATATTTGTTCCGCCGCCGTTCAAGTAAACAACTGCGTCGCCAGTTACATAGCCGTGGGCTGTTAAGTTTATAATTTGCTCTGAGACAACATCAGTTACAGAATCAATATTTGCTGATGCTTGTACAGTTAGTCCTGTAGTTTCTGCGCCTGCAGTACCAGTGTCAATCTCTGCTAGTGTTATAGCTGGGGTCGTTTCTGTTTCGACATAATAATGTCCTGCGTCTACGTTGTTTTGTATCGCCATTACGTCGCCTGGAACCGCTGCCGCGAAGCTTCCGCCACCAGTAGTAACTTCACCCACAGTTGTTACATATACGTCCGTATATTCAACGCCAGCGCCATTTCTTTCTGTATCGCCTACTGGGTAAATTGATATTTGTTGGGCTGCTGTGCCAAAAATTACATCTGCGCGTGAAAGCAGATCAGGATCTGTGACAATTGCCATTTATTATTCTCCTCAAAAATTAGATTTGTGCTTGCTCTTATAGTAAGTATTTATCTAATCTTTAGGAAAAATTAGCTTATGGGTTATTATATGTCCTGTCTACTGATTGCTGAATTGGGATAGAGGATGTGATCGCTGGCAATACCTGTTCGATGCGAACTTCTCTAAAATTAAGATGAAACACTATGATAGCAACGTTTATACCGAGTCCGCCGTCATATGCAAATGCGTGTTCGCCTGAAATATTTAGACGTAATGTAGCACCAGTGCCGCCGCCACCTGACGTTGTTGCTGGCGTTGGCGGATTAGCAGTATAAGAACCTGGAACTGTAATACTGTTTATAGAATCAACTACATTACCTACTACTTCAACGCTGACTTGGGCGGCTGTGCCAGTACCACCTACGACAGTCAATGTTTGTGTGCCGTTTGTGTATCCTGATCCACCATCAACAATGGTAGCTGAGGTTACTGAGCCTGAAATTTGTTCAGCACCCGAAATTTCTTTGTTGAAGTTTATAATATCGTCGAGATTTATAATACGTACCTCAGAATCAGTTTCGATACCTGTCAATGTTAGTGTTACCGCCTGTTGAATAATAACGTTGCCAGTATAGCCTGCTGCTATTTCGTAGCTGAAAATACCAGTTGTACCAGTTGATTGATTTATAGCGTCAGAATTTGTTAAATTAATAGTAATATCGCCATCTAAGGCATTATCTATTAAAAATACCCTATCACCAGCTGTACCATCATTATATGCATAACCATCAAATAACATTCCACTAAGATCGAGTTCTGTTAATGATGCAGTATTTAGATTTATGTGTATTGCATGGCCTGTTCCGTCTGATACAAAAGTTAGATCAGAGAGATTATCCACGCCGTCTGGATCAATTAGTAGACCACCATCCGCATTTGTTGTGTCTGCAATTGTGTTACCTGTAAATGTTACGTCGCCTGGATCAATTTGTCCGCAACCTGTAAACGAATTGTTGGTTACGGTGTGACCTGATGCGTCAGCTAGATTAGAAAATGTTATTGCGTTACCAAGACCAACAAATGCATTACTGTCTAATAGTAATGTATTGACGTTGCCGCCATCAAAGTTAAGTGTGACTAATGGGCCAGCCGTTGTGATCGTGCTGTTTGTCAGCGAGAATAGATTTGTTGCACTAGCATGGCCTGTGACTGCAATATAATATTTGTCATCAGAGATGTTTCTATCTTCGAAGGAAAGAACTCGACCAGTATCTTCGAAGAAACTATCTGTAGCAGCCGCGGTAGTGCCAAAGTTTAATGGACCTTGACAACTATACAATCCTGTACTCAACTCTCTAATAATTCCGTGTGCTTTGGCGTCTGCTGATGAGCTATCCTCAGTAACAATTTCTAAGAATGTGCCACGGTCGCCTGTCGTACCAGCAGTTATTCTAAGGCCATCATTGCCATAACGAATAATATCCACAGCTACGTTTACACCACCACCTAGTCCCTTTGATAGCGTGGTGAAATCTGAACCTATGTCTGTAATGTTAGTCAAATCCAAGTTCGTGAAAAGACCTGTGCGCTCAACTGTTAGTCCAGCCGTATCCATTGCGCCTGCTTGCGAGCCATCGAGAACCAGGCAATCCCAGTCAGCATTAATACCCGCACCTGCATCAAGGTGAACAAAAACTTTTCTGTTAATACCCGCCATTTTAAACGAGATAAATTCTGTACCGTCGCCCAGGTGCAATGCATTAGGTGGTTCTGTTGCGTCCCACAGTCCTTGGAGAGCGAAGTTGTTAGACCACACATAAATTAATGTGTCAGATAGATCGACGGCTGTAGTCGTAAAGTAAATTTGACCTGTGGCAATGTTCAACGTACCAATAATTGAATTGGTTGCTTCAGCAAAAACTGTAGTTCCTGCGGTCGGACCAGTACCAGCGGTCTGTGTCCAGCCAGTAGTTGACTCCGCGTCATCCCATGTTGTTCTTGTATCTGCTACCGTGACTGCCATTTTGTTTGCCTATCATACATTATTGCGACCAAAATTTGATGCGGCCACATAACGCCGTTGTTAGTAACTGTCTGTAGTCGCACAGACAAATCTCCTTCGCGCTTTTTTTCAGTAGGCGCTCGTCCTGCGCAACCAAAGAAATATATTGCATTCTCTGGATGCTCAAATTCATCTAAGGTAGTCTCACCTTTCTCATCTACAAATACTCGCACATAATCGCCGCTGAAGTCTTCGACCATTTCTTCAACTGTGTGATATTCAGTCAAGGTCATTACTCGATCACCTTCGTTGTGGCGTATACCCGTAACTGGTGTCATAGCCCAGTCCTTTATACCAAACTCACGTAAAGGAAAAGTCCAAAGAAAGGACTCGCTAAGTGGTATGTTCCAGTTCATTTCCCAGATGCCTGCTACCTTCACACCCATTTATTCGTCCTCGTCGTCTGCTACTTCCGACTCCGTAATGTGCGTTATGATTCCTTTCTTGTCTCTATGCACTTCTTTGTGGACAGCTTTATTAGGCATTTGTACATGAACGATCGGTGTTGGGATTTCAAGATTTTCAATTGCGTCAAGTTTTGCTTCAAGCAATTCAATTTTATCTGTCAAAGCTATAATAGCCTCGACCAACTTCTCATTTGTCTCCGCGCTTCCCTTAACAAGTTTTGTTATGCTATTAGAAATCTTTGTATTGGTCTTCATTACAGACTCTAACACTTTTGCTGCTTGCTCACGTTGCTCAGTAAGCACTTCTGCAATCTCTTCTGTAAGCTCTACACGTACAGGCTGCACAACAACATCTTCATGTATTGGGAGGCCTTCACCTATTTTGATTTCGTCAACCTCGACCACATCAACAGGAGTTGGTGTGATTACTACAGCATCGGCTGATTCTTCATCCGTTGTAGTTGGTTTTACTACCATCTCAGTGTAATTGTCTTTAAACGATTTCGTCATTGCTTAATCCTGTTATTCTAGCGTTAGTCTCGGTACTACTTTGATTTCGTCGCCGTTTGTTTGAATATCATACGGGCCATTGGAGAAGCGTTCTGCCCAAAGCAGTTCTCCACCTGTATCGCGTGTTACGTAGTACCCGTAAATGTTACCTTTTACGCCTGTAAAAGTCCACGTTACTTCTAGGTACTCGGCTTGCGATGGGTTGCCTGTTGTAATACTCCAACTTGCAGGTGTGAATGAGATGCCGCCTGTTGTATATCCTAATCCGTTTGTTACTTCTGTAAATGTAGCCTCTGTTGAACTTTCGTCAGGTATTACATTGTTAGAGTATAGTAGAATAGAGATATTCTCAGGTGCATCGTTGTTTGTGATGTACTGAAGCATAATTGTTTCAGATGCATTTGGTACTACGACTGCCATTTAAGTATTCCTTTTTATAGTCTTATCGTGTTATTTATCACAATAACGTACGAAACTAGAATACTTTGGTTAACTCCCGTATAGGTCGCCGTGGCCTTCTAATAGCAGTTGGTCGTTGAGATTTGTAATTGCAGCGCCTTTTTCGGCCCATACCCAAGCAAGTACACGACCGTACTTACCTTTTGCGTCCATTACTGTTTGGACATAGACGTTATCTGATTCGTCTAGGAGTTCTATGAGTCTATCTTTTGCAATTAGACCTAGCTCGCGTTCGTCGCCGCGTACTTCCCATGTGTCGATCTTCAAAAAGCGGAGTCGCTTCTGTAGGTATGTGTGAAAACCAACGTCTAGCAGCACATCTATTGTGTCTGCGTCTACTACTTTTACTACTTTGATAACCCTGTAACAATATACAGGTCTTGCGAATTCTGGTGCTTCCATTTTGATCCCTCATAGTAACTTAATGTACTATTTATCGAGGGATCAATCTTTGTATTGCTTGTTTTTGATTCTTTCTGTTATTTCATCATCTGTAGTATGTTTCAGATCGTATTCATAGTCGTACATCTTAGTATCAAAGTCGTCAATCAGGTGATGTTCTAATTGTATTTGCTTTAACTCATCACGCTCTCTATGCACATCATCTGCTGATAAAAACTCAGAGCCACACTTAGGGCACCTATGATCGTTTTTAGTGCCATGCCGAATGCCACGCATTTTATAATATAGTTCAATCACTTCCCAATGCGCATGTTCGTAGAACATAGTGGGAATAAACGTATTTGCTAGCATTTTCCAGCCAAGCCAGAAAAACTGCTTCATAAGTTTAACGTTGGTTGCTACGTGCTTTCCGTAACCTTCACCAAAAATCTTTGGCTTCGGGGAGTGAGTAACTTGCATAGTCATATTTATGTTCTGCCTGTATTTACAGCTCGTTTAAATTGTTAACGCGGAAACCAGATGCGTGAACATGGCCTCCGCCTCCATACGCTTTTGCTATGATAGATACGTCTTCTGCGTGTTCATAGGCTGCATTGGAGCGGAGGCCAAAAACAATTTGTCCATCACTATTATATGAGTAGTACGCAGCAAAAGGCTCTTCTTTGCAGAGTATTCCACCAAGATCACTACCGAAGAAATAATTTGCATTGACTGTAGGGATATTTTCAAACCCACCAATAGTCATATGCTGCAAACAAGTGTCTATCAATTCATGCACATCTTTCATGTGTTTACGATGAATCGCTTTGCCGTCTTTTAGCAGTTCCTTAATGGGAGTTCCTGCGATCTTGTCCCAATTCTCAAATGTATATTCATATGAGAGTATTGCACTATTTACTTCTTCACAATCGGGAAGCTCTTTGATCCAAAGATCACGGTCTTGTACGTATTCGATAAACTTAGGTGGCTCTTGATCGAAAAAGAAGAAGTTCCACGCCATCATTGCGCCCGACCTATCCATATCAAATTCGCCACCAACTATGTCTTCGTCTATTAGATCCTCCAAATCGACCTGTGCTGATTTGTGGTGGTCTAATACGATAACATATTTTGCGCGTTTGACTAGTTCAAGCATGATCTCTCTCGGATAAGAGAAATCGAGAATATAAACGATTTTGCCATCTACATCAGGTAATGATGTGGCACTAGCATCGGCATAACTGCCAGCAACATATGTTGCCGTGTTTCCTAATGCTTTCTTTGCAACCCACGCTGCCGTAAATCCGTCTAAGCAAGGTGAGTGGTAAATTACTATTGTATCACAGGTCATCGTCTTCGTTCTCTCCAAAAAATTCTGCTGCTTCATCATCCCACGGCTGGTCTAAATCTGAATAATATCTGTGACCACGAGATGATTTGTACGCCTCTTCAATTCCACGTAACTTATAGTTGAAGACAGATTCAGGAGTATCGAATTCCACTTGTAAGTACAATTCTTTGTTTGGTTTTACAAGAGCAAAATCATTAAACCCTGCAGCTAATAGATATGCGCGGAATTCTTTTCTTTCCTCTGAGTAGATCTTTGTGTGAACAATACTTGCCATCGTTTGTTTCCTACCGTGATCTATAATTATAAGCTATATTGTCCGTGCTGTCAAGCTATTTTTCATCGTCGTTTAAAACAACAGGAGTCTCACCTTTCAACTTCTTTAGGAAATCCCATGTACCGCCTTCCACCTTTTTAAAGGATGGGATTTTCTCATTCCACCTACCATGCAACCAAGGATAAATCTCAGTCTGAAATAACTCTTGCCTGCGTATACGACGAGCCAACGGATAGTTAATAATGTCAAAATATTCAGGACGATAAATTTTTACGCGGGTATGTCGTGTGCCCCAGCGTGATTCAAAACAATGAATGTATGCTTTGTACTTTTTATCAGCCTCGTATCTATACACCACGACTGCTTCAGTCTCGAAGGTGCCTACCAACTGCCAGTCCCACCAAAGCAATTCAGCGAGTATGTGGAGTAGAAAACGGATCACGTTACTTTCCCTGCCAAGTTGTCTTTGAATTCTTTTGCTTTGATTGATTCATGGCTAGGAATCTCAGGATTGTATTGTCCGTCAAGCCAAGGACGAATTATGTTTCGATACTCTGTGTTACGAAAAACAAAACTACGTTTATCTTCTGTTTTCATTTCAAGATCGCCGCGAAGCGAATCAATTACGTCAATTTTTCTGCCGCCATGCTGATTCTCGTATAAGTAATACGAATACTCGTGGTCTGTTCTGTTTGCATCAGAATCAGTAAAATCGTAATCAGGATGCGCTGGCTTCAACTGACTAAAATAATCAGTTGCGTGTATCTTGACTAAACGCCAATCATCCTCCTCACCAAATATTTTAGTCCACCAACTCATTACATGCTCTCTACGAGTTCAAGACCAACAGCTAATGCTGCACGATTCTTGTACACATTCATTTGACCATGTGAGAAACTGTATTCCTCGTTACACGCCCACTGCAATTCATCTGCGCCGCGAGGCTGTGTCATAAATGCATAGTATACTCGATACTGGCCGAGGGGTTCACGCACAACAAATTGGCGACGTTCGCCTTCCTTTGCTCGCATGTTTTCCTCAGCTTCTTCGATGCTATTAAACGTAGGACGTTCCAGCACACGCTTGTATGCTTGATACCGTTCTAAATCTGTCATTCTGCGTTCGTTGTCAATCATGCTTCACTCATTTCATCCATTCGTGCAAGCTCCCACGTTTGTCTGTGGTGATCAGTCCAGCTAGCCAAACCACGTTTATTTGCTTCGTGATTCGTAAATGCAAATTTCACGTAGGTTCCGTGCTGTATTTGCTCTTTTTCCGTGCCCGTCAAAACCTTAGGTTTAAACGGCGTAATTCGTTTTGTTTCCTTACACATCATATCAATCCTTGCCTGCTTGCTTCGTCTACAGAATCTTGTGCATCGTCAACTGACAAGCCAAGCCCTATAAAATAACCTAGAGCCAAGTGGCTCCAGTACAATTCATTGTCGGGGTCAATCTCTTCTTGCTTGTCCCAAACATCTTTCTTCCACTGTTCGATTTGTGTGCGCATTACGCTGCCTCGTCTGAGCCAGTGATCTGGCCTAGGATAACCATTTTGTTAACTTGGAAATAATGTATGAACCCGTAGCCTAATGCGCTACTTGCAGCTTCGGCTATGAGCGGAGCATACCAACCCTGCATCATCAGGCCAGCTAATACTGTCATGCTACCCACAAATGAAAGGTAAAACTTAGCGGGGCCACTGTAAGGTTCAACGATTGCTTTAGAAAAATCAAACATCTCAAGTGCAATTTTATGCCCTTCTGTTTTCGGTCCGTAGTGATCCATATTGCCCAGCGCAAAATTCCAAAATGTTGCGTGTGCGCCGAAGCCCTTGATTGAAACGTATGCTGAGATGAGGATGAGGATCGTAATGCCCCACATCAAATAATTTGATATTGCAACATCATGTACGGCTGCGGAGATCAGGAATGACCCTAACCCGAAACTGAAAATGGTATCTGCCATTGCTTTCATCATGCTGCCTCGTCACTTGCTATGTTAAGGTGCTTACATTGTCTGCGGTACGTGTAGCCGAGGCAGGTGCATTCCACACCAAATCCGTTGACTACAGTTACCATGTATTCGTTGCCCTTGCTACCTGGCACGTAAACAAACTTCGTGCCGCCGTTATTCGGCTCAACGTCGCCCTCATGTATTACAAGGTCGGTTACTGCGTTGAGGGATATTGTACGTACCTTGATAAACGGTTCGCCTTCAGCGGGTATACAGAATGCGTTAGGCTTTGTCCAGTCAAACGGCTTGATGACCTGAACCTTCTCGTAGGTCGTCGTGTCATCTTCCTCAGTTCGACCAATCACATTGCTCTCGTAATATGTGGTCACTGTGATGATTGAACCGACTTGTGGGATAGCAAAACTCATTTAGCCATCCCCATGCCCCAGCCGCGTCGTGCTGCGCGACCTTGAGACTTGTCAGAAGTTGCAGCGGACTCGCTAACGTCAGCGTTCTCTTGGCGACGAACTTTACGTTTGACGCCCTGCTTAAATTTGCGTTTTGAAGTGATCTTACGTGACATTTTTACTTCTCGTTAAATCGACGATGAGTGGTTTGATACTTCAAATCCCTGTAAAAGCGTACAAGAGCGGCCATGCTCTCAAAGTCGTCTCGGTCAAGGAGGAGGCGTGTAATGTCGCCCATGTGACGGGTAAAGTCAAAAACAACCTTGTAGTCGATGCCATGTTTTGTGCCTTTGTATATGGTGATGACATTGTTACAGCCATGTATTGTCGGACCGAATTTCTTTGCGCCGAGTTTCTCGAATCGCTCACGCATGAGGTTACAAGAGAAACTGCGAGTAATCAATTTGCCTACTGGATCATTCATCTTACATGCACCAGTAACGTTCGGTTGACGGGTCAGTACATCCACCCTGCTCAGATCGAGCGATCTTGACCTTCGTGCCGCTCATAATGTTCGTGACCTCAACCTCGTAATCAACCTCGTCATAAAAGTGCTGCAAGGTGCAGACTTCCAACTTGGCGATACGGTCTGCTTTCATCAGGCCATATCCAAACGAAGCCATGTAGCGCATCTTGCCACTGTTGCGGGCGCGTGTCAATGCGGCCTTCGCACCGCGCAATGTATCATAGCGTTTGATGATGTGCGTATTTTCGGTATCGTAGATTACTGCTGTAGTCATGTTCTTTTATCCGTTTCCTAACTGTCTAAATATAATTATACAGGTGGAATAGCCACTTGTCAAGTGTAAAAATCCAACGATTTCAACAAGTTACAATTTTTTCCACTATCTAAGTAGCATCAATAACTTATAAACCCTTAGTTATCAATGGTTTACCCTCTTTGTCCATGCCTATGAGCGGTATGCCTGCGTCCATGCTATGAACACGCCTATCACCCTTGTAAACCACCCTTATGTCGTGGTGGAGATATGACAGATCATCCCTGTTTACCTCTGACAAGATGCCGACCTGCCTTAGCAGAGCAGCATTGCCAAAATCATGTATCGTAATATCAATGCGCGCACCTTTTAGTGCGCACTCAAAAACATGTTTTCTAGTAAGCGGTTTCATAATACCCAGATGTCACCTGGAGAACAAATGCGCTGGCCTGCAGGTAGCTCATGCCATTGATCGTTCTTAGCAGCATGGTCTGTGCCATGCAATATCACAGGGTAGCGCACCCAATAACGTCCCTTAGCACCTTCACCTTCTTCAAGGATGCCACACTCAATAAGTATATCCAAGTGTTTGATTGCCTCGATCCACGGCTTCGCAGACCACGGGATCAAAACAGGCTCACCTTTAAGCTTTTGCGTAAAGATGTATTTGCGCGTTATTTGATGTGGCTCGGTTATGCTGTAATCTACTTTAGGCTCACTTGCCATGTTTTAGCTCATTGAGAAATTTACGTTTGTTTTCAGCCTCGACTGTATTCAGTTTGTTTAGCCGTTTTACAAGGTCTGGATTCGGTTCACACATAAGATCGTGACTAGGGTTATACATGGAGACAGGGTTGCCACAGCGACCACAATAGTAGCCCTGTGACAATCCTGTTGGTCGCCAATGTTCAGCGGGCATTGAGCATCTCCTGTGCCTTAGCAACTCTCAGGTCACGCAGGGCGTCGCCTATTGCCTTGCCCTTCAGCGTATCCTGTTGGTCTGCTGTCAGATCCTTAAAGCCAACACCTGCGAACAGAGGATGCATGTAGCCTGCAAAACCAGCTTGATCCTCGAAGTCGTCGCCAACGTAATCCTCGTGCATACCCATAACAGTTGACATTGCATCATCAACGTCGTCAGCATGAACCAGTGCCAGCGTATCAACAACCGTATCGGCAGTAAACTTGTCCTTCGGCAGGTTAGCCAGTGCGGCCAGCCTGTGAACTGCTTGCGCAAGACGCTTAACGTCAGTGGGCGCCTTCAGCTTGTCGAAGAAAGAGCCGACTTGATCGACATTCTTAAAGCCAACAGTCAGCATAGCCATCCGTTGTCTCGTATCCATGTACGTAACATTGTCAAAATGGTACATAAGTGCGTCGGTCAGGTTCAGTTGCTTGAACAGCTTCTTCCTGCAATCGTGAAACTCAAGGAAGAAAAAGAAGTCAAGCGGATCCCGCTGCTCACCCATCGCCTTCCAAGTCTCAGTCCAAACTCTCTCAGGAACTAGTGCATCAACCTCACCAGCCTTAACCATTGCCATAACAGCAACAGTAGTCTCGCGAGTTTGTGCGAAGCCGTAGCGAGCCTGAAAACGTGCGGTCCGCAGTATGCGAACAGGATCCTCTGCAAATGCGTCAGAAACGACATGCAGACGATTAGCCATCAGATCAGCGTAGCCGTTAAACGGGTCAACAAGGAGTTGATGATCCAAGTTAAACTTGAAAGTCTCCCAATCGTCAACGGCAACAGCCATAGCGTTCATGGTCAGGTCGCGTCTGCTCAGGTCATCCTCTATGGTAACAGTCGGATCAAAGTTAACGTCGAAGCCGTGGTACCCAGCGGCAGTCTTGCGCTCTATACGCGCAAGTGCGTACTCGTCCTTTGTATCAGGATGCAGGAAGACAGGGAAGTCTGCGCCAACTTGCGTAAAGCCAGCGTCCAGCATCTCTTGTGGGGTTGCGCCAGTAACGACAAAGTCAAAGTCCTTAACTGGTCTACCCAGCAGGAAGTCTCTGACGGCGCCACCAACTATGTATGTTCTCATGCGTTCTCTTTCTCAAATTGTTTGAAGTGTGCTTCAAGCCTTCGGTCGAAATGATAATCCTCAAGTTCTACAAACTTTTCCAACGTGTTGTCGTAAGTAGCTTCGGGATATACAATCTCAAGTGTCTTAGAGATTGACCAAAAATTCAGTCCCCGAGGGATCATCGACCCGCTCATGTGGTTGTTGAATTTCGCGTCTGCTGATTCTTTTGCAATCAGGTCAAGTGTTTCATTGAGCGTTTTCACATTGCACTCCTCGTAGTGGCTGGCAGCGTAGCCATGCCACCCTTATGTCCCAGAACGTTACGAACGAACGAACTGTTGTAAAAATGCTGTTGATCTGCCATAGAGACTCGACCTGGATCGCGCATAGGTGGTCCATTAGTCCACCATCTGGGCAGAGCCCAATCGCCAGGCGTGTACCAAGTGTGGTCAAATTGCGTCATGCGTGGTTCCTCTTCTCAGTATAAGTATTATACTAAACTTGTGGAGAAATGTCAACATCTAAATTGCTTTAGAAATCAATGAGTTATAAGTTGTTGATTATGTTGGTAAAAATGAATTTATGGAATGATTATTTTGCGCTCTTTGTCGCAAAGAGGGCAGGAGTCGACTGTCTTGTAATATTCGAAGCCGCAATCACATGTAAATAATCCTGCTGCTTCGGCCTCAGCCCTCATGATGGCAACTGTCGTTTCGCCCAGCAAATCCTCGATTGTTGTTTTACAAAGATCACAGTCAGGATCTTCGTGATAATGCATACTACAGATGTTTGGTCGCACCACGATAGATTTCCTGTGCGCGCCAAACAAGATACCAGTAAATCATAGTAAATTGTTCAAACAGTATTAGGGCAGCGCCAATTTCGGCTGGGCAAATATGCATTAGTCTTCGTCTTGTCCTTTGATTTCTTCACAGTCGATGCAAATATCTGATTCGCCACTTAGGACTGTGTTTACAGTATTTATGCGTCCTTGCAAAGTCTCTAATTCTTCTTCGACTTTGGCGAGTTTGTATTCCTTGGCCGCATTTAGTTTTTGTTCGTGAGCTAATTTCTCACGTAGTTCACTGATCGTAAGCATCAATTCTGCTATCGAGTGATCTGAAAATTCTGAGAACAGCTTCTCAACGTTCACAGGTTCCAAAACTTCGTATTGGTCAGTCATGTAGTTCTCCACTATTGTATATAATTATACAGGGTTCGGAGCGAGATGTCAAGCGGTATTCCATTACCCTAACGTGCTGATCTTACACGTTATCCCCGCTTATCGGAAAGCAGAGCCCGCTCGTGCCCGTTTAGGGCTATTGCATTGGGAATCAACGACTTACGTGACTTTGCACCGCGTCAAGCCCAATAGGTACAAGGGTTTACTTGTGCATTTTTGATTTCAAAAATGCCACCAGTTCGTTATATTTTGCTACAACCCAAGCCTGTACATCTTTTGCCCATTGTGGACGTGGTACATTCCAAGCGATAAAAGCGCCTGCAAGTAAAAATAGTCCTTCGCGCAATGTGAATGCGATAAAATCAAACATATCATCTTCTCCTCTATAGACTAATATTTATCTATTTTGGAGGGTGTTTTTACGTACTTTTAATGATTTCTTTGATTTCTTCAGCTATAAGCAAAACATCGGTATTGCCACGATGCTCAGTTACAATGTAATGAGGGATTCTAACGGGATACTTATCGTAGTTAGGTTGCTCAAACATTTTGTTTGTGTCTTTGTATTCACACTCACTTATAGTGTTTACAAATATCTCATAGTCTGCACCAAATGAGTCTCTGCCATCTTCGGTTGGACAAATAAAATCACAGATAGCTATTTTACCTTTTGCTACTGCTATCGTTGCTAGGACTAGCATACGTTGTTTTTGACGCTCTCGGCCTTTCTTACTAAAGTCCCAATCTTTACATTCTGTACGGATTGCGTCTGCGTTAAACCATTCAGCTTCGTCGCCAAATATTTCCATCAGACCTTTAGCTATGTGCGTTTTGCCTGCACCCGACAAGCCGTATACTAGTACTTTCATTCTGCCTTCTGTTTCGCCTTTTCAATTAATCTTGTTTCTTCGTATTCATCATCGAACTGTAGATTCATGCAACAATCGTCTGCTGAAGGACAGCGACAGTCACCACTCAAACTGTAATACAATGGTGGAGCAACACGCTTGTTTATAATGCAACCATACGGACACGGTTGATCGTCTTGTCCATTATATGGTTGTGGTACCCACTGATCCTTGCCATACTTGAGTTTACGTTCAAACTTCTCTTTACCAGTTTCGTATTTCATTCTATTACATCCACAAAACACTGTCGTCCACTGTCACTTGAGAAGCCGTGAACTGTCCAAGTATCCTTAATGTCGTTATATTGCACACGACCATCAAACTCAAATACCTCACCATCATCAAACTCTACTGTCATGTCGCAGTAAGTATTCTTCTCAAGTTCGATATTGTCAATTTCCACTTTTACAGGCTGTGGGTTTTTGATTGGGAGCCTACGCTTGTACCAATCCAAATGCCTGATTTTGTATTCCATGCTTTATTATACAGCATCGGATAGTGGATGTCAATACTTAGAATGTATCTTTGGTATGGCAGAAAGGGACCGTACAATACCGTCTGGTGATTATACAATGGTCCCTTTCCTATCACTTTGGTTATAAGCCTGACTAAAGCTCACTAGGTGCGGGGTATTAAGCCGCTAGTGCTAGGTCAGCCGAAGCTGGCGTAGCGCCTAGAATTACAAAGTCATCGTTTCCGTTTACTTTGGTTTAGCGATTACGTCGCCTGTCGAGTTGTCCTTCGTGCTTCCGTATACCCCGTCGAAGCCATGTCTACCCCATCAGAAGTATTCGCCTTCGGACGCTTGTACCGAACTATGCCAGCTTCGAGGCTAGCGAATACTTTTGGTGGAGTAGGCGGGAGTCGAACCCGCGTCCGCAGCACCTACTAACACAATATCATACAACTATATTAAACTATTCTTCCTCTTCTTGTTCTTTCTGCTTTTTGATTAGGTCTTCTCTAATCTTCTGCTGTTTACGATAAGGTGCGTTACCTTCATCGTCCTCTACTACAATTACTTCCTGTTCATCAGTCATCTAAATTCTGCTCCCAATCTGGTTCAATGTCGTCGCCGTATTCGTCCACAATATCTAGTGGCCCGATATCTGCAACATCTAAACTATTTGGATCAGTCTCACCTGCATCATAAGACAAGGTCACATGAGGGATAAATTCGTCATGGTCCCATGTCGCTTCGGGATGCTTGCTCATAAGATATTTATGTCTTTTGACTAATCCTGGTGCATCAAGCACAATAACTAGGGCTTTTTCGTCACCGTCACCAAATATTGTAGCATATTTTGGTATTGCTGTCAATGCTTGTTTGTATGAGCCCCACGGTTTATAGTCTTTGATTGGTGTATGGCTGAACAACAGGGTTGCGTGATATTCGTCAGGTGGTGTCGGGTTTGGTATGTTGTTGGCTTCTGTAAATGCCTGTAATGCCTGCACAGACGCATTACTGAAATGAACACCTGCAAAGGTACCATCTTCTGGAGCTTCCAATAATTTTAGGATTTCGTCAATGCGCATTATAATACTATTTATCTTCAGTTTCTTCTTCTACTTCTTCTACCTGCTCTTTGCAGAAAACCTCATGTTGTATGCCCGCATCTTGTAATGTGTTCACAGTAATGACCAGATTTTCAATACACACTTGGAAGGATAAATTCTCAGCCCTCACCGCTTCATCCCAAAATATATCACCTGTTTCAGGATCTTGTGCAAGTAACCGTAGAATGAATATGTATTTCATAATTTGATCTTTCCTGGATTCGGCTCTATGTTTGCACCCTGTAACAATAGCTTGAAATACTCTTTCTCAGTTACGTGTACAAGCTCATTACTGTACGCTTCGTATACACACCGATCATCCTCTGTCTCGCCTGCTACTGGCGTATGGACATAGATGTACGCGCCATTAATGCTTTCCACAATACCCACAGGCATTTTTCCGTTCATTAGTAAATTCACGATCCTTACGTGGTCGCCAACTTCAAAATATTCATCACGCATATAAGCCAACTCCCCTGCCTTTCAATCTCCAAAGAAAAAATTCTTCTTCTGTAATAATTTCACACCTTTCAATTGGAATTATCGACAGCACGGTGTGCCACTCTGTACTATCCTGCAGCTTAAAGTCGATTAGGTAATCTGTTCCTGATTCATGCACATCAAAAAACGTACCCATGAGGCATATGTTTTTCTCTGTGATATCATCAACTCTAATGTAATCACCGTGTTTTGGTTTAGTTTCCAAACTGTAGCACCAATTTAAAATATTCTGCTTTTTGTGCTTCCGTAGCATGAAAACATCGTTCCAATGCAACAGACTTTAAATTACCACCAACTACATCTAAGTCAACACCTTCGGTTGGTGTTATCCTGTGAATTCTTGCAACAAAATTCCATTCGGCGCCGCCCCTTTCGGGATATACGTCTGCAACATCTACGTAAACAATATCACCTACTCTGAGAGGAGGATCATCCACTTAACGCACCTATGAAATATTCTTTCTTAGTAATGTATTCAATGTTTTCTTCGTTGAACACAAGGCCAGTTGC
>Ga0255055_10001682_pt1 | contig 15888 bp, 14 predicted proteins | sample JV7_2_27_MG_FD_188633 | JGI IMG/M metagenome (GOLD analysis project Ga0255055, IMG submission 188633) | Seawater microbial communities from Jervis Inlet, British Columbia, Canada - JV7_2_27 | ecosystem: Environmental > Aquatic > Marine > Inlet | place: Canada: British Columbia | collected... | reverse complement strand
GCACCCCCTTTCAACACTTTGGATGAGGGCGCGGTTTTCGGTAATGAACTTTGTTTTTTCTCGGCTTGTTTGAGGCTGTTGCGCACGGCTTTTTTTAAAAATTCGTTTTCCAGCGTGACTTTGCCCAGCAACCTCTCAAGTTCCCGGACCCGGGCTTCCAGTTCGGCTTCTTTGGATGGCTCCGGATCCAGCTTGCCGTCGGCATACTGTTTTTTCCAGGTGTAAAGCTGACCGGAAGCGATGTTGTAACGCCGGCATAACTCGGCAGGGCCGGCAGTCTCACTGAGCAGCTGCTCAACAACAGATCTTTTAAAATCTTGAGTGAACCGTCTTCGTTTCATGACAGGGTCCTTTCGCCTCCCTTTAGGAGGCTGTGACCCTCTCTTAACACTCAACTATTTTTTGTGCAATCGGAAGGGTTCACTCCAGTTCTATGATTCCCTTTTAAATTTTATTTCTTGCGGATTGCAAATTAAGCAGTGACAATACCTTGGGGTCGCTCAAAATGAAAGAAGAAAAAATTTTAAAAGATGCAAGAAAAAGTGATCCTTATGTTGATCGTCGCTCTGGAGAAGATAGACGGGAGGTTTATGACGCAGATTATTTTCAAAATGGTGGATTGGAAAGAAGAAGTGGTAAAGAGCGAAGGCAACACTACGAAAGACGGAAGGATTGTACAAGAGTAAGCGAATGGTCAAGTGTTTGTTCGGGTGATAAGGACTAATTTCTGAATTATCCAAGAATTGGCTACACATAATTTTTTTAAATCCAATATCTTACAATCTTCTTTCTAAATAGAAAAGAACACACCTTTAAATCTTTATAACTATCTGCATTTAATTGTAATTTTTTTGAAGCTTTAATTGACATCTGCTATTTTTGTTCTTAAGTAATCTTAATATCGCTGTTCAATCAGGCTTAATTCTCAAATCTCCTGCGGTCATCGAGTAGCTGGTACATATCGTTTCTGAACAGCCTCCCAACATTTAATTTGTAATATCTAAACATTTGATACCAAACTAAACTAATACATTCAGATGGGGGAAAGTATCAGATAGTATCAAATCCTGATTTTCGCAAAACCTTGCGCTTTCAGAATAATTCTATTGTCATGCTTGCAAATGAGCATTCGAAGTATTTTTCTTATGTTCATATGTTTTAGTTCGGAGAGAAGTTTAGGAAGCGAAAAACCTTAACGTCACTTTAAAAGTGACATTTGCAAAAATGAATAAATGCCCAAGATGTAATCTACCGCAAAATGAGATTTATAAATGCCAATATTGTGGTTATGACTTAAATAAATATAACAAAAAGCATACCAAAATAATCCGAAAAAGTTTGAAAGATATCATTGGTGGATTTAAAAAAGGCCAGATAGTTTCAAGCAATAAAAAAAGCAAAATCCGCTCTATGAATGATGCGGGCAAGGCGTTAAAAAGGACAGATAATGGTGGAAACCGTTCAGGAGTTGATAGGCGGAAATTTCAATATAAAAATTTTTCCCCGGAAAAAAGATCGGGCAGGGACCGTAGAAAATGATTTGATCGCAGAAGCCCAATAGCAAGAAAAAGAGGGTCCGAGCGCAGAGTTAATCTAAATCATCGAGGACCATACCCTCTTCACCACCACCGGCAGTGGTGAAGAGGACGCCGTGACCGGTGGCGGCGGCGGATTGAAAGAGCTGCCGGTGAACCTGGAAAAAGTCAAAGTTAAATTAACGGCCTGGAGACAAAACTAAACTGTTGCGCCGCGGATGCTTCGCTGGCGAGCCTCAAACAGACAAATCGTAAAGGTTTTAACCTGAACCCCGGATTTCCCGCATAAGCTGCGGGAAATCCGGGTTCTTTTTTTTATACCCCCACCGCGCCTGCCCCCCTCCGAGACTGTGTCGCAATTCGTCCTCCCCCGCCGAAGGCGTCGGGAGATCCAGACAGCATTGATTTCCTTTGTATATTCTGGATTCCGGATCTCCTTCACCTCTGGTGAACTCGTCCGGAATGACGGATTTGAGGTATTATGACACAGTCTGTTCAGGGGGAGGCGTTTTATCTTCCCTCTCTGGTGGCACTCAACCCGCCTGTCACCTTCCATTTGATCCAATCTATAGATATTTTCTATAAATCCTAATTAATTCATCGATATTTTATATTTGAGTTTTTATCGATATCAATTTATGTTTCAATTTTGATAGACTCGTAAAAAACCCTATCGCCGGTCATTGCGAGGAACGAAGTGACGAAGCAATCCCATGATTTCAGAGACTTGGATTGATAGAGATTGCTTCGCTCCGCTCGCAATGACGGACGGAGAAATGAATTTGTTCAAGAATCGCTAAACTTAGGTTAATAGTTGCAATGGGAATTCGAGAACAGTTTTAAATTCCAAGGGGAAAATATGTTTTTTTGGAAGAAAAAAACATTGATGGGGTTGGCACGCACCTGCGGGTGAGCGGCCAAAATCGGTCCGACGGAGCTGTCGGAAGCGCTCAAGGGGCTGGAAGCCTCAAACGACCCCAATCTGCTGGTCGGCTATGATACCAGCGATGATGCCGCCGTGTATCGGGTGTCGCCCGAAATTGCCCTGATCAGCACGGTTGATTACATCACACCCCCGGTAGATGATCCCTACTGGTTCGGCCAGATTGCAGCCGCCAATTCGCTTTCGGACGTCTATGCCATGGGGGGCAAACCGCTGACCGCTTTGAATCTGGTGATGTTTCCGTCCAAGAAACTGGATATGGGGCTTTTAAAAGAGATTTTGCGGGGCGGCAGCGACAAGGTGCGCGAAGCGGATGTCTCGATGGCTGGCGGGCATTCGGTCGATGATAATGAGCCCAAATACGGTCTGGCAGTCACCGGCAGCGTGCACCCGGAGCGCATTCTAACCAACTGCGATTGCCGGGCCGGTGATGCCCTGATTCTGACCAAGCCGCTGGGGACCGGCGTGCTTTTCAACGCCAACCGCTCCGGTAAACTGCCTTACCCGGAATTAGAGGCCATCTTGCCCCGGGTAGCCGCCCTCAACCGCCAGGCCATCGAAGCGGCCTTGAAATTTGATGTGCATGCCTGCACCGATGTGACCGGCTTCGGGATCCTGGGCCATACATTGGAGCTGGCGCGGGGCAGTGATGTCCAAATCGACCTGATTTACGAAAACCTTCCCTTTTATCCCAATGCCTTGCGGATGTACCAAAAAGGTGAAACCACCGGCAGTAATAAGGCCAACCGCAAGCTGGCTGATGGCGCCTGGGAGATCTCGACTCCGAAAACGGCCGCGGAACAGGCGCTGCTGTTCGATCCCCAGACCTCCGGCGGGCTTTTACTGGCCGTCCCCGAGTCCCAGGCCGATGATCTGATCGCCCGGCTCAAAAAAGAGGGTGTCGAGACTGCAGTCAGGGTAGGTGAAGTTGTCGCTGGTGAACGACCTTATATACGGGTTGTATAGACAATAAGAGTCGCAAGGTACAATGTACAAAGACCTGAAGCTCAAAGCTCAAGGCTCAAAGCTCAAAAAAAAATAATTTAATTCAATTGCCTTCAGCTTTCAGCTTTGAGCTTTCAGCTCTTATTTACACCAGCATTTTGAAGCGGCTCATAACGACGACATCGGGCATCAGGCGTCAGGTGTCCGGTTGCGCAATCAGAAAAAGTAGGGCGGTCCACCGTACGCTCTTGATCGGGGTCGACACGGACTTCGACGAGCTCAGTAGGGCGGCCCTCTGTGGCCGCCGTTTCAGGCCGGCGCGGAGGCCGACCCTACTATAAACCAAAAGAAGGCTGATAACCTGCCCATCTTTTTTCACCCCCACCCGGACCTCCCCCTTCAAGGGAGAGGCGTTCAATTTTCCCTCCCCTGGCGGGAGGGATTAAGAGAGGGGGATGAAATGGCGCTTACATTTTTATTGGTTATCGTTCCGTAAAATTTTGGTAATGACGGCCCGGAAATACGATCCTATAATAGGTCCTCAATTTAAGTACTAAATATAGTCCCAGGGAGGTGGCCTATGATGCAGGCCAAGTTTAGTCTTAAAGAACCCCAGGCCCGGTTTTTAAATAAGTATAAGACATACGGATTTAAGGATAAAAGCGCCATGATAAGGGCGGCGATCGACCGCTTAAAAAAAGAGCTTGAACTGGAGCGTTTGAGAGTGTCGGCTGAATTGTATTGTGAAGTTTATGCAGAAGATCAGGATCTAAAGGAAATCACGGAGGCAGCCGTAAATGGATGGCCGCAATGACAACGCTTAAACGCGGTATGGTGGTTGATGTTAATCTTGATCCGACGCTGGATTCGGAAACCGGAAAGATCAGGCCTTGTATTATCGTGACAAACGATGTGTATAATGAACGGGTTCCGGTAATTCAAGTCGTACCGCTTACCGCATGGAGTGTTAAAAAAGCCAAAATAACCACCAATGTAGAAATTAATCCAACCCGGAGCAATGGACTCAAGAAAAAATCGGTAGCCGATTGTCTTCAAACACGTCCCATCGACCGCCGTCATCGTCTAAACAGAATTCGCGGCCGATTATCCCCTTCAAAAATGAAAGAAATCGATCGATCTTTAAAAATTGTTTTTGAGCTCAATTGAAGATTTTCTTAAACCCAATATTCCATCATTCCAACTGTGATCGAAGCATACGAAGCTCTGTTATACTCTTTGCCTTGAGCCTTGAGCCTAATGCCTAAAGCCTTTGGCTTTAATCGTATTCATAGATCTCGTATTTGGTTTCTTCCCCCAGCAGCTGATCAATTTTGGACTGAATTTCCGAGCGCGCTTTGCTTTGGCGCCATTGCTGCCAGTAATCGGCTGATTGCCATTTGGCGACGATCAGGCTTTCTCCGGGCCGATCCACCCGTTTCAGCGTTTCACCGGTAATATATCCCGGCTGGCCCATGGTCAGCGCCCGTAATTCATTAATCAAGACCTGCAGCTCATCCTGCATTTGCGGCGGCACCTTTCTTTTGATGTGAATCTTGATCATTTTGGCTTCTCCTTTTTTTTGTATTTTGTGGCAAAACATTTACGCCACCAAGACACAAAGACGCAAAGATGAATATTAACCAAAGTGCGGGACACCGTGCCCGCTTGATTTTGGTCGGCGCGGTGGCCGACCCTACTTGCGATAAACGATCAACATGAATATTGCCTTTAGGTTATAGGGCTAAAATATTTTTGATAGGTGGGAGCGGCTTCCAGCCGCGAATATCGCAGCAAGATGCAGCTCCCACAGCTATAAATTGGAAAAATGTCGCTGTAGTATTAAATCACTTATTAAATTGAATAAATCAATTTTAAACCTGTTTCAATAGATTTCTATGTTAAATGAAGATTTCATTATCATTGACTTTTCGGGTCACCGGGCATAATTTTAACATTTAAGTCGCTTTTTTAAAGCAGGATCCGGGTTATGGTAGAAGGCGTCATCTTTGATATTAAAAAATATGCGATTCACGACGGGCCGGGCATTCGAACCACCGTGTTTTTCAAAGGGTGCCCGCTGGCATGCCGCTGGTGTCACAATCCGGAGGGTATAACCGTTGCATCCCAAAGAATATACCGTCAGGAGCGCTGCATCGGCTGCGGAGAATGTATCCAGATCTGCCCCCAGAAAGTGCTGACCCAAACAGGGGAAGGGGTTGTTTCCGATCCTGCAAAATGCGTTGGGTGTCAAACCTGTGCCGATCATTGCCCCTCGGAGGCCATCGAGTTTGTGGGCCGGAAAGTGACCGTGGCCGAGGTGGTCCGGCAGATTGAAAAAGATATTGCCTTTTATGACGAATCGGGCGGGGGAATTACGCTATCCGGCGGCGAGCCCCTGATGCAGCCCGAATTTTTATTACAACTGCTTGACGCCTGCGCAGATCTCGATCTTCACCGAACGGTCGATACCACCGGCTATGCGGATGCCGGGCTTCTTCTGGAAGTGGCCCGCAAGACGGATTTGTTTTTGTATGACCTGAAGCTCATGGATGCTGCCAAACACTTAGAGTTCACCGGTGTATCCAATGAACGAATTTTAAATAATTTGAAGCTGCTGGCCCGGAATGAGGCCCGAATCCAGGTGCGCGTTCCGATCATTCCCGGCATCAACAATGATGCCGAAAATATCGATCGAACCGCTGCCTTTGTTTCCGCCCTGCCCGGGGTTGAGCACATTTCCATACTCCCTTTTCACAATTCAGCCCGAGGCAAATACAGCCGGCTCGGAATGGAATGTATTTCGTCGGATATTGAGGGCCCCACCGACGCGCACTTGAAAATCATCGCCGGATGGCTCGAAAAATTCGGCTTGCCGGTCAAAATCGGAGGATAGGACACCATGAACACAAGAATTGCGCGGTTGCGCGAGCAAAGCTTTAAAGCCCGGCCCTGCATTTCAGCCGAGCGCGCCCTGCTGGTTACCGAATTTTACAAAGAAAATGACGGAAAATTTTCAGTGCCGGTTATGCGGGCGCTGAATTTTAAAAATCTTTGCCAGGAAAAAACGATTTATATCGGTGACGATGAACTCATCGTCGGCGAGCGCGGGCCGTTTCCCAAATCGGTGCCCACCTTTCCGGAGCTGACCTGTCATTCATTGGAGGATTTTAAGATTTTGGATTCCAGAGAAATGACGCGCTATGCGGTTGCGGACGAGGCCATCGAAATCTACCAGGAAAGCGTGATTCCTTACTGGAATGGCCGCAGCATGCGGGAACGGGTCTTTAGCCGGGTGCCGGATCAATGGAGACGCGCTTATTCCGCCGGGGCGTTTACCGAATTTATGGAACAGCGTGCACCGGGGCATACGACGTTAGACGGGGTCATTTACCGTAAAGGCATGCTGGATTTCAAAGCGCAGATTGCCGACAGCCTGGAACGTCTGGATTATTTAAATGATCCGGAGGCGGCTGATAAAGCCGAAGCCTTAAAGGCCATGGGTATCACCTGTGATGCCGTTATCATTTTTGCGCAGCGGCATGCGGATCTGGCCCTGGAGATGGCCGCAAAAGAAGGCGATCCTGCCAGGAAAAAAGAACTCGAGCGGATTGCTGCCGTCTGCTGCCGGGTACCGGCCCATGCACCGCAGGATTTCCGGGAAGCCCTGCAGATGTATTGGTTTGTTCATCTGGGCACCATCACCGAGCTAAACGGTTGGGATGCCATGAACCCGGGCCATCTGGATCAGCATCTGTTACCGTTTTATGAGAAAGGCCTGGACGACCACACCCTGGACCGCGATCGCGCCAAAGAACTGATCGAGTGTCTGTGGATCAAGTTTAACAACCATCCGGCGCCGCCCAAGGTGGGTGTCACCGCACTGGAAAGCGGCACTTACAATGATTTTAGCAACATCAATATCGGCGGCTTAAAACCGGACGGATCAGACGGAGTCAATGATGTCTCCTATATCATGCTGGAGGCGATTGATGAGCTGCATTTGCTGCAACCCGGCAGCAATGTCCAAATCAGCCATAAGACACCCAATCGGTTTTTAAAGACCGCCTGCCGGGTGATTCGCAAAGGCTATGGCTATCCCTCGGTTTTTAATACCGATGAGGTCGTCATGGAGCAGATCCGAACCGGCAAAACCCTGGAAGATGCTCGGGAAGGCGGATGCAGTGGATGCATTGAAACCGGCGCTTTCGGCAAAGAAGCCTATATTTTAACCGGCTATTTAAATGTTCCTAAAATTATGGAACTGACGTTAAACAACGGCACCGATCCGTTGTCCGGTGAAGCCGTCGGGCTGCAAACCGGGGATCCGAAAAATTTTAATGATTTTGATGCCCTTTACGACGCTTTTTTCAAGCAGCTGAATTATATCGTGGATCTTAAGATCAGGGTGAACAATTACATCGAACGCATGTATGCCAAATATATGCCGGCACCGTTTCTGTCTGTGGTGATTGCAGACTGTATCGCCAAAGGAAAAGATTATTACGACGCCGGCCCGCGCTATAATACCAATTATATTCAGTGCTGCGGCATCGGTACGGTAACCGACAGCCTGTCGGCGTTTCAAACGCATGTATTTGAAAATAAAGCCGTTGACATGCAAGATCTGCTGATGGCCCTGCATCGGAATTTTGAAGGTCAGGAAGCCCTGCGATTGCGGCTTTTAAATAAAACACCGTTTTTCGGCAATGATGACGACGACGCCGACGCCATCATGCAGCGGGTGTATGCCGATTTGTTTGCCGCCATTGACGGAAAACCCAATACCAAGGGGACGACCTATCATCTGAACATGCTGTCCACCACCTGCCATGTTTATTTCGGGAAAATGCTGGGGGCCTCGGCCAACGGTCGTCCGGCCGGGCTGCCGATTTCAGACGGGACATCACCGTCGCACGGCGCGGACCGCAATGGCCCCACAGCGGTGATTAAGTCTTTGGCCAAGATGGATCAGGTTAAATCCGGCGGCACGCTGTTAAATCAGCGATTTTTGCCCGGCGTTCTGCAGGATGAAGACGGTATCGAAAAATTATGCCACCTGATCCGCACCTACTTTAACCTCAACGGGCATCATATTCAGTTTAACATTGTCGATTCTGAAACCCTGCGGCAGGCCCAGCAGAAACCGGATGAATATCGGGATCTGCTGGTGCGGGTGGCGGGATACAGTGATTATTTTGTGGATCTGGATGCGGATCATCAAGCGGAGATCATATCCAGAACTCAACACGATTCCTTCTAAAAAGCCCGTATTTTAGCCGATGACTGCGTTGCACATCGTCGCAAGGTGCTCACGTACTTTATGTACGCTCCGCTCTTGCTCCTCTGCGCGTCTTGTCCTCGACTAAAATACGGGCTTTTTAAGTTTATCGAAATTAATGAATGTATATGAGCCGGCAGAATTTACGGTTCGGCGGCCGGCTTTTGATCGCTATGGCTTGTCTCTTGTATAGAGGCATGGCGGATGCGTTGCAATGCCGTAAAATTTGCCAGAATGGCGACGAGCCAGAGGGACAGTTTAAAAACCAGCGGATGGATTAAAGCGCCGAATCCCAAAAAAAGAATCCGCTCGGCGCGTTGCATCATACCCGCGTTTGCTTCAAACCCAAGGCTTTCAGCCCGCGCTCTGGAATAACTGACCATTATTGAGCCGCACAGCGCAAGAAAAGTAACCCCTAAACTAAAATAGTTTTTCATTGTAATGAAATAGGCGGCAATACCCAAAAACATGACAAATTCGGAATAGCGGTCAATCACGGAGTCAAACAGAGCGCCAAATCGGGTCGCTTTGCCGCTGGAGCGGGCCAGACTGCCATCAATGCTGTCGCATAAGCCGCCCAGCAAGATTAACAGGCCGGCGATGCGTAGGTGCCCCTTAATCAAGGCAGCCGCCGCCATAAATGTAATAGCCAATCCGGCCAGGGTCAGACTATTGGGATGAATACCCCATCTGGTCAGCGCGTTAACCAGCGGAGTCAACAGTTTCGAAAATCTGTTTTGTAAACCTTCTGGAAGTAAGCGACGATTTAGAGCGGCCATTGGGCTACCTTTCAGTACTGATGTTCTTCCCGATCCTCGAGACAAAGATCGTCTGGTTTGATATAATTTCCTTCGATTTGCAGGGCAGCCAATTTTGCCGCATATTTACAGGCATCCGCAATCGACCGGCGGTTTAAGAACCGGCCGATAGCATACGCGGCTAAAAAGATGTCACCCGCACCGGTCGGGTCTCCATTCGATTTTATTCTGGCAGCCGGATAGGGGATTTCTTCTGCGGTAATCGTTTGGACGAAACCGCCTTGATGCCCGGATGTAACAACGAATTCGTTGATTTTAAATTGGCGCATTAATTCTAATAAATCCATCCGGAAAAAATCAATGAGGGACTCATACTCCTGCCGGTTTGCCTTTACGATATGGGAAATGCTGATTGCTGCGGGCAAGTGCTCTGAAACCGCCGGATACACGATTTTGTTTTTAACAGATCGGAGAAGACCCTGAACATCCAGAATGACGAAACGCTTCAGACGGTCTATCAACTCGATGGCCTCAATATCAATATCTGACGGGTGTAAGGGTCCCAGATGCACAAAACCGACATCTTTTAGATTTTCGATTACCTGGAGCTGGTTTATGGATGCGGCCTGCTGCAGAATATTTTGCCTGCGTTTGCCGGCACCATCATCAACCGTATTCCTAAAATGGGTGGTTATTTCGGTCTGTCCGTTACAGACGACAATGGATTCTTTCTGTAGGCGCTTGATAATCTCCCGGTCGCGGTTTGCAACGTTGGTCACCACCAATGTCTTGATGTCGTGCCGGCTATAGGTAATTCCTGCGTATGTTGTCACACCGCCGATTTTAGACCGGCTGAGATTCCGATGGATAATTTTATCGATGGTCGTCGAACCGACAACAGCGATGCCTTTTTCAATCATGCCGGGCCTTCTTTGTGTTATTTGCGCCAGAGCGCACAGATACCGCACAGAAAGAATTAAAAAAACTATATTCGATGGAGCCTGCTTTTTCAAATGAAATACGAATTTTTAACAAGAAGGATATTGAAACGCATATTACAAAGACATATAGAGGTTTAAAATGAGCGTTAATTTTGTTATCTGGTTATCCAGAAAGAACAATATTTCCTTATTTGAATCGTGAGCGCAGCGAACTATATGATTTCGAAACTTGCAAACATAATAAACCAACCCCTTAATATCGGGAAAAAGTCCATTGAAAAACGGCTGGTCCTTGCTCCCATGGCGTTTTTAGGCAATGTTGCTTTTCGGGAGTTGGTTCAAAACTTTGGCGGGTACGGCCTGCTGTTTAGCGAAATGTGCAGTGCCAAAAGAATTCCAAACGAGAATCGACAGCGCTCGACCTATTTCAGGTGGCGCGATGCCGAGCTTTCCCATCTGGTTTGCCAGATTTTTGGTGACGATCCGATGACCATGGCCGCTGCCGCGCGGCGCATAGAAGCAGCGCATTTTTTTGGAGTGGATATTAATTTCGGATGCGCTGAAGTATCCATTTGCCGGCAAAACTGCGGTGCCGCGATTTTAAAGGACCCGGATTTAGCTGCCAGAATCGTTGGTGAAGTTCGCAAAGCCGTGTCAATTCCGCTGTTCGTCAAATATCGCATCGGCTGGAAAGATAATCCCCGGGAATCAATCACCCTGGCGAAACGTTTTGAAGATGCCGGAGCCGATGCGTTGACCTTTCACCCGCGAATCGCCCCGGACCGGCGTACGCGTCCGCCAAAATGGCAATATATCGGTATGGTTAAACGGGCGGTTTCGATTCCGGTATTCGGAAATGGCAATGTGTTTGATGCCGGTGACTGCTTAAAGATGTTCGAAACCACCGGATGTGACGGTGTGGCGATCGGCAGGATGGCGATTGCCAGGCCCTGGCTTTTTGCAGAGTGGACAGATGGCTATCTGGGTGCACCGGAGATCTATTTGAAAAGTGCGCTGCGCCTGGCAGAGCTTTTAGAGAAGCATTTTGATTCCCAAAAGGCATTAAGGCGCTTTAAAAAGTTCGGCTTCTATTTTTCTGCCAATTTCAAGTTCGGGCATACACTTTTTACCGGCGTCCAAAATGCTGAAAATATGGAGAAAGCCAAGGCATTTGTTTATCAGTTTTTTGAGACGCCGCCTGAAATCATATCCCGGCCCAATTTGAATTTTTTCAGCTAATATTCAATAACTCACTTCACAGACGTAAATATTATAGAGCGGTTGTCAAAAATTTGTTCCAATAATCTGTCATTGCGAGGAGCCTGGCGACGAAGCAATCCGATGCAAAGCATCGTGATCTGCCATGGCGAATCAGATTGCTTCGCTTCGCTCGCAATGACGTCTTGGGCGTTGGATGCATTTTTAAGATAGTTTTTATTTTTCTTTGGTGCTAACCGATTGAACCGCTTCGGTTTTGGATTTTTACTTCAGCGGTGCGGCCAGGCTCAGATATTTATTTTCTTCTGCAAACATCAATTTTTTATCCACCATCATTTTTAAAAATTTCAAAATTTTATCATCCGGTATATCCGGGAATTTTGAAAAAATGGCTTTAATTGAGCGGTGTTTCCGGCAAAATAAGTAGATTAATCTGGAAGCTCCCAGCAGGCGGTGAACAACAGGCTCGGCCTGAAATCGTTTTTGGCGAATGATGATAAAATCCCTTCCGTCCCGGAAGCTTAAGATCGGCGCATACCCCGGGCCGCTCTGAATTTCCGCATACTGTTTTTGCCATTCGGAAACCATTTTTTTCACCGGCTTCCAGATTTTTCTTTGATATGTCAGATCTCCACGATAGGCCTGGATCATTAACGGCAATGTCCGATAAATTCCATCAGGAAATAGCAAGGACCAGTTCGGGTGATTAAACACCGCATTGATCCCGAATTTTCTGGGATGCTGCCATACCGGACTGCCCAATCCCAGCCAGAAGTTGACCGCTCTAAGGGGATAAAGCGGCAGGGCAAATTCAAGGACCTTCATTGTCTCCGCCACATCTTGCGTGTTACTTCCCGGAAACTGCAGGATTAGATTTGAAATGTTTCTAATGCCAAGTGCTTCACAATTTTTCATAATTTCAAGATTTTGGATGGCAGTGGTGCCTTTGTGAAGTTTTTTCAGAAGACGGCTGCTGAGGGCTTCTATACCAATCTGCACTTCCTGCATTCCACAATTCCGCATGGCTTTTAATTCCTTGTATGGCGTCGTCGCGCGGATTTCGCCGAAAAGACGCAAGTCCTTATTGAGGTTGGCGGTTTGTTTAAATATTTCAAGGGCGTCTTTTTTAGGCAGGACATTATCCATAAGTGCCAGCGAAAGTGTCTGGTAGCGACCCGTCAAATGGTCGATTTCAGCAACCACTTGAGACGCGGGCTTGTTGCGGTACCCGTCCCACTGAAGATTGAGGTTGCAGAAAGCGCATCCGCTAATTTTAGCGGAGCCACCGGTACCTTTCCACCAGCACCCCCTTGATATTTCAACCGGCAGGGTAGGGAAGAAGGTCTTACGGGCTTCAAATGTTTTGAGGAGACTAAAATAATCATCGTAATCCGGAACCGGTAGTTCGTTCAATGTCTTCAACTGCGAGAAGAAAGGCCGGCTTAATTGCCCGGTATCGCTGAGCCGGGTGATGACCCCCTGAATTTTCGATAAATCCAGATCAGTCGCTGTTTGCCTGAGATGCTGAATAATTTGATGTAAAGGTATTTCACCTTCGCCGTTTACGACAACATCGATCTGGGGGAATTTTTTAAGGAGGCCGGAAGCTGCTGTCCCTGAGGTTAAAGCCCCCCCGACAACGATCATCAGCCCGGGAAATCTTTTTTTTAGCCATCTGATCACATACAGGGCCGAGGTCAACTGACATAGTGAAATGCTAAAACCGAGCAGCGCAAAGGTCCCCCAGTTTTGCCGCCTTAAAAAGTCATCTGTCGTTTTCTTTATGCGGTTTGCCAGAGTTTTGAAACTGATCTGCCGCAGGATTTTGTTTCCTGCCGATTCCTTGCGAAAAAGGGCTTCGGCCGCTTTGATGCGCCCGGGATACAGCAGCGCAGAATACATACTTTCTGCCAGCCAGGTGCGCTCAGAAATTTCATGATAAAGTCGATAACCGATGGCTTCCGCCAGTGACAGGTAAAAGTGAAACGCGTCAATTTGCAGGTCCGGTATACGGGCATTTAAAAAAGCCTTCAACGTACCTATCTGCATGGAAGGCCGGCTGTAAAGGGGCCATGGGGTGGAGATCAATGCGATTTTACGCAGTGCATCTTTAGATTTATTATTCATTTCAAATATTTTGTTACCTGCTTATCTGGAAAGTCCAAGTTGCCATTAGATAAACTCTCTGTGGGAGCGGCTTCCAGCCGCGAATTCAACTGTCGCGGCTGGAAGCCGCTCCCACATTTAATACCACTTGTTCTTTCTGGACAACCAGCTTTTGTTATTTTCATGTTCAGCAGTGCCCGGGGATTTCTTTGCAAGCTGCGCGGCCGTTGACTCATACCGGCATATATTTTATACATACAACCAATGTTTTTTAATTGACAATGATTTTCGCACTTGTTGATTTTGGAAGCCTGAATTAAAATTGGTTCTAAACACAGAAAGTAGTGTTTTTTATGAGTAAAAGACCCGACTTAAAAGCAAAGCTTGGCGCTATCGAACTTCAAAACCCGGTGATAACCGCATCCGGCACCTTCGGATATGCACGCGAATTTGAAGGACTTGTCGATCTGAATCGACTGGGGGCCATTATTGTAAAAGGGCTTTCGCTGCAGCCGACCAAAGGGAACCCGCCGCCGCGAATTGTTGAAACGCCCTGCGGGATGCTCAATGCCATCGGTCTGGAAAATGTGGGCATTGAAGCTTTCGCAAACCACAAACTGCCGTTTTTGAAAACCCTTTCGCCGCCGATTTTTGTAAATATTTATGGCACCTCCATTGATGATTATGCCGAGCTGGCAGCCCGCCTGGAGGCGCTGGAAGGCATTGCGGGTGTAGAAGTCAACATATCGTGCCCGAATGTAAAAGCCGGGGGTATTGCATTTGGCGCGGATCCGGATTCTGCCTTTCGGGTGGTTAAAGCGGTGCGCGAGAAGATCACCAAATATCTGATCGTGAAATTATCGCCGAATGTGACCGATGTTACGGTTATCGCCCGAGCTGCAGAAGCAGCGGGTGCGGATTCGCTTTCCCTGATCAATACCATCACCGGTATGGCCGTTGATCTTGAAACCCGGCGGCCCAAGATTGCCAACATCACCGGGGGGCTTTCGGGTCCGGCCATCAAGCCTGTTGCCCTGCGAATGGTATGGCAGGTGGCACAGGCGACCCAAATCCCGGTTATCGGTATCGGGGGTATCATGACCGCTGAAGATGCACTTGAATTTTTGATCGCCGGAGCGGCTGCGGTCCAGATTGGCACCGCCAATTTTATCAACCCGCATGCCACCACCGATATCATTGACGGTATCGAAAGGTTTTTGGCGCAGAGAAAAATCGCCAGGGTTGCCGATATTATCGGGACGCTGGAGACAAACACAACGATTGCGGATTTTTGATTGCGGATTGCGGATTTGGATATCCTGCGGGCTAGGTACTTATCAATCCGCAATCCGCATTCCGAAATCTTTTTTTTGCTCCAATGCTCCAGATCTACAGGATGACTGATTCTTTAACAGGATGCGACTTCAAATATTCCAATCGATTCAATCCGTTTACATAAGCTTTGGCACTGGCGGTGATGATGTCCGGGTCCGCACCCCGGCCCAATGCCAGAAGTCCGTTTTCGCTCAGGCGAACGGTTACTTCCCCCTGGGAATCTGTACCGCCGGTCAAGGCACTGACCGAAAACCGTAACAGTTCCGATGCGGTTCCGGCGAGCTTTCCAATGGCATTAAAGGCCGCGTCAATCGGTCCATTCCCATAGCCCGCGCCCTGCACCGGTCTTCCGTTGACCTCAAGCTTGACACTGGCCATCGGCAGCACGGTAGTACCGGCCGTTACATGAAGGTATTCAAGCTTAAAAATATCCGCGGTACGCAAGATGCCCTCGGTCACGATGACTTCAAGGTCTTCATCGACGACGTGTTTTTTCTTGTCCGCCAGCTCTTTGAATCGGGTAAAGACGAGGTTGATTTCTTCATCGGATAAATCGTAGCCCATGGCCTTTAGCCGTGAGCGCAGCGCATGTCTTCCGGAATGTTTGCCCAGGACGAGCTTGTTGGTACTGAGGCCGATCGTTTCCGGTTTCATGATTTCATAGGTCATGGGATTTTTCAGCACTCCGTCCTGATGAATCCCTGCCTCATGGGCAAATGCATTGGCGCCGACAATGGCCTTATTGGGTTGCACCATAATGCCGCTGATCATGCTGACCAGCCGGCTGGTGGGATGGATGTGACGGGTATGAATGGAAGTCGTCAGCCCT
>Ga0255055_10001681_pt1 | contig 15889 bp, 15 predicted proteins | sample JV7_2_27_MG_FD_188633 | JGI IMG/M metagenome (GOLD analysis project Ga0255055, IMG submission 188633) | Seawater microbial communities from Jervis Inlet, British Columbia, Canada - JV7_2_27 | ecosystem: Environmental > Aquatic > Marine > Inlet | place: Canada: British Columbia | collected... | reverse complement strand
ACATGCCAGTTGTTGTTGACGTGCAAGCGTCTTGCATCACTCCAGGGCAAAAGTAGAGACTTCTTTTGTTCTTGAGAAAGACTTTCGTACAATCTTCTCACCATCACCTCGGCAGGTTCTTCAGAACCTCGTGCATATACTAGAGCTACCTTACTGACAAATGAAAGAGCACTTAAAACAACTGCTGCTTTACCCATCTTATTTAGAAATTCGCGTCGATTAAGTTCATGTTGACGGCAAGAATCATTTGAATTCGATTCAAATGAGTCATTACAATCAAGACATATTTCTTGTTTTTTATTTTTCATGATCACACCTTTTAAATATTGAGCAAAAAATAGCACGGCTCATAGATGACACATTGTGGTATTATGTGTCAAGATGTTACACAGCCGACCTCCACCATTTAAAAAAACTGCGGGTTGACCATTACATAATATACAATAGTGGATAAAAACTTAGACGAAGGATTATATATCACATATTGGATTAGGGGTTCAGCGGGTTTTTCGGATGGCGGCATTCAGAGCGAATTTAGAACTTTGATAAGAAAATGATATCTCAATAAAATTCTTGTATCCTCGACCTTGTGTACGTTGGAGATACAACAGGTTTCGAGAAGCATAATTTTCCAAAGGCAACCATGATGTATCACAACTTCATGGTAATCCGCTTGGATACTCCTGCCATTCCACGAGCTCAAGATCGGTGGAGTCGTTGAACCCCTTCAGCATTCTCGGGCCTATAGACTTGAAGGTGACGTCCTTCCCCATACAGAGCTCGCGGACGACCCTGGCAGAGATGATTTGACCGGGCTCTCCGCAGTCGCAGATGCGCGAAGTGAGATTCACGATGGAGCCGAAGAGTGCGTCGCCATCTTGAACGGGTTCACCGGCCCCGATACCAATTCTGGCCTGCACTGCCACGCCATCCGCCCGGCCCACGTTGTCCCTGGACAGCTCGCGCTGGATCGTGATCGCGCACTTCACGGCAGCGTAAACAGACGCAAAGCTCGTGAGGAAGCCGTCGCCGGCGCGATCGACCTCCCTCCCACCATGGTCCAAGAGCGCCCTGCGGACGATGTCTCGATACCTGCGCACGAACCTCAGGGCCGTAGAGTCCCCGAATGCCTTGGTAATGTCCGTGGAACTCACCATGTCGACAAACAGAATCGCCCGAAAAGCACTATCCTGAATCGGCTGTCCCTCAATCGCTTCAGGATCGGTAATCCTCCCCAGAAACTGAGCCACCATTGAGGCGTCAACCTCAATAACCTGATTCGGGATGAGGCCATGGGCTTCTCGATGCATCTCGCGAACAGCAGTCTCCGACGGGGCTTCGACGAGACAAAACGCAGTCCCTCGAGGCTCGTCGTACCAGTATGTTAGAGCCTTGTAGAAGTGGCGGGCTTGAACTTCGAGATCGCTGTGGTGAGCCTGTGCAACGTCTTTAGCTGTCGATCCACGAATGTCATGTCGATCCATGAAAAGTGGCATTCCTCCTCCTTTCCTGCTGTGGGATTTTCCTGTTTCAAAATACCACTATGTGGTACATATAGGTAATCAGTTTAGAATGTCAAGATAAAGATAGTCTGATTTCGCGTGTGCGCCAGTTGACAATCGCAGGACGAAGAGCCACTTTGTTTTGATAGGTTGTTGTGCCTATGTAGACACGACCATCCTCAATTATTGCCTTACCAATTGCTTGATTAATCTCATTCAATCTTTGCTCAATCAATTCACCCGGGTTATAGCGGAAGCATACAACATTCAAAGGAACATCGGCGAGGCGCTCAAGGTCAGGAGCATCGTCCACAAGCTGTGCCAGACACTTGGCCAAGCCCATATGTCGCTCGATCATCTCTGTGATACTTCACTGTAGCTATTTTCATAGTTTTTCATACAGCTTTGCAAAGCAGTCACTTTTTCTCTGGTTGTTAGATTCCACTCACTACAGAGTTCTATGAGTTCATCTGTTAACAACTGTACTTTGTCGAAATTTAAAATATCATCATTCATTATACCCTCCTTGAATTTCTTTAGCGTCTTCAGGAAGCCCCCCCAGAGGGGGCGTTTACGTTGAGAAAGCCCCGTTGGGGCTATTTGAGTGTTTATTCTAAGTCTAAACCCATCTGTTGTTTTTCAAGTTTTTTTTAATAAGACAAATTTTCACAAAAATTATTCCAAGAAAATAATTTTGGGCTATAAGGACCTGGCTGCTGTCTTCTCATTGGTGGTAAAAATTTAAGAAAATCAACCATCTCTGCTTCCACGGTCACATAAAGCGCTCAGCCTACTGTGAGGATGAGAATCACAGAATAAGAAAACTTTCTGGTTCTGTGAAGAGGTGTGGTAAACACTGAGTCGAAATCTGCAAGAAAGCGAGTCTGCTTTTTTGCGGGGGCTCATTCGCGAAGCAATAAGATTCGTGAAAAATGCGGGCTGGGGATTAGCGGTGGTTGGGGCAATAATTATTGATAAGAACTCGCTTTATCGAAAGCGGATTAGACGAGAATCTAGATTGTGTAGAGGTATCAGCTTCAGCCCAACATATGGAAATGGGCATTGAGCACAAACGATGAGTATCCAACTATCGAAGGCGGACTTGGTTGTCAAGGGAGATTTTTGCGATATCCCAGCATGACGGCAAGTTGTGATACATTGATCAAAGGTTCGGCTATTTTTGTGATATCATCTAGGAAAAAATTAATTTTGGTGAACTTTGTAAGCCAAATTTACCATATATTCAATCCTGTGGAAAGTACATGTATCAAAGTGATATCGCAAGTGCTCCTGGTCAATGCTAAATTATGGTCTGATGCGCTGAAAAATACGGAGCTGCGATCGTGATAATGAGTTTGTAGATTAGCCAGGACATATACACACTTTTTTCAGCCAATATTTTTGTTAGACTACGTGCCTGATGGTGAAATCTGGGAGGACTGAAAATTTGTTAGATGTGCTGACGCAATATAAGGTGTTTAAATTTTGTAGATTTGGTTTAAGTAAATCTAAATTTGGGTTATTGTAATATCAACTCCTCCCCACGAAAATTTATTTCTGAAATATTACACCTCGATCACTTCCACTAAATTTCGTATACTATCGATGATGGCATCGGGACTTTCATTTGCCAGCATGTCGTAATCATCAAATCCGGTCAGCACAGCGACCGTTTTCATGCCGGCAGCTTTACCGGCTTTAATATCGGTCCGGGTATCGCCAACATAAACACATTTGTTTGGATTCACATCGAGCCGCCTGGCACATTCTATGAGCGGGTCCGGATCCGGCTTTCTGTTTGGAACGTCATCGGATGTGATAATGACTTCAAATAATTCTTCAACTCCGGCAAGTTGCAATGGCAGCATCTTGATTTTTAAATACTTCCGCTGGGTGGACGTAACCATGCCAATCTTTGGGCTGCCTGATGAGATGCTTTGTAAAATATTATCGGCACCCCGAATGAGCTCAAGGTTGTCCTGGAACATCTGCGGCGCAATTTCATTTATAATCTCCCAGGCTTCGCCAATAATTTCATCTTTTTTATGATGCACTTCATCCGGCAAAACCAATTCCCAGCTAAAATCGCCGGTTTCGGAGGCATCTAAAATCTGCTTTCTTGAAACCTGGGGCAGCTCGAGCCGTTCAAGTGCAATTTCAACAATTTTAAAATAAATGTCGATTGAATCGATAAGGGTACCATCCATATCAAAAATTACAGCATGTACAGATAGCTTAGTCTGTTCAGAGGGCATAGTTTATGTTTTCCTTTAGTAAAAGTATAATAACATATTTGATTTATTGCTATATACATGCAATAAACAAGTTTCAGGTGTCGGGTGTCAGATCTCTGCCGCCGGGTTCAAAGGTTAATTAACAGAAGACAGATGACAGAGGTCAGAGGGTAGGGTTAAATAGTTGATTATTTGAATGGTCAATTAGTCAGAGGATTCAATCCTTTTTAGACCATTTGACTATTCGACCAATTAACGAATCGACTAAATTCACGGGCCGGCAGCCAGAACCCTTGAACCCAGAACCTCTGAACCTTGAAACCGAATCTTCGGCGGAAAACCTGAAACCATAGTTATCCGACTGCTAGAGATTAATCACCACGCTGATAAAATCATCATCCTCAACATTTAAAGACGCCTTTATTTTCAAGGGAGCTACTATTTCGATAATATTTTTAGGGTGAACTCTGACTTTTTCATCGGGCATGATGATGGCGCCGCTGATTTCTCCCAGCGACACCTTAAAAGCTTTGGCATTGCAAAATTTCGGATCCGGTGAAGTGATCTCAATCCCCTCTTCACGATTCAGGGATTCGATGATCGGGAGGTATTCCCCTGATATTTCCAGGTTAAGGGTCCCCGGACAGGGTTTGAAACCTAATTTTTCAGCGCACTGCTCCTGAAACCATTCCAGTTGCGTAAAAAATGCTCCCTGTTTCACACCGCAGATAATCTTTCCGGCTATGATCCAATCACTTGTCATATCAAAACCTTAATTTCAAAAATGAATGCCTTAGTTTAAGTAGGTCCAATACTACGAAACCGGTTTCTTGATTTTGGATTTTGGAATTTGGATTGCGGATTGTAATGCACTGGAGATTAACACCAAAAGACTTAATTGGTCATTAAATCCAAAATCCGAAATCTAAAATCCAAAATGTAAATTCCTTATGCCTTTCTCAATTTTATTTTTATTTCTTTATCATTTTCATCAATCGAGAAATCTTTAAAATCAGTCTGTTCGATCAAAGCAATTGCCTGCTTGCGTGTATAGGTTTTGATGGGTTTGTGCAAACCAAATATTTTAAACAACCAGAGAAAAACCCGTTCGCGCAAGGTAAGAGACGCTTTCCATTTTTCCCGATCAACCCGTGATGCCACCCTGGCCGGATCAAAAATCCATGCTTCCCGACCTGCTTTTAAGACCCGGTGAATCTCCTGCAAAACCGCCACCGGTTCTTTGAGTGAATGCAGCATGCCGGTACTGATCACCATTTCAAAGGATGAATCTGCAAACTCCAATCTGCCGGCGTTGCCGGATTGAAAAGCGAGTTGATCAGTCAGGCCGGCTTTTGAAGCATTGGACCGCGCCATTTCAATTAATTTACGACTGAGGTCAACCCCGATGATATTTAGCTTTGGAGATCTTTTCGCTATCTCGACCGGCAAATAGCCCGGACCGGTACCCAGATCTAAAATGGTGCCTTCGTTTAGATTTGCAACGATTTCTGCGGCCACCGGGCGATAATAGCTTTCGATTACCATCCTGGTGCCCTTCTCATAGGCACTGGCCAGAACACCCGGTATCCTTTCGATTTTGATCCATTCTTTCATGGCATATAAACTTAGTTTAGGATTAAGAAAATAAAGCAACTATGATCTTAAAAGTCAATTAGATTAGGCGCTGTCATTATGTTGGTTGTGCCGGTTGGGCCCGTTTGCCCGTTAGTCCTACCTCCGGTGGACTGATTTAAATCAGTAGAGCGCTTTGTTCTGTTGCCAGCTGGCGCTTTATCCTGTTAGCCCTTAAAAAAAATCATACACTTTTCCTTTTTTTAACGGACGCAACCGGCCAACGGGCTCAACCTATTAACCTAAGTGAATTGTAGAAATCAAGGACTAAACCAGGCTTGCAGAAATCGATCTTTATTGATACGTTTCACTTTTTCCGAAAAATTTAAAATAGAATGCAAGAATCAGAAGATCGTTAAGGAGACCTTTATGAACCTGGAAGGCTTTATCCCATACGATTCCGCATCTGCCGATCTCTATGTGAAAAAACGCTGGTGGCTGGGAATGACGCTGGGCGATATGCTCGATAAAGCCAGTGATCTTTATCCCCAAAAGGATGCTCTGATAGGATCCGGCGTGCGTTATACTTACGCCCAGGTTCGTCGCCGGGTTGACACGATGGCCTACAGGTTGCTCCAAACAGGATTTAGATCCGGAGACCGCGTTCTGCTTCAACTCCCCAATTGGCCGGAATTCGTAATCGCCTATTATGCATTACAAAAAGCCGGTTTAATTATGGTGCCTCTCACCGTACATCATACCACCAGAGAAATTACCCATCTGGCCGAGCTTACCCGGCCGAAAGGTTGGATTCTCCCCGATCATTACCGCAAGACAGACTTTTTACCTTTAATCCGGCAGACGATGAAAAAAACCACAGGATTGGATAACGTCATCCTTGCAGGACAGAAAATACCTGAAGGCTATCTGCGACTCGATGATCTGATTCAACCCGATTCGACGGATCAGGACATCCAGGACGTTTTGGAAGAAGCACGCCCGGATCCACGCGATGTCTGCCAGATACTGCCGTCGGGCGGCACCACCGGGCTCCCCAAAGGTGCGCCCAGAACGCATAACGACTACATCTGCAATATAGAATATAAATCCAGAGCCTGGCACATGAATGTCACCGACACCTGTCTGGTGGCAAGTCCCGTGGGGCACAACCTGGCATTACTTGTCTGTATCACCGGTCCAGTATTCCATGGTGCCACCATGGTGATGCTGGATTCCACCTATCCCCGGGATTTCTGTCAAATCGTGCAGGATGAAAAAGTAACCTGCACCGGACTTGTTCCCACACTGATTAGCCGGATTGTCAAGTTCGAGCAACTGGCAGATTATGATTTTGGTTCCTTAAAGAAGATCTACGTGGGTGCCGCCAATAGTCCACCCGAGCTAGTGCTGACGGTGGAGGAAAAAATCGGTGCCCGTTATATTAATGCCTTCGGCATGGTAGAAGGCCCGGTATCCCAGTCCCGTCCCGAAGACCCTGTTGAGGTACGGCAGGGCACCATCGGTCGCCCTTGCTGTCCCTATGATGAATTCGTAATGCTTGATGAGGATGGGAATCAATCCTCTGTCGGCATCGAGGGGGAGTTGAGCGCCAAAGGCCCGGGCGTTTTTACCGGCTATCTGAAAAATCCGGAGGCGAACAAGAAAGAGTTTACGCCTGATGGCTACTTTCGCACCGGCGATCTGGCAACCAGGGATGAAAGCGGCAATATCCGGATTACCGGCCGGATAAAGGATATCATTATACGGGGTGGCGAAAACATTGCGGCCCGCGATGTTGAGGATCTCATTTCGGCCCATTCAAGGGTGGAATACGTGGCCGTGGTAGGAATGCCGGATCCGGATCTGGGTGAGAAAATCTGTGCCTATGTTAAACTCGTGCAGGGAGCAAAGCTCTCCCATGAGGATATTCTTGACCACTTAAAGACGCTGGGAGCAGCTAAAATACACTATCCTGAAAGGACGATTTTTATAAGCGAGATACCCTTAACTGCTGCGGGTAAGGCGGATAAAAAGATTCTTAAAAAAGATATAGAAGAAAAACTAAAAGCTGAGGCACGCAAGCGTTAGAAATGGTTTCAAAACCTCAGATCAGGTTTCCCGCTTCAATGCGGGATTGAACGTCTTGATTTTAAGAAATTAATGTGTGCATCAAAGCCCCGCTGAAGCGGGATTACATGTCTAATCTAAACAGATTAATGTATGCATCAAGGCGTCCCGCTTGCGGGGCAACGCAGCCATTGGAGCCTTTTGAGCCCCTTAAATAAGCTTTCAATTAGATGCGAAATCCCGCTTCATTTAGCGGGGAGATGGGGTTTTCAAACTATTTCTAATGACTGGTCGATTCAAGAATGAAAGGAGTTCGCAATGAAATATGGAAACCTCTTTTCGGAAATAAATTTGAGGGGCGTAACATTTCCTAACCGGATCATGCGGACCTCAATGGTTTCCGGATTGGCCACTGAAGACGGTCATGTCACCGATGATCTCATCGCCAGATATCAGCGCGAGGCTAGGGGAGGTGTGGGTTCTTTGGTTGTGGAAGCGGCGGTGGTTTTGCCCTCACGCAGCTCGTATAATCTGCGCATTAGTGAGGATAGTTTTACCAAAGAATTGGAAGGCCTCGTTCGAAGCGTCCGTGAGGCCAACCCGGAAACCAAAATCGGGATCCAAATCATGCACTTTTTGAAAATCGCCAGGAGCGGATGGAGACAAAAAGTTTCGGATTTCAAACCCGAAGATCTGCCGGTTATTGTGCGCCAGCATGCAGACGCTGCCGAACGCGCCTTAAAAGCAGGTTTTGAATTTATCGAACTCCATATGGCCCACGCCTATAGCTTATCCTCATTTCTTTCGCTGGCCAATAACAGAAAGGATGACTACGGGGGCGGTTTAAACAAGCGAATGCGCTTACCGATAGACGTTTATAAAGCGGCGCGTGAGGTTGTCGGTGAGGATTATCCCCTTGGTATCAGAATAAATGGTGAGGATTTCACCGCTCCGGGCACGACCCTGCTCCAAAGCACTCAGATTGCCAAAAAATTTGCCGAGCTGGGAGCCGACTACATCAGCGTGTCGGGCGGCAGCAGATTCGAAGATGCACCGCCCCCTCCTGAAAACACGCCTCCGGATCCCATGTCCGGATATAGCGGCCACCGCATGAGCCCGACGTGGTGGTTTCCTGACGGCACACATGTCTATCTGGCCGAAGGCATAAAAAAAGCAGTGAATCAGGCCGGCTTTAAAACTCCGATTGTAACTGCCGGCAAGATCCGCACGCCCAAAATGGCTGAAGAAACCCTGCAGCAGGAAAAGGCGGAAATTATTGGATTGTGTCGCGCTTTGCTCTGCGATCCGGATTGGCCTCAAAAAGCTCTCGAAGGCAAGGCAAAGGAGATCGTACCCTGTACAGCCTGTAACTGGTGCCTGGAGTCCGACTCAAGGATGGAAAAGGTGAACTGTTCCCGGTGGCCTGAAGGGGACCTGGTTGCGCCTGCGCCGTTTACAAAAAAAATAGCCAGGCCCAGCGCTTTGCCGAAAGGTGCCAAATCGGCATAAACCCTTTTCTCGGATGCGACGCGAAAAACCTTATTATCTTAGAAGTGGTTTCAAAATCTCAGATCAGGTTCAAGGGCAAGGCGCAGGCCGATCGATAACGCGCAGCGTACATGGGTATGTGAGCATTTATCGGAGGCCTGCAACGCAGCCATTGGGCCTTAGATGGGGTTTTGAAACCACTTCTAGAATCTGGAGAGGTGTATATTATGGGATTAAAAGGTAAAACAGCAATCGTAACGGGTGGTGCCCAGGGTATCGGCAAGGCCATTGCTTTGCGTCTTGCCAGGGACGGAGCCAATATTGGAATTCTTGATATTAAAAAGGACGTCGCCCAAAATACAGTAGAAGAAATGAGTGCCCTGGATGTCAAAGCGATGGCCATTGAATGCGACACGACTGACTACGGACAGGTCAAAGAAGCCGTTGCGAAAGTTCACCAGGCTTATGGCTCCATTGATATTCTGATCAACAATACCGGTATCGACAAATCACAGTACTTCGTGGATACCGATGAAGCCCTTTGGGAGCAGATTATCAATGTGAACTACAAAAGCTTTTTAATCGCTTCACATGTTTGCATCCCCATCATGATTGAACAGAAGAGCGGCAACATCGTTAGCCTGGGTTCAGATGCGGGCAGAATCGGAAACCCGGGAGAAGTTCTTTATTGCGGCACAAAAGCAGCCATCATGTCCAGTTCCAAAGCGCTGGCCAAAGAGCTTGCCAGATTTAACATCCGGGTCAATGCGGTCAGTCCCGGACCGGTGCAAACCGCCCTCTGGGACAGTCTCCATAGCGGAGAAAAAGGCAAGCGGGTCACCGAGGCGGTAACCCGTGCCATTCCGCTCAGACGCCTGGGCACACCGGAAGATGTGGCTGATGTCGTGGCCTTTTTTGTAAGCGACGATGCCAGATATTTAACCGGTCAGGTTCTCAGTATTGACGGCGGCCTGACGATGATCAGCTGAACCACTGAAAGGAGTAACCCATGGATTTCAGTCTGCCGGAAGACATTTTAAAATATAAACAGGAAGCCCGCGAGTGGGTCGAAAATGTTTTAAATCCGCTGTCGAAACCACTGGAAGATGAAGAGAAGCTACCGGAGGAGCTGGTTGCGGAATTGAAAAAGGGGCGCTTTTTCGGCCTCACGATTCCCGAAGAATACGGTGGACAGGGTTGGGGGGCGGTGGCGTGGTTTGCCGTTTTGGAGGAATTGGCCAAGGCCTATGCAACTGTCCGACTGATCGCCCACACCATGAATGGGTTGTTCTGGCGGCCGATCCTGTATTTTGGAACCGAAGCGCAGAAAAAACAGTACCTGCCCAGGCTGGCATCCGGAGAAATCTGGGCGGCGAACAGTTTAACCGAACCCGAGTCGGGCACCGGCAAGGATATCAACTCAAAGGCCGTCAAGGATGGCGAGGATTATATTTTAAACGGGCACAAATGGCTCATCTCCCTTTTTCCAGGCTATACCAAGTTAATCTACGCCTTTGCTGCCACCGAGGAGGGAATTACCTCTTTTCTGGTTGATGTACCCCGGGATGGATTAATTCTCAAACCCATGGAAAAGATGATGGGCTGCGTCGGTCCGCGCCATTATAATGTGATTTACAAAAACTGCCGCGTCCCGGCGGACAATATTCTGGGTGAAAAAGGCAAGGGACTGGATGTGGCCTTTGATATGCTCCATCTGAGCCGCGTATCGATTGCCTTTTGCGAGGTGGGACTGGCCCAGAAGATGCTTGACCTGGCCATTGCCTATGCCAAAAAGAGGTCAACTTTCGGTAAACCGCTCTCCAAGCGGCAGGCCATTCAGAATAATATCGCCCAGATGGGTACCGAGATCGAGGCCGCCCGTTTGCTGGCTTACAAGGCCGCCTGGAAATTTGATCAGGGTGGGGATATTATCATGGAGGCTGCCATGGCGAAAATGTTCGGAGAGCAAGTTTTGACTCGCGTATCGGAAATGGCTTTAAGAATTCACGGCGGTATCGGCTATACCAAGGCGTATGCACTCGAGCGGCACTTCCGGGATGCACGCTCGTATCATTTTGAAGAAGGGACCGAAGAAATCCAGAAACTTCTAATTTCAAGATATCTTCTGATGTAAACGGCAGCATTGTAACTGTCAGCAATGTCAGCGCATCCATCTTTAAATGGAATTGAGCCCCAGCCTGCACGTTCACCCCAAAAGGAAATTCAGCATGCAGGTGCAGCTGCGCCCCTCTCAAAATTAACTGCAATTCGGATAAATTAAGGAGATCGCTTACATATGCAATCCGTTGTCGGAAAAACAGCTTATATCGATTTAACCCGGCGGATCGTTAAGATTGAAAACACCCCCCGCACTCTTGTAAAGGATTTGCTGGGCGGCCGGGGGCTGAATATGGCCTATCTGTACCGCATGTTGCCGGCGGAAACGGATGCCCTGGGTCCTGAAAATGTCTTACTCTTCGGCACCGGTATGTTGACCGGATATCCGCTCCCCAATTCCGGCCGCATGAACATTTCGGCCAAATCGCCTGAGACGGGCATCCTGGGTGACGCCAACATGGGGGGCTTTTTTCCAAAAGCGATGAAAAAGTCCGGCTTCGACCGCCTGGTCATTACCGGCCGGGCTGACAAACCGGTTTTCCTGTTCCTTACCGACAGTTCGGTGCAAATCAAAGATGCCCGTAAATACTGGGGCCTGAATGTTCCCGATACGCAATCCGCTCTGGAGCATGACCTTGGAGATGATGTGCGTTCCGCAGTCATCGGTCCGGCCGGTGAAAATAAAGTCCGTTTTGCCAATATTATGAATTCACGCAAAAATTCAGCCGGGCGCGGTGGTATGGGGGCCGTAATGGGGTCAAAAAACCTCAAGGCCGTCGCGGCAGCAGCAGATACAGCCCTTGAGATTGCGGATCAGCCGAACCTCAAGACCCTGCGCAAAAAGCTTACGAAATATCTGCATTCCTCCAAAGTTATTAAAGTCTATGGCAAGCAGGGCACACCTTTTCTATACGAACCCGGCAATAAACTCGGTGCCATGCGCACCAAAAACTCGCAGCTGAACCAATGGTCATCAAATCTGAATGCGACGGAACTTGAAGGCCACATTGAACGCATGACCGCCTGCTCTGATTGTTCGGTTCACTGCCGGCATGTCAATAAGTATGGCGGCGAGGGACCTGAATTTGTCAGTGTGGCTTTGCTGGGCGCTAACTCCGGAATCGACGACCTGGCAGCAGTCATTAAACTTAACAACCTCTGTAACGATCTGGGCATCGACACCGCATCAGCCGGGACCGTAATTCCATGGGCGATGGAGCTTTATCAGCGCGGTATCATTGGAGACGATCTAACCGATGAGCCGCTTGAGTGGGGTGATGTCGAACGCGTGCGCGGCCTGCTGATCGATATTTCCCAGCGGCGTGGATTTGGCGACGTGCTCGCAGAATCCAGTCAGGCGGTTCCGCTGGGAAAACTCCCTCCGGAAGCCTGCGACTATTTGATTGCCATCAAGAATCTCCCGCAATCCGACGCCCTCGATCTTCGATACGTTAAGAGCTTTGCGCTGGGAGCAGCCATCTCTTCAAGAGGTGCCGATCACTTGCGCAGCCGGCCCACAGTGGATATCCTTAATCTACCCCAAGAGGTAAGCGAAAAAGTTTTCGGCACTTCCGTTGTCAGCGACCCGACAGTCTACGAAACCAAGGAAGTTCTGGTCGAATTCAGCGAGACCATTTTCGCTGTCAGTGACTGCCTCGGCATTTGCCGGTTTGTAACCCAGGGGTGGAACAGCCCCAATCTTCTGGATTATAACCACTTTTCCGAGCTGATTAAACTGGCCGTCGGGCTTGAAATTCGCCCCGAGGAACTGCGTGAGATCGGTAGCAGGGTAATCGACCTCGAACGCTTGATCAATCAGCGCGAAGGTCTAACATGGCTCGACGACACCCTGCCCCGCCGCTTTTTTGATGAGCCCATGCAACAGGGTACGACTGCAGGGCATCATATTGACCGCGAAAAATTTGCTGATTTACTGATCCGCTACTACAGGCTCAGGGGGTGGGACGATGAAGGCAAGCTCTCAGGTAAACGGACGGCAGAAATTCAAAAGATCACATCGATAGCGGAACCGCCGAAAGCTTAATCCGGTTGAGTTTTTTTAATTGAAAAAATTCCAAGGATCAAAATTATTAAATCCCAAACCTCAAAACACAAATATCAAATAAATTGATATTTGAGATTTATTTGGAATTTGGTGCTTGAAAATTGGAATTTAAATGCAATTATATTTAAAAAAGAAGGTTGATAAAATCAATCTGTATATTTTCAACTACTAGCGCGACGCAATACTTGGCATGGAGGTAATCAAAAATGAATAAACAAAATAATGTATTCTACTGGCTGCCGTGCGCGGTGGTGTTTGTCAGCACGGCCCATGCGGATAAAAGAGACATCATGACAGCCACGGCCATGTTTGTATCCGAAAAAGAACCACTGCTGGTTATCAGTGTTGCCACAGAACACCTGACAGAACAGTTAATTTCGCAATCCGGCAAATTCACCCTGATCATCGCTTCAGAAGACCAAAAACAACTGGCCATGCAGGTCGGCAGTTTAAAGGGCGCAGCAGAAGACAAGTTTGAACGGTTTTCCATTAAGGCAAGCCCGGGGAATACAAGTCAGGCTCTGATTCCGGACGGGGCAGCCGCCTGGATGGAGTGTGCGGTCGAAAACACCAGCGACATCAAGGGATATCGCCTTTTCACGGGACGGGTGGTCGATCAGAACGATACAGGCAGGCCCCCTTTGGTCTGGCACCAGGATGGATTCTTTAGCCTAAACAAAGTTTAGACTAAAGGTTATTCAGAATCCAGGACTGCGATGGCCTCAATTTCGATCATGTACTCCGACCGGTATAACCGCTTGACCTCCACGGCGGTCGTAGCCGGGTAATAGTCCCCGAAATATTTTTTGCGAACAGGTCGCGTGTATTTGTCATAGGCCTCCAGATCCGTGCAAAAAATATTCAGCATGACGATGCTCCTCATGCTCCCACCGGCGTCCTCAAGGACCTTTTGCATATTCGCGTAAACCTGCTCCGTCTGTGCGGCGATATCCCCTTCGCCGACCGACTTCAGTTCCATATCCAGGGGCACCTGGCCGGATATATAAAGAGTTCTGTCAATCTGCATCGCATGCGCGTAGCCGAAGGGCCGGTGCAAATTGTCCGGGGCAATAACTTTTTTTAGCATTCCAAATTTCCTTTCTCTGTAATAAATCAGCCCGGTGAAAAGTTGTTATAAGACCTGTTGCGGCAGAAAAGTCCCGTAAAGCGTGCCGACTCATAAAATCCGCACAGCGGATTCTATTGTTTAAAAATCACAACCCGCACGATACACTTGCCCCCCTTCTGGTCAACGCTAATGTCCGCAATCTCAACAGCGAGATCGATGCGTTGTCTGATTTTGTAAAGGATCATATTGATCGGCGGACAGACAAAAGCGGGGACGCCCTCCTCTCTCAGCCACGCCTCCACGGGCAGATGAGCGCAACCTTTCACCTCAAAGGTAAAAAAGGAATCGCTTTCATCCTTTTGGTATGTGGCCTTTTCAATGATATTATTTTCAACCAGGACAGCGATACAGTTCTCAATGACCGCTTCCGATGTGTTCCCTTTGATTTCACAGCGATCGATATAATCCCTGCCGACCATGGTCGCCCTGAAATAGGCTCCCCTGCCCCTTTCATAGAAAAGGGATTTCGCGAGGGCAGCGAAGGTGTCCTCAAAATAGGTTCGATCTATCATTCTGCCCTCCTTTTCCCAAATTCCTCGTGGAATAAAATATCCTCAAGGGCCCACCTGGGCCTCGGCCCCGGGCTTTCATCCGGATATCCGACGGCAAGCGGTAGAGCGACCTTGTAACCATGCGGGACCTTGAGCAGTTTTGCGGTCTCGACCTCATCTATGATATCGCAGACCGGAGCCACAACGACGCAGGTCCCCAGGCCGAGGGCATGCGCCATCAACTGCATATTCTGGGTCGCCATGGCGACATCGTAGGGGACATCCCAGACGTCCAGGTAGGCACAGACCACGATGATAACCGGTGCGTCAACCAGAAAGGACGACACCACGCCCGACCGCAGCTTTTGGTAGACCCTGGCCTTTTTCTCCTCGTCCTTGAGGCCTTCAAAACGTTCATCCAGACGTCCGGTAAAGTATTCCGCTGTAAAACGTCTCCCGCTTCCCTCCGTGGCGATCCTGCTCAATGCCTTTTTGGTCTCAAGATCCCTCACAACGATGAAACGCCAGGGCTGCCCGTTATCGCCCGACGGGGCCCAGCGGCCCGCCTCCATGATCTTTTCCAGAAGTTCATCCGGGACATCCTTCTCCTGATATCGCCGAATGCTTCTCCTGGTTTTCATAAGCTCCAGTAAATCATTCATAAATCTTGTCCCCCACTCTTAATTTAAGCAATTCCGAGTAAATCCTTCCAATAGCTGTTCCATCGTGTCATCATCTTTTCGGATTCGAGCTAAAATTGAAAAAAGCCTATCAAATAATTTTAAAGGGGTAGCTCTTTTTCATAATGCATTTATCGGCAATCTGACGATTTATGGCGATGGTATCAACCAGTGGCGGTGAAAGTAATCTTGCGATTGACAATTGCTTTTCAGCATAAGATTTACCCTCCTGGATTGCGGGTAATCCTCTGAATGAGAGAGATTGCAGCGTGCCAAACAGCCTGATCGACAATACTTTTGTGATTTGTAAAGCCGTATCTTTATTTCTTTCCTTTTTATTAGCATTCATTTTGCAGGCCCGCAGATAAGCGCTTTCATAGGCATAGATCTCAATGAGCATATCACTGAAAATCCCTGCCAGTTCCTGGTGAGGTCTTAGATCTCCATTGAATCGATTGCTTGCTTCATTGATTAAATTAAGCGTAATGGTTTTGGCAATATTCAGCATATCTTTCTGAGTTTCCAGCGCATCCGGGTCACTTT
>Ga0255055_10001680_pt1 | contig 15895 bp, 16 predicted proteins | sample JV7_2_27_MG_FD_188633 | JGI IMG/M metagenome (GOLD analysis project Ga0255055, IMG submission 188633) | Seawater microbial communities from Jervis Inlet, British Columbia, Canada - JV7_2_27 | ecosystem: Environmental > Aquatic > Marine > Inlet | place: Canada: British Columbia | collected... | reverse complement strand
CCTGGCCCGGCAGTGTCTCTTCCTTGACGAAGTTCTTCAGTCCGTCGGCCATCGGCTGCAGCAGGCCCTGCGGCCCAACCCGGTTCGGGCCCAGCCGGTTCTGGATCCATGCAGCCACGCGCCGCTCGAGCCACGTGACGAACGCCACCCCCACCAGCAGCGTGAAGAACACCACCACCAGCTTGATGACGCTGACGAGCAGGTACCCCTTCAGTTCCGGCGTCACGTCGCCACCTCCGCAGGGCTGGCCTGGCCGAGCACGACCCCCTTGTAGCCGAGCCGGGCGTATCCGAGCCCTGCGAACGCCGCCGCCCCGGCCGCGACGCCGTCGAATGCCTCGCCGGCACTCGCCAGCGGCTCGCCCCGCCCCATCTCGGCCAGAAGCTCGCCCAGGACCCACCAGGCCGGGCGCGCCATTCCCGGGCCGGCCTTGGCCTGCAGGTAGCGTTGCACGCGGCGGTCGCGGTTCACGAAGCTGCCGTCCTCCTCCGCCACGCTGGTGATCGGCAGCACCACCTTGGCCCCGCGGGCCGAATCCGGAAGCACCGTCCCCAGATAGATGACGTTGCCAGCGCGGTCCAGCGCCTCACGCGCCACCCCGTCCAGCCGCTCGTCCAGTACGATCACGAGGGCCGCATCGGACGCTGCCGCGAGGGCAGCGTCGAATCGCTCCTCGTAGCCGAGCAGCTCGGCACCTGTCGCGTTGGGCGCCCGCTCCTCGCGCAGCGCCAGGTTCGGCACGCCGGCGAGAGGCGCCTCGCCGTCCACCCGCTCGACGCGGAAGGCGCCGGTCACGGCGAAGCCATCGAGCACCTGCTGCGCCAGGAACAGCGCCTCGCTCGACGCTCCCGCCGACACCAGGGCCACCGCCTTGCCGCTCGCGCCCTTGACGATCTCGGCCGCCCGTTCCAGCGCGTGATCCCAGTCCGTCGCCACCAACTCGCCGCTCTCGGCCACCAGCGGAGCTTCGATCCGGTCACCCCGGTTCATCCAGCGGTAGTCGAGGCGGCCGTGGTCGCACATGAAGTAGCTGTTCACGTCCTGGTTGGGCCGCGGCCGCAGGCGTACCACCACGTTGTCGCGGGTCTCCAAGTACACGTTGCAGCCCTGCGAGCATCCCGTACACACGCTCGCCGTGCGATCGAGCTCCCAGGCGCGCGTCTTGTGCAGGAAATCCTTGGACAGCAGCGAGCCCACCGGGCAGAGGTCCACCACATTTCCCGACCACGGATGGTCCAGCTCCCGGTCCGGGTGGACGCCGATGTAGGCGCGGTCGCCGCGCTCACTCACGTTTATGATGGCGTCTTCGGCGGCGTGCTCCATGAAGCGCACGCACCGCGTACACAGAATGCACCGGTTCTGGACGTACAGGATGTCGCCGCCGAAGTCCTGGACCGGATTGAAGCGCTTCGCGTACGTCGGCGTGTACCGCGTGCGCGCCTGCCCCTCCTGGAACACGTAGTCCTGCAGCTCGCACTCACCGGCCTGGTCGCAGATGGGGCAGTCCAGCGGGTGGTTGATCAGCAGGAACTCCAACACACCTTCTCGCGCCTTGTTGGCCGCCTCGGTGTTGACGCGCACCTCCTGCCCCTCGGCAACGGAGGTGGCGCAGGCGATGGCCAGCTTGGGCATCCCCTCGACCTCGACCAGGCACATCCGGCACACACCGGCGACGGGCAGTCCCGGGTGATAGCAGTAGTGCGGAATCAGCACCCCGGCCTGCTTTGCCGCTTCGATGATCGTCGTCCCCTTGGGGACGGTGACCTCGAGGCCTTCGATCGTCAGTGTTACCTGTTCTCGTTCCGCCATATCCTCACACCGCGGCCAACATCGGACGCCGCGCGCCCTTGATGTAGGCCTCGAACTCGTTTCGGAACTTCGTGACGGCGCTCATCACCACCGCCGCGCACGAATCGCTCAGCACGCAGATGGTCTTGCCCGTCATCTGCTCACCCAGGTCCAACAACAGATCCAGGTCCTTCATCTCGCCCTCACCGGCGAGGATCCTCTCGAGGATGCGCACCGTCCAGCCGGTTCCCTCGCGGCACTGTGTGCATTGGGCGCAGGACTCGTGGGCGTAGAAGCGGCAGGTCCGCATCGTCTGGTAGACCATGTCGGCGCTGTCGTCGAACACGATCACCCCGCCCGAGCCGAGCATCGTGCCCGCCTCGACGCACCCCTCGTAGTCGAGCAGGCAGGACTCCACCTCCTCCCGGGTGAGGTACGGTACCGAGGAACCGCCGGGTACGACCGACTTGAGGGTGCCGCTGGGGACACCACCGCACAGGTCATAGATGAGATCCTTCAGCGGGAAGCCCATCTCGACCTCGTAGTTCCCCGGCTTGTTCACCTGGCCGCACACACTGAGCAGCTTGGTTCCCGTGCTCCTGGGATTCGACAGGCTCAGCCCCTTGTACCATTGGGAACCCCGGTTGATGATGTGCGACACCGAGGCGAGCGTCTCGACGTTGTTGATCGTGGTGGGCCGGCCGAATACGCCGTATGCCGCGGGGAACGGGGGCCTGATCCTCGGGTTGCCACGCTTGCCCTCGATCGAGTTCATCAACGCGGTCTCTTCGCCGCAGATGTAGGCGCCCGCGCCGCGATGGATGTACATGTCGATGCGCTTACCCGAACCCATCGCGTTCTCACCCAGCACATTCCTGGCGTACGCCTCGTCGAGCGCCTGCTGCATTACGGCGATCGGCTCGGTGAACTCACCGCGTATATAGATGTAACTCGTCTCGGCCTGAATGGCGTGCGCCGTGATGGCCGCTCCCTCGATGAGACCGTGGGGAGTCCAGCGCATGATCTCGCGGTCCTTGAACGTCCCGGGCTCCGACTCGTCGGCGTTCACGCACAGGTAGTGGGGGCCCTTCCTCTCCTTGGGCATGAACCCCCATTTGACGCCCGCCGGGAAGCCGGCGCCGCCGCGTCCGCGCAGTCCGGACTCCTTTACCTCGTCGATGACCGCTGCCGGATCCATCGCCAGCGCCTTCTCGAGCGCCTTGTAGCCGCCGCGCTTGACCCATCCGTCGTAGGTGCGCGCGTCGGCAGCGCCGAAGTGCTCGCTGAGGACCAGCGTCTCCCTGGGATGCGGCTCATGCGGATAGCCCACTATGCCCCCTGCCCCGCCACGCCCGGGCGGCCCGCGCTCACTTGTACCTCTCGAGCAGCTCCGACACCGACTCCGGCGTCACGCTCTCGATGAAGTCATCGTTGACCATCACCGGCGTGGGGAAGCCGCACGCCCCGAGGCACTCCACCTCGACGACCGTGTACTTCCCGTCCGGCGACGTCGCCCCAAGCTCCTTGCACCCCGTCTGCTCCAGCAACGCTTCCACCACGACTTCGGCGCCGACCAGGTTGCAGCAGGTGGTCGTGCAGACCTGGATGAAGTGCTCCCCTACCGGGTGCTGGTGGTACATGGTGTAGAACGTCACGACGCCCTTCACGTAGGCCGGCGTTAGGTCCAGCACCTCGGCCACCTCCGCCATGGCATCGTCCGAGATCCAGCCACGAGCGTGCTGCACCATCCAGAGTGCGGGAAGCACTCCCGCGCGCCTGGTCTCGTAGCGCTGGAGCAGCTGCTCCAGCTTCTCCCGGCGCTCGCCGGTCAACACGGGTTCGTAGGTCGTCGTCTCGTGCATCAGTCACCGTCAGCCAGGGGGCCGGCCCCTAGCGGTCGATCTCTCCCAACACGATGTCCACGCTGGCGTTGATGGCGATGAGATCCGCCAGCAGGAGTCCCTCCGCCATCTTGGGCAGTGCCGCCAGGTTGATCAGCGACGGCGGCCTGATGCGCCAGCGAACCGGCTTGGCCGTGCCGTCGGACACGAAGTAGTAGCCCAGCTCGCCCTTCCCGTTCTCGATCGAGAAGTAGACCTCGCCCACGGGCGCCCGCACACCCTCCATGACCTGCTTGAAGTGGAAGATCATCGCCTCCATGTCCGACATGGCGGCGCTCTTGGGCGGCAGGATCACGCGCGGGTCCGAAGCGTTGAGCGGGCCGTCCGGCAGCCGCTCGAGCGCCTGCTCCAGAATGCGCACCGACTGCCGCATCTCCTCCATGCGGACGAGGTAGCGGTCGTAGATGTCGCAGTGCTCGCCGATGGGGATGTCGAAATCGTAGGTCTCGTAGTCGAGGTAGGGCCGGTCCCTGCGGACGTCGTACGCGATCCCGCTCGAGCGAAGCATCGGGCCGGAGAGACCGTAGTTGATGGCGTCCTCGCCCGATATGTAGCCCACGTCCTGGATGCGCCCGCACCAGATCGCGTTCCGGGCGAGCAGGCGGTCCACCTCGTCCAGCGTGTTGATGAGGCCGCGGCACGTCTTGCGCAGGCCGTCCTCGAATCCCTCGGGGATGTCGGCCATCATCCCGCCGACCCGCGTGAGGCTCGTCGTGAGCCGCGACCCGGTCCATGCCTCCTGCAGGTTGTAGAAGTTCTCGCGCTCCTGGAAGGTCCACAGGAACGGCGTGAACGCCCCGATGTCGACCGCGGTGGTGCCCAGCCACACGAGGTGCGAGATGATCCGGCTGATCTCGCACGCGATCACGCGCAGCACCTTGCAGCGTTCCGTGATCTCGATACCCATGAGCTGCTCGGCCGCGAGCGCGAGCCCCACGTTGTTGGCCATGGGGGCCAGATAGTCGGTGCGGTCGGTCAGGGGGATGATCTGATTGTAGTGGCGGTACTCGCCCAGCTTCTCGAAGCCCGAGTGCAGGTAGCCGATGTGCGGTATCACCCGCTTGACCACTTCGCCGTCCAACTCCACCACCAGACGCAGCACCCCGTGAGTCGCGGGATGCTGGGGCCCGATGTTGATCAGCATGTTGTCGCCGCGGATGTCGGGCTCGGCATAGTCCTCGGGTGCGGCGACCCCGACTGGAATCCGAACCGGCCGGCCCTGGGCGTCGACCCCCGTCGTCGCTACATCCAGCTCGATCGTCCGCTTCTCACCCATCTTCGCCGTCCGGTAGGTCGGGGATCGCGGCACGCTCGCCCCGCTCGAGCCGCTCTCGCATATCGGCCGGGAGATCGCGGTGGGCCTGGGCGATAGAGAGCTCGTCCAGAGAGTAGTTGGCCTCGGGATTCGCGTGCAGCGCGCGCCGTACCTGCTCGGCGCGAGAGAACCGGCCGCGCAGCGGGAAGTCCTTCCGGAGCGGGTAGCCCTCGGCATACGTCTCCCACATCAGCAGGCGCCTGAGGTCCGGATGGCCGCGGAACGTGATCCCGAACATGTCGTAGACCTCGCGCTCGAGCCAGTTGGCGGCGTTCCACACAGGTACGACGGAGTCGACTTCGAGCGGCTCGTCCTTGCACAGCTCAGCCTTGACCCTGAGTTCCGCGCGCCGCTCGAGAGAGCGCAGCTCGTAGACAACCTCCAGCGGCGGCTCGGGATCGCGGTACTCGACCGCCGTCACGTCCACCAGGTAGTTGTATTCCTCACCGGGCGTGTCCTTCAGCCACTGCAGGACCTCCCGGATGCTGCCGGGCTCGACATAGACGATCGTCTGGCCGCAGGAGACGGTTGCGCGCCCGATCTTGCTGCCGAAGGCGCGCCGCAGTGACTCTACCGAAGGGTTCACTGGATCCTAGGCTGAGCGTGTTTGATGTACGGAGTTGCCGAACGGCTCGGAGAGCTCGTCAACCAGCCGCGGCGGGATCCGCAGCCCCCCGGGCTCCAGCGGCCGCTCGACCCGCAGGTCCGGATCGGCAAGCGTCTCGCCCCTGATCTTCTTGTGCAGCATGAGAATCCCGTAGAGCAGCCCCTCGGGGCGCGGCGGGCATCCCGGCACATAGACATCAACGGGGACCACCGTGTCGATGCCCTGCACCATCGAGTAGGTATCGAAGATCCCTCCGGTGGACGCGCAGGCGCCCATGGAGATGACCCACTTGGGTTGCGGCATCTGGTCGTATATGCGGCGAATCACCGGAGCCAGCTTGAAGGGGAGCCGCCCGGCGCAGAGCAGCACGTCGGCTTGCCGCGGAGTGTACCCCATGCGCTCCATGCCGAAGCGCGCGATGTCGAACCGGCTCGCCGCCACTGCCATGAACTCGATCGCGCAGCAGGCCGTTCCGAACGGCATCGGCCAGAGGCTGTTCGCCCGCGCCCAGTTGACGAGGAAGTCGAGCCGCGTGGTCACCCAGTTCGGAGAGATCTGCGAGACCAGCGCTCCCGAGGCCTGCTCGGGACTCGAGTTCAACTCCATTCCAGCGCCCCCCGTTTCCAGGCGTAGATGAATCCCACCAACAGAACGAGAACGAAGATGAACATCTCGATGAGGCCGAACAGTCCCAGCTGCCGGAACGCCACTCCCCAGGGAATCATGAACATCGTCTCGATGTCGAAGACGATGAACAGCACCGCCACCAGGTAGAACTTGACGCTGAACCGGCTACGCGTGCCTCCCAGCGGAGGTATGCCCGACTCGTACGGGGCCAGCTTGATTGGGGTGGCGGTCGCCCGGGGATACAGATGGGACAGGACGATGATCCCCACGGCCGTCACGACCACGAAGGCGAGGAGGAGAAAGAGGGGGACGTATTCCTGGAGCACCGACTATAGCCTCTCCCAAGAAAACCCGTTCACGTTCGTCGGTTTACGCGGCGGAAGTTACCTAGGCCTCCGGAGCAGTGTCAAGCAAACCTAAGGTGGCGCGGGAGCGGTGCTTACGTATCTTTCCCTCACCGCACTTCGGGCAGCCTCGGGCGCCGGCCCTGAAGTACGCCGGACCGCACTCGCAACCCGCAACAAAGGAAGGTCATGTCGATCAAGTCTGATCGGTGGATCCGCCGAATGGCGCGGGAACATGCGATGATCGATCCGTTCGGCGAGTCGCAGGTGCGCGAGGGCGTGATCAGCTACGGGGTGTCTTCGTACGGCTATGACATGCGGGTGGGTCGAGAGTTCCGGATCTTCACCAATGTCCACTCGCCGGTGGTGGACCCCAAGGACTTCGATCCGCTCTCCCTGGTCGACTACGAGGGCGATGTGTGTATCATCCCGCCCAACTCGTTCGCGCTCGCCCGGTCGGTGGAGTATTTTCGTATCCCACGGAGCGTGCTGACTCTCTGCGTTGGGAAGAGCACCTACGCCAGATGCGGCATAATCACCAACGTCACGCCGTTTGAGCCCGAGTGGGAAGGACACGTGACCCTGGAGATCTCGAACACGACTCCGCTGCCTGCGAAGATCTACGCCAACGAGGGCATCGCGCAGGTGCTGTTCTTCGAGGCCGACGAGCACGACCAGTGCGACGTCTCCTACGCCGACCGCAAGGGAAAGTACCAGGCGCAGCGCGGCGTGACCCTGCCCAAGATCTGACGAACCGACCATGGCATTAGTCCGCTGCCCCAAGCACCAGGTCCCATACAACGACGAGAACCCTCGTGGTTGTCCGGCCTGCGCCGCCGAGAAGGAGAAGGGCGGACAGGCAAGCATAATGAAAGAGCTGGCCCGCCGGTCGCGGACGCGGCCCGCCCCTAGGGAGAAGGCGCCGGAACCGGACTCCAAACGGCCCCCCACCCGGGCTCCCACTCCCAGGCCGGCACCCGGCCTTCCGAGGCCCGAGCAGCCCCTGGTCACGCCGCTGCCGGCCCTGCTGGAGACAGTGGAGGAGCCGCATGGGTTCATCCACGAGGTAATGAGCGGGCGGCGCTGGATGGGCCTGGGAGCGGTGGCCATTCTGGTGCTGGCCGCGATCCTGTTCTTCACGTCAGGCCGGAGGTTCGTGCAGCAACCGCATCCCGCCGAGGTGGAGCCGACAGAGATCCGGCCCCTGCCGTTCGATCCCGGCACCCCGATCAATATGGTGTTCGCGGTGCTGGGTACGCAGGCACCAAGTCCGCACCCCGACGACCCGCGTCTCACCCGATACGCATTCGGGGCCGAGCTCCAGATCGACGCCCTGAACCAGGTGATCTACGCGATCACAATCGGTGTTCCCAACCGAAGCTGGCAGGGCCTCCGCGTGGGAGTTCCGGAGCAGAACGCGCGCGGCGCCCTCGCGCTGCTGGGAACGCCACATGAGTTGCCGTCGGGTGTGCTGGACGAGCCGGAGTCTGTGGGGCGCTACTTCGTGTATCCGTCGCTGGACGAGCGCCCGGTTCGCACGCTTCGCGCCGAGGTTCGGCCTCCCAACGGCTGCCTCGACGTGTTCGTCGACCTGCAGCCCCGCTCGATAGGGGTGCTGCTCGACGGCGATAACCGCTACGCAGTTGTCGGGAGGGGAGAATTCACTCTCGACTGGGTCGTCACCCGCGTCCGCGTCGTGAGCCGCGCCATTCGCGGCCCCTACGCGGCCGGGGTGGCCTGTTAGGGAGGGAAGCAAAGTGAATACTGCCGAACAGCAGTGGGGTCCCTGGAAGCTGGCGCTCCGGGTGATCGACGAGCCCGTGGAGGTATTCAAGCAGTTGGCCGTGCGGCCGACGTCGTGGGTGCCGATGGTGCTACTCGTGGTCATAGCCGGAGTCGCTGCGTTCGGCATGCCCGCCGGGCCGATCCAGGAGGCGACCCGCACGCAGATGGAGTCTGCGCAGCAGCGCTCGCCGGACCGAGTCACTGATGAGATGATCGAGCAGCGGGTGGAAGGAGTAGCGAGCCCGCGGGGTCGGGCCATCATCGCCGGCGGACAGATCGTGTTCTATCTCATCGCTTTCGTCGTTGTGGCTGCTATCCTGATGCTGATTTTCGGAGCGATGGGATCGGAGCCGATCAAGTTCAAGGGGGAGTTCGCGATCGTCACGTACGCATTCGTCCCCCAGCTAATGGGATTCATCCTGATCGTGCTCCTCGCACGGTTCGCCGGCTTCGATCAGATGAGTTTGTCGTTAGGCTTTCTGTTCGACGTCGAAAGCAGCCGGTTCCTGCACAGCGTGGGGGCGCAGTTCACCCTGTTCGGGGCGTGGAACGTGGTATTGCTCGCGCTGGGGAACCAGGTCAAGACAGGCGCCAAGAGCATGGGCGGACCGCTGATGGTGGTGGGAGGGCTGTGGGTTGTGGTGAACCTGCTGTTCGCAGGCCTGGCGACCGCGGCCGGGGGCTTGGCGGGGTAGGAATGCGGGGCCGGTCTCAGTGGACCGGTTCATGAAGGAAAAGGGGAAGGGGGAAGGGTGGGACGGCCAGGCCGTACCCTTCCCCCTTCCCCTCTCCCGTTTCCCGTTTCCCGTTTCCCGTTTCCCGGCAGCTACTGCACCGTGAAGGTCAGCTCCTCCAGGACCTGGCCGTCCGCGGTACGGACGGTCACGGTCCAGTCGCCGGTCCACTCCGGCACGATCTTCTTTGAGGTGTAAGTGCGCCAGGGCGAGCCCCCGATGTCCAGGGGCACGACCCACTCGTACTCCCCGAAGCTCCACACGTGCTCCAGGGTCTGGCCTGCGGCGCCGGTCACCTTGGTCCAGCACCACAGTGTCCCCACGTCGGCGCTGAACGTCGTGCCCGGTTCCACGGGCTCGCGGTCCATCACGTCTACCGCGATGGCTCCCTCGACCGTGATCTCCTGCATTTCCTGCGCGGCCACCGGGGCGGCCAGACCGCCCACGATCAGCGGCACGAGCAGGAAGAGCAGCGCGCGTCGAATCGCTTTCATTGAGTCCTCCCCTGACAGGGTACTAGGGCGCACAGCATGCTAGCGGCCGCGTTTGCTCCAAGCTATCTTGCGGCCCGAATTCGAGCAAAGCACGGAGGTTGCAACGGATGCGAAAGGCACGTTTTGGTGCGGTGATCGGCGTCACACTGGCCCTATCCGCCTGCATCGGCGGGGGCCGTGACGCCGGAGGAAGCGGCCCAATTACCGTATCCGGTGTCGGGTTTGCGACCCCCGAGTCTGTGCTGCACGACTGGTCGGCGGACGTGTATCTGGTCTCCAACATCAACGGCTCGCCGTTCGCCAAGGACGGAAACGGCTTCATCTCCCGCCTCGCGCCCGACGGCAGCGTCATCGAGCTCAAGTGGATCGACGGACTCCAAGACGGCGTGACGCTCCACGCGCCCAAGGGCATGGCCCTCAGGCGCGACACGCTGTTCGTAACGGACATAGACGTGGTGCGGCTTTTCGACCGCACCACGGGCGCCCCGATCGGCACCTGGCCGGTTCCGGGCTCCACTTTCCTCAACGATGTCGCGGTGGGTCCGGACGGTTCCGTGTACGTCACGGACAGCGGTTTGCGGTCAGGACCCGATGGCGTCGAGCAGTCGGGCACGGACGCCGTGCACAAGTCCACCCAGGATGGAGAGCTGGTGGCGCTGGTCAGCGGCGAGGCGCTGGGCGGCCCCAACGGGATAGTCGTGGACGGGGGCCGCGTCATGTTCGTCACGCTCAGGACGGGACGGGTCCACCTGGTGCAGCGCGAGTCGGGCACGATCAGCGGATTGCCGGCGCCGCCCGCCGGGCGGCTGGACGGGGTCGTGAAGGTGGCCGAAGGCGAGTTCCTCATATCCAGCTGGGAAGGCCAAGCGGTCTACCGGTTGCGTCGCGGCGGGTTGTACACGACGGAGGTCGACAGCGTGGAGGCCCCGGCCGACATAGGACTCGACGCCAGGCGGGGCCGCGTCCTCATCCCCCTGTTCATGGCCAACGCGGTCCTGATCCACCCCGTCGAGTGACCGGCAGTCGGTAGCGGATGCCCTAGGGCGCCGCGGCCTCCGCCCTCCCGGCATCCTCGACCATTCGTGCGACGTCCGCCAACAGCTGGCGGGAGTCGTATATGATCCCGTCCTTGATCGTGAAGCGCACTCCTCCGACCCGCTCGACTTCGCCGGTCTCGTCGTTCAGGCGCTCCGTGCCCGTGCCGTAGAGCACCTTGAGGTTGTGGATCGGGTTCTCCTCCACGATCACGAGGTCGGCCAGCATCCCCGGCCGGATCACTCCGAATTCGATCGCCTCGCCCTTGGGGCCCCATATCGCCTGGGCCCCATACATCGTCGCCGAGCGGATCACCTCCAGCGGGTGAAATCCCGCCTCCTGCAGCAGCTCCAGCTCCCGTACGTACGCGAATCCGTAGAGCTTGTAGATGAACCCGGCGTCGGAGCCGGTCGTCACCCGTCCGCCGCGGTTCTTGTACTCGTTGATGAAGTCCATCCACAGCCGGAAGTTGTGCTTCCACTCGATCTCGTCCTGGGTCGTCCAGTCGAACCAGTATGAGCCATGGCTCTCCCGGCTCGGTTGGTAGAACCGCCACAGTGACGGCAGCGTGTATGTGTCGTGCCACTCCGCCCGCCTGGCGCGCATCAAGTCGCGGCTCGCCTCATAGATGGTCATGGTGGGATCGAGTATGAAACGCAGCTCGAGCAGTTCCTCCATCACAGCGTTCCAACGCTCACTTCCCCTCGCAGCAGCCTGCTTCCACAGCCGCCCGGCCTGGCCGAAGCGGTGGTATTCGTCGTTGTAGTTGTAGTCGTAAGGGAAGTCCTGCAGCGTGCGGTCGTCGAACAGGGCCTCGGGCAGGCCGTACCAATGCTCCATCGAGGTGAGGCCGAGCCGGGCAGCGTCCAGCACGTTCATGCGCGCAACGCCCATCTGCCCGAGGTGAGCCGCGGACCCCATGCCCCGGCTGGTGGCCTCTTCGATCAGCGCGGCCATGATCTCGGGGTCGTACGAGACGAGCTTGAGACCGTCCACATGCTGGTCCGCCGCCCAGCGCACCCAGTCACGCGCCTCATCCGGCGTCACAATCGGACCCTTGTCCCAGCCCGCTCCCGGACGCGCGTAAACGAAGATCCGGGGCGCCACGATGGCGTTCCCGGCCGAGCGCTCCTTCTCGTTCAGCGTCCACTCGACCCCGTTGCCGGAGCCCGGCTCCCGCACCGTGGTGATGCCGTGGGCCAGCCACAGCTTGTACACGTACTCCGCCGTGGTCCCCTGCGGGCTTCCCCCCACGTGTCCGTGCAGGTCCACGAAACCCGGCAGCACGTACATCCCCTGCGCATCGAGCTCGAAGGTGGCGTCGCCGGGTCTCCGATCCTGATCGATCGGCGCGCCGGGCGCGCCCACGCTGCGCACCGCCACGATGCGATTGCCCTCGATCACGATGTCCATCGGACCGCGCGCCGGCGCACCCGTACCGTCCACGACCGTGGCGCCACGGATGATGAGCCGCTCGAAAGGGCCATCCCCTTCGCCGGGACCGCGGTCGGGGCCCGGGGTGACGCCCTGCTCCTGCGCAGTGGCGGCAGCTGGTATCAGCAGTATCGCGCAGATGGCGACGGCGTGCGCCGCCAGTCGGCGTAGCGTTCTCTGGGCTTTCATCGGATCTCCAGCACTTGGCTGACCCCAAAATTCTGGCGCGACGGATCGGCGGCCACGACCATGAGCGTCTGCCCCGGCCTGGTTCCCGCGAGCGAGATCGGTCCGGCGAAGATGTTGGTCTCACCCGCGTACCCGAGCTCCGACTCGCGCACCAGATCGTCTCCGTCATAGATTCGGGCGGTGACCTTCAAGCGGTCGGCATCCCACAGACCGCCCGGCTCGAGCGGACAGCCGCACATCATGCGAATACGCACGCGCACCGGTACCGCTGCCGACCCCGCACCCGCGTCGCCCGGCTCGAGCAGCTCCACTATGAAACCGTGCAGGCGCAGCACGATGCCGTTGCCGAGCACATCCTCGCCCGGCACGATCATCATCGTCTTGCTGGCTCGCTGCATGGAGTGGGGATACCCTAGCGGTCCTTCGGCCACGAACTCCAATGCGGTGGGCTGCGCGAGGTCGAGCTCGAACGTGAACTCTCCGGCTCCTTCGGTGTCGTAGATCGGCGCCCCCCGCACCACGGGGTCGACCATGAGGGCCCGCGTGTCACCCGTCCGCCCCTGGTGCTCGCCCGCCGCCAACACGGAGCCGGTCGCGGGATCTCGCACCCAGACGCGCGCCCCCCCCACGCCGGAGCCGATGATCTTCGCGTCGTGCGCGACAACCCGCACCCGAACCATCGTCCTGGTCTGAGCGGCAGCTTCTCCCACCCCGGCGACCGCCACGAGGCCCGCGAGGAGCACCACGAATCGCTTCATCTGCCGACATCCTCCAATCGAGAGCCGCTTGCGCTTCTCCGCACCTCAGTCATAACAAAAGTGCGATTCGACATCATCGCAAGTTCGCGCTAAGGTATGGAGTCGACCGACCCGGAGTGCCATGAGGCCCGAAGAACTCGAGCTGCGCGACCTTACCGCACCCGACGACGTGGAGCAGTGCATGGCGCTGCAACGGGCGACGTGGGGCGACGACTTCCGCGAGCTGGTCCCGCCCGCCGTGCTGCAGATTGCGCAGAAGGTGGGTGGCCTGGCGGTAGGCGCGTTCGACGACGACGGGTCGCTGGTCGGATTCGTTTTCGGGATCACCGGAGTACGCGAGGGCAGCCTCACCCACTGGTCGCACATGCTGGCGGTGCGGGATGACCGGCGCGATGCCGGAGTGGGACGGATCCTGAAGCAGCACCAGCGCCAACGCCTGCTCGAGCTCGGCGTGGGGTCGGTGCTGTGGACGTTCGACCCGCTCGTGGCGCGCAACGCGCACCTCAACCTGAACCGGCTCAAGGTCCGGGTGCTGGAGTACGTGGAGGGGATGTACGGCGAGAACCCGATGAGCAAGACCGACAGCGTGATCGGCACCGACAGGATCGTCGTGGAGTGGGTGATCGCCGGCGAGAGTCCTCCCGCCGCCGCACCGGAGCTGCCACCGGTCACGCCGGTCGTCTCCAGCGGTGCTGTCGGCGCCGAGCCGGATCTGGCCGACGCCCCTGTGGTGCTCGTGGAGGTGCCGCCCGACATCCAGGCGCTCAAGATCGATCAACCGAAGGTCGCCGTCGCATGGCGCGCCAGCACGCGCAGGGCCTTCACGCACTACCTCGGGTCGGGCTACCGGATCGCCGCATTCGAGCGCTCACCCGACAGGAGCCGTTGCTACTACGCGGTCCAGTACGCGGAGCCGGCGGGTGCTTGAGATCACGCGTCTGACGCTGCGGGAGATCGCACTCGAGTTGAAGGAACCCTTCCGGATCTCGTCAGGCGTTTGCCGTGACCGGCGCGTCCTGCTGGTCGAGGTCGAGAGCGCCGACGGGGTGACCGGGTGGGCCGAGTGTGTTGCCGGCGAGCGTCCCAACTACTCACCGGAAACGGTGGACACCGCCTGGCTCGCCATCCAGCGCTGGATCGCCCCCCTCGTGTTGGGACGCGCATTCGAGCATCCGACCGAGGTGTATGGCGCGCTCGGCGCCATCCGGGGCCATCACATGGCGCGCGCCGCCGTGGAGATGGCGGTCTGGGAGCTGGCGTCGCGGGCCCGAGGCGTGTCGTTGGCGGAACTGCTGGGAGGTACCCGGGGTCGCGTGGAGACCGGAATATCGCTTGGCATCCAGGAGGGCCCGGCACAGCTGGCGGAGAAGGCGCTTGCCGCCAGGGATGAGGGCTACCGGCGCGTCAAGCTCAAGATCGCGCCCGGAATGGACGTGGCCTACGTCGAGGCGGTGCGGGCCGCGGTCGGGGACGACACTCCCCTCAGCGTCGACGCCAACGCCGCGTACACTGCGGCGGACACGGAGCATCTGCGCAAGCTGGATGCCTTCGGTCTCGTGATGCTGGAGCAGCCGTTCGCCCCGGGAGACCTGGTGCGCCACGCCGTGCTGCAGCGCAGCCTCGAGACCCCCATCTGCCTCGATGAATCGATCACCGAGCCCGAGCGGGCTGCAGACATGGTGGTGCTGGGAAGCGGCAGGATCATCAACATCAAGCCCGGCCGGGTCGGCGGGTTCACTGCGGCGCTGGCGATTCACCAAGTCGCTGCCGAGCACGGCATCCCGGTGTGGTGCGGCGGCATGCTGGAGAGCGGCGTGGGAAGAGCGCACAACATCGCCCTCGCTTCCCTGCCCAACTTCCGACTCCCCGGCGACCTGAGTCCCAGCCGCAGGTACTGGGAACGGGACATCGTGAGCCCAGAGTGGACCATGGAGGACGGCCTGGTCTCGGTGCCTGCGGAGCGTCCGGGCATGGGAGTGGACATCGACATCGACTACGTCACGAGCCTGACCGCGCGCTCGGAGACCTTTGCGGCAGGCGAGAAGGCATGACGACTCCGGTCGACAACGAGCTGTTCCAACGGATCGTGGCGCTCAGGCGCGACCTGCACCGACACCCCGAGCTTGCCTGGAACGAGACGCGTACGGCCGCGAAGGTGTGCGAGACACTGGACGCGCTCGGCATTCGCTATCGGAGCGGCGTGGCCGGCACCGGCGTGGTTGCGGACCTGGAGGGCGCCGCCGGCGCCCCGCTGGTGGCGCTGCGCGCCGACATGGACGCGCTGCCCATCACCGAGGAGACCGCACTCGAGTACGCCTCTGACACGGACGGCGCGATGCACGCCTGCGGTCACGATGGGCACACCGCAATGCTGCTCGGGGCCGCCGAGCTGCTGCAGCGCGAACGCGAGCTTCCCTGCCCCGTGCGGCTCATCTTCCAGCCGGCGGAGGAAACCGGAACCGGCGCGCCGGCCATGATCGAGGAAGGCGCGCTGGACGATGTGCAGCTGGTGTTCGGAGGCCACCTGGACGCCGCGTACGACTGCGGGGAGATCGTGGTCCACCAGGGGGCCGTGAATGCCTCCACCGACGAGTTCGTGATCGAGCTCGCCGGACCCGGCGGGCACGCGGCCAGGCCGCACGAGACCGTCGATCCCATCGTGGCCGGAAGCCTGATAGTCGCGGCCCTCCATGCCATAGTGGCGCGTTCCGGGGAGCCGAGTCAGGCGGCCGTCGTATCCGTGGGGCAATTCGATGCTGGTACGGCGTCCAACATCATCGCCAGCCGCGCCCGACTGCGCGGCACCCTGCGGGCGCTCGAGCCCGCCGTCAGAGCTCAACTGCTGGATGCCATGCGCCGGATAGCGGAGTCCACGGCAGGCGCA
>Ga0255055_10001679_pt1 | contig 15900 bp, 15 predicted proteins | sample JV7_2_27_MG_FD_188633 | JGI IMG/M metagenome (GOLD analysis project Ga0255055, IMG submission 188633) | Seawater microbial communities from Jervis Inlet, British Columbia, Canada - JV7_2_27 | ecosystem: Environmental > Aquatic > Marine > Inlet | place: Canada: British Columbia | collected... | reverse complement strand
ATGTGTAAAACAGCTTATCTTCATTTAATAGAATACCAGTAAATGAGTCTTTATGTTTTGAAATAATGCCTTTCATTCTATCACAAGATTTTTTTATCATTTCACTATTTAAACAAGTGACAAGTATGTGAATTCTTATGCCTTTATCAGTTTTATCAATTGAAGAAAATTTAATAAAATATTCCAAGGAAAAATTCCCTGAAAGAGAAGAGATTGAAATACATGAGATAACATCTCTAGCAAAAGGATGGGAAACAGAATTATTTTCCTTTATTTACAGATACAAACAAGAAGAAGAAGAAATAGAAAGAAATCTGATACTCAGAATCTATCCAGGGAGCAATCTTGAAGAAAAAACAAAATGGGAATTTAGTGTTTTAAGAGCTTTGTTTAATGCTGGATACCCTGTCCCAGAAACACATATGCTTGAGTTAGATACGGGATATTTTGGATATCCGTTTATTGTTATGGAAAGAATCATAGGTAAAGATATGGGTGAAGAGTTTACAAAAGCTCAACAGGAAAAGGATTTTGATAAAATAGTTATTGATTTTTATCAAATACATAGTAAACTATTTGTAGATCTTCATAATCTGGATTGGAAAATACTATCTATAGATATTGAAACAGAAACGGAAATAACTCCTAGCTACTTACTAGACAGACGAATAGCGAATTCTGAAAGAATAATTGAACAAAATCAACTTCAAGATATGAGCCCTTTGTTTCAATGGCTAAAAGAGAAAAAAAGTATTCTGCTGTTTGATAAAATCTCTATCATTCACCAAGATTTCCATCCTCATAATATCATGCTTTCGGAAGATGGCAAAGCGTATGTTATTGATTGGCCAGCATGTTATATTGGTGATTTTCGTCAAGATCTTGGTTGGACTTTGTTATTAACAGGAGCATATTCAACTAAGCCAATCCGTGACATGGTTTTGATGTATTATGAAAAAGCACGAGGTTCAGAAGTAGAAGACATAGAGTATTTTGAGATACTAGCAGCTGCAAGGAGAATAATGGATATATTGATATTCTTTAAACAAAGTCCAGAAACAGCAGGAATAAGGGAAGAAACAATACAACAAATCAAAGAAACGGTTTTCCACTTAGAATATATTGCTTCATTTGTTAAAGATAAGACAAGTATTTCAATCCCAATATTCGACGAATTGATTCAGACAATTTTAAAAGAGTGAGAGGTTCATATCATTCGAGAATTACAGAAATTAAAAATTCATAATTCAAGGTAAACAGTGAGAGAATATATGACTGATATTGTGAAAGTGAGTTTTCCATATAAACGGGAGACAATAGAGGGAACTGTAATAAGAAAAAATAGAAAGACAGTTACAGTTGAAACAGCTAGAGGTGGATTTAGGGTTCCTTATTCATTATTAACTCCTAAAATGAAACCTCCAAAAGCTAAAACTACAACGAAAAAAAATTGGTCATCTTCCCAAACTTCAGATTATAACAAATCTAATACTGCAAACATCGAAGCTCTTCCAAGAAGCAATGTCAGAGCATTGCATGCAGCTGTTAAACTATTAGCAGAAGCTTTGAAAGAAGGAAATGAAGAAGCAATCAAAGAGTTCTCAAATGAAGCTGTTGCAGAGTTAAATCTTATTTATGGTTTACCTGAACTGCGTGTTTATACGGGAGGAAAAAGACGATATACAAGAAGAGGTGGGCAATATTATGGTGTATATAGAAGTCGTGGGGAAAAAGAAGTGAAACATTCAGTTTCTGTATATAGCAGGACTGCTGAAACACAGAAATATGTAGCACCAAAAACCTTTCTTAGAACGTTGATACATGAGTGGGGACATCATTATGATAAGTATAAACTAAGAATAAATAATACGTATCATACAAAAGGCTTCTATGAACGAATAAACACCGTATATATGAAACTGAAAGAACCCCTAGACAATTCTTAAAAAAAAGGGCATGGTTCACACTAAATAATCTAGTTTTAACCAATTAGCTTTAAAGCTAAACTTGTTGAATTTGAACAGCTATAAATACAAGACAATACCTTCGTGAATTATAAAACTACAATCTATTAGGATTTCAATTGGTGATATTATGAGTGAACTACCAGGGAAAATTACAATATATGAACCAAAAATGGCAAAAGAGGTAGCAGAATTATTTAATTCATTTAATGAAATCTGGCCAGGTGGATTTGGGGGTGCAATACCGTATGATGAAACTCGAATTCATGATTGGCTCGATAAAACTTCAGCAGTTGCTGATTTAATTGCCTTAGATGAGAAAGAAGTTCCTGTAGGATACTGTGGTCTTTATCCACATTGGAGAGATGAAAAAGCAGCTTATATTAACATTCTAGGTGTTCATCCTAAAGTTCTAGGAAAGAAATTTGGTAAAAGATTACTTTTAGAATCTCTAGAGGTTGCTAAAGAAAATGGTATAACAAGAGTTGATCTTCATACTTGGAGTGGAAACATGGAAGCTGTTCCCCTTTATAAGAAGGTCGGATTATTCTGGGTTCCAGAAACTAGTGTTTATATGCAAGACTTCATTCCTGGAATTTTACAATTTCCATTATCAAAAGATTGGTTTGAAAAACATCCAGATTGGTATAGTAATTTTAAGAGAGAGTTAACTCAAATCCCAGATAAAATATCAATTGAAAACATGGAGTTGTATCCTTACAACTTCGAAGTTGGAGAGGATAAACTACTAATTGAGATTGACAGATATGGATGGGGTATTTCAGGAGTTGAGAAACAACTAAATGGAGATAAATTATCAATTAAAACACGCTTAGAATCTCATGAAATCTTTATTGGTATAAAAAATTCAATGACTATCAACATAACAAATGGAACAAGTAATGAAATTACTACTCCAATACTCGTTGAATCATTCAAAGGGTTGAATTGGATTGAAGAATTTCCTAAGGAAATTACTATTAGCAGCGGTGAGTCAATCACTCTCACAAAAGAATTTGTTGTAAGTAAGGAAGCAGAAGTCTATAAATCAAATCAGAGAGGTTCTAAAGTTATACGAACAAAATTAAGATTTGATAAATTAGACTTTGAGTTAATTACTGGAGGAAAAATACAAGAAGCTGTAAAATTGTTTTCTCAATCATATTTCCACAACGCCCCTATTGGAAGGGAAACCATAGTCTTCTTAGATTTGTACAATAACACAGATTTCGAATTTACAGGTAAAATAAATTACAAAATCGAAGGTCTTTCAGTAGAAGAACAAACAATGGAGTTTTCTCTAAAACCAGAGGAAATATCTGGAATCGAAATTCCAGTAACTGTTCCTATAGAAAGAGAAAATTCAACATTTACAATCTCAGCAATTCCCATTGTTCAAGTAAATGGTTCATTTTTTGAAATGCCTGAATATAAGTTTCCTATCGTAGCAGATGCTACTGATTTAACAGAAGTAATTATTAGCCCAGATCCAGAAAGAATCTACCTTCTAACAGACCATCTACAAATTAGAGTGGAGTTAGAAGGTGGAAACATCTATATGGGGAGGAGGAATTTTGAAGAAAGATCTGAAAGAGCAACATTCGAAATTGGTCCACCTTATGGGTTGGATCTAGATAGGACACTGAAATATAGTTTCAAGAAAGTTATTGAAGGAAATAACACAACTTTGGTTCTTTCAGGAGAAAGTCGTCAAGTTAAAGGATTGAAAATAGAGAAGTTCATCAAAGTAACTCCAGGTGTTAGAGAAATAGAACATTGGATTAATTTAAGCAACATAACAGATGATAAAACAATTGCTGCTGGCGGAAAAATAATTACAGGATTTGGTGGAGGATTATCACTTAGTTCTTATGGAAATTTCTCAGAAACAATCACACCCGTAAGTCAAAGATATATAAGATGTGATCCAACATTACCTATTCTTGGAGAAACTCTAGTATCACAAACACCGGAAGATTGGCAAGAATCATGGACAGCTGGAAAATTAATAGGTGAATCCAGGTATTCATCAATATTTTGGAAACCTGACAATGTCTCAAAAATAGTATTAAGAAATGGTTATCTAAATGACCTTGAAAGCAAAACAACCATGCTTGAACCAAAAGCAACAACTGAGCTTTTCCATCTCTGGTTTGGTGATTCATATGTTTCGTTGCATGACATTAGAAATAGATGGAGTCAACTGATTAGTCACAAAGAATTAGCAAGGAAAGAAAGAGTTCTTGGAGTTAAAACAACTGAAGTAATAGAATGTGCACTTGCTGAATCAAATGTAGTGGAAATTGGAGTAACTAAGAAACTAAAAGTAGAATTCAAATTTGTTACTGCTTATCCATTCCCGGGAACTCTAAGTTTATCTTTACCTGATAAATGGGAAGGACATTTTGTAACTGAAGAGGGAAATTTACCAAATATTCCAATGCCTCAACCAATTCCATTGATACCTATGCCTTTAGAAATCGAATTGGTGATTCCCATAGACATTAAGCAAAGTTGTGAAATTGTTAAAATAAACTTCAATGGAGAATTTAAAATTGATTTTGATATTCCTTTAATCCTAATAGGAAAAGAACCGATTGAGATTAGAGAATCACAATTAGAAGGAGAAAAAGTTTGGAGTATAAATAACAATTCCATACAGTTTCTTGTTACTGAAAAAATAGGTGGGAATTTGATCCGATTAAAGGATTCCCAAGAACGAGACTTCTTTATAGATAATTTTCCAAATATTCAACCATATTTCTTCATAGAACATTATTTAGGTGGTATCCAACCTTTAGTGTTTACTGATAGAGACGAAAATATCCTAAGTGAACTAGAAGAAGCAACTACAACAGAACTTGTTGAAGAAGGTAAATGGAAGGGTGTAAAATCATCATGGATCATCAAAAAAGCAGAACACCTGAAAGGGCAAGAATATTCAGTCACTTTCCTTACTCTACCGAAATCGAATCTAATAAGAATAAGAATTGAACATAATAATAAGTCATCTAGAAGGATACAAGCTATTGCAGCATTTCTCTCAAATGTTGCTTTAGAGAATGATCAAACTGATAATATTATCACTGTTCCAGGTGGTACAAAGACTTGGACAAGAAATAGGATACAGAAGCCATTTCAGAATGTAAGCAATGTTGATGAACCTTGGGCAAGGATTTCTAAGGGCAATCAATCAGTAACTTATCTCGTTCCTAATGGCTTTATGGGAGCTAATACAATTTTAGACGCACAAATGGCAATTTTTCATTTCATGACAACTTTCCTTGAAACCAAACCAAAAGAAAAATCAGCAGAGGAATTTCTAATCATAGTAAATGAATCGGTAGATGTTATAGATATCCTAAGTAAAGCATTAGGGAAAAGGTAAACTTCCTTTTTGCTTGGACATTATCTACTTTATTACCAATTAGCTAGTACATCAATCCTTATCCAAATGGAACAGTAATTGCAATGTATACTGCAAAATAGTGGCACGCTGCTCCAATTATTATAAAGATATGAAAAAGATCATGAAAGCTGAAAACCCTAGGGATAACTTGTTTATTCATTATGTGGAGAATTGCTCCTACAGTATAAGCTAAACCTCCTAAGAAAACTAGGATTAAAACGGTTATAGGCATGATGGAAATAAATTTCCTAATTGGAAAAATAACCATCCATCCCATCAACAAATAGATACTAGTCTCGATCCATCTTGACCAATCCAGAACAAAGGGTTTGAGTACTAAACCCAATAAAACCAAAAACCATTGAGCTGAGATAATTCCCCAGCGCCAAGCTCCTGTCAAATAGATATAGCATAAAGGAGTGTAGGACCCTGCAATCATAATAAAAATAGCAACATGGTCAAGAATCCTCCAAAAGGAAAATTCGTCTTCCTTTTTCTTAAAAAAATGATATAATGTACTAGATGCAAAAAGCAAAATTATGGCAAAACAATAGAGAGGAGCAATGAAACGATGAGCCTCATTTCTAATTGCAGTAAGGATGAGGAAAATAGAACCTATTACAGCAATTATCAGTCCAATTAAATGTGAATAAACAGCAAATCGTTCATTTTTTAGCAATGTTAGTACCTTTATCTTATTTTTTAATTATTGTAAATTTGCTGATTTCACTAGTTCATAAATGTTACATCAATACAGAAATAAAAGTTAGAATCTCTCAACATTCATTAACGATTTTACGATGCATAAAGCAATCAACTAAATGATCATTGACCATACCAACTGCTTGCATGAAAGCATAAATTATGGTGCTCCCCACAAACTTCATTCCTCTTTTTTTCAGATCTTTAGAGATTTCATCAGATAACTCTGTTTTAGCTGGTACATCTTGCCATGATTTAGGATTATTGTTAATTGGTTTATTATTAACAAAACGCCAAATATATTTATCAAAAGAACCGAATTCTTCTCTAATTTTCAAAAAAACCTTCGCATTCAGAATTGTAGATTCGATTTTGAGTTTATTTCGTATGATACCTTCATCTTTTAGTAATCGTTTTACATCCTTAGCATCGTATTTAGCTATCTTTTGATAATCAAATTTATCAAAAGCTCTCCTATAACCTTCCCTTCGTTTCAGGATAGTCATCCAATTTAAACCTGCTTGAGCTCCTTCTAAAATTAAGAATTCAAAGAGAACCTTATCATCATGAACAGGTACACCCCATTCGTTGTCATGATATACTCTAGATAATTCATCCTTATCTCCCCAACACCTTTTTGTGTTCATAATAAAGTGTTTTCTTCTTCAGTTACAAAAATCTTGTTGAAATATTAAAAAATCTTCATTCTGATTTTTAGATGTTCGATCCATTTCCAAGGTTTCTTAGCAGCTCTTTCAAAAATAGTCTTAGAAGGATCCTTACTAATGGCTTGAACATCAGCTTCTTCTATTCTTTCATCATAGTAATGATCAGCTCTTCTTATTTTCTTCTGCTTGGACATTAGAAACAAACCTCTCTAAATTACTATATGAATTCTGATATGTATTCTTCGTTAAAAACGATAATGCGATATATTTATATATCAGTAATAACAAGAAGTATTATACAGAAAGTTCAATACCAACTGTGTATTACCTGCATTGTAGATAAAGGTGAGGTTGCATGAATAAAAAGGATAAAAAGGATATAGATGAATTCCTTAAGAGGATTGCTGAGGAATTCAGAACTGTTCGTTTCTACTCTAACATAAATGGAGTGGAAAAAGAATATGGTTATGACTATAAGCGAGATTCCGAAGGTGAAGAGGAATATCGTGAGATAGGTGAGATTCCTGATGAGTTTGGAAAAGAATTCATTAATCGAATTCACAGTCTCGACAAATCTTTTGAATGGGATTCCAATCTATTTTCCCGTTCTCTAGAAAGGTTTGCAGACATCTTTCCAAGCTTTGATAGATTATTTGGTGGGTTTGAAAAACCACGCTTACTCCATAGTAGTGAAGAAGATAGAGAAGTTCTCAAACAAGAACCTAATAGAGATTATGCTGTTGCTTACGACCTTCAAGTAGACAAAGAAAACAATCAGCTCTATCTCATTGTTGAGCTTCCTGGTTTTTCCAAGGAGCAATTAAGCTTGAAGTTGATCAAAAACCACTTACACCTGATTGCCGAAAATGGCAAGAAGACCATTGACACTAAAATCCCGCTTCAACATGAAATCGATAAAGAAAAGAAAATCGAAGCAAGTATGAAACATGGTATTTTAGAGGTCAAACTAAAACTAGTTGAGTCTGAAAATGGGGATGAAACTGACATCTCTATCAACTAGTTTTTCCACATTTTGATAATGATTATTGGTGAAAATTATGTCAACAACTGAAGAAGATAATAGAACACATCTGCGAGTCAAAGAAGCACTCCAACGAGATGTTGGGAGAGGTATTGTTCGAATATCCCAAGATGTCGCAGATGTTCTCAAAATTGGTACTGGAGATATCGTAAGTATTGAAGGTGAAAAGAAAACCTATGCTCGTGCATGGAGGGGTATTCCAGAAGATTTTGGGAAGAAGATTATACGTCTTGATCGTATGATCCGAATGAATGCTGAAGTTGGGATTGATGATAAAGTCTCAATCGAAAAAGCATCAGCATTAAAAGCTAGAAAGATTGTTTTTGCTCCCACAGAAAGAGTTCAAATTAAAGGCATTGATACTTGGTTAAAACAAACACTTGAAGATAGAGTTCTTACAACTGGAGACATTATACCTATAGGTTTAGGAATGTCTAGAAAAATATACTTAGGGGTTGCTTCTGTTACTCCAGCTACAGATGCAGTTATCATGACTGCTGAAACAAATATACAAATTAGTGATAAACCTTGGGAGGACATTAAAGCTCTAGATGTTAAACGACTTTCCTATGAAGATATAGGTGGTCTTGGCGAAGAGATCTCGCGTATTCGTGAAATGATTGAACTGCCCTTAAGGCATCCTGAACTTTTCAAAAGATTAGGAATAGAACCTCCAAAAGGAGTTTTACTTCATGGTCCTCCAGGAACAGGAAAAACACTATTAGCTAGAGCTGTGGCAAATGAAACAGAAGCTAGTTTCTTTGTTCTATCTGGTCCTGAGATTATGTCCAAATTCTATGGTGAGTCAGAACAAAGACTTCGTGATCTCTTTAAGGAAGCATTCGATAGCGCGCCTAGTATTGTTTTCATTGATGAATTGGATGCAATTGCACCTAAACGTGAAGAAGTTACAGGAGAAGTTGAAAGACGTGTAGTAGCGCAACTTCTTGCTCTAATGGATGGTTTGGAATCTCGTGGTCAAGTAATAGTTATTGGTGCCACAAACAGGGTTAATGCTATTGATCCTGCATTGAGAAGACCAGGACGTTTTGATAGAGAGATAGAGATAGGGATACCCGACAGAGATGGTCGTTATGAAATATTGCTAATTCACACTCGTGGTATGCCTATTACTGAAGATGTCGACCTTGGACGATTTGCAGATTTGACGCACGGATTTGTTGGAGCAGATATTGAAGCTTTGATTAAAGAATCCGCTATGCAATCACTACGAAGAGTATTACCTGAAATAGATTTGGAAGACGAAGAAGTTCCATTGGAGGTTTTACAAAAAATCAATGTAACTAATGAAGACTTCCTAAATGCCTTAAGAACTGTAGAACCTTCTGCACTTCGAGAAGTATTTGTGGAAATACCAAATGTAAAATGGGAAGATATCGGAGGATTAAATGATGTTAAGGAAGAGATGCGTCGAGCTGTAGAATGGCCACTTAAGTATAAGGGTTTATACAAATCCATGAAAGCTCAACCACCAAAAGGAATTCTACTTTATGGTCCTCCTGGTACTGGAAAAACATTAATCGCAAAAGCAGTTGCACATGAATCAGAAGCAAATTTCATTAGTATCAAAGGGCCAGAAGTTCTTAGCAAATGGGTAGGAGAATCTGAGAAAGCAATCCGTGAGATCTTTAGAAAGGCAAGACAAGCAGCTCCTTGTGTTATTTTTCTAGATGAAATTGATTCAATAACTCCAGTTAGAGGAAGGAGTAGTGATTCAGGAGTAACTGAAAGAGTAATTAGTCAAATCCTGACAGAACTTGATGGATTAGAAGAATTGAGGAATGTTGTTGTTGTAGCGGCAACAAATAGACCGGACATGGTAGATCCCGCTCTGCTACGACCTGGACGTTTTGATAGATTAGTAAGAATAATATCTCCGAGCTTAGAAGGCAGAAAGCAGATTTTCAATATTCATCTAAAAGGAACACCTCTTGGAGAAGATGTTGATATTGACATTTTAGCTAAGGATACAGAAGGATTCTCTGGTGCAGATATTGCAGCAGTTTGTAGTGAAAGCAAATTAATTGCGATTAGGAATTATGTTACTGAACATGATGCAGATATTGAAGTAGATGAAGAACTAGATCCAGAAAAATGTGATTGTAAGGTTACTCAGAAAATAATTCTTGAAGCTCTAGAACAAACAAAACCAACAGACGAAAGAGTAGTAGCTGTAGGAAAAGATATGCGAAAAGAGCTTGATAAGCAAGATTTGGGGTTTGTATAATCCCTTTCTTTTCATAAAAAAAGGTGAAAAAATGTTTAGTGCAAAAAAAGAAGAAGAATTCAATGTGTTTGAATTGTTAGATTTCTTGTCAAATACAAACAGGAGACGAATTTTAGAGCTCTTATCTAATGAAGACCTCTATCCTTTCCAAATATCTCGAATTCTTGATGTTTCCCCTAGAATAATTAAGGAATACCTAAATGAATTAGAGAAACTTGGTTTAATATCTCTAGAAAAAAGAGATAGTGATAAGGGTCCTCAAAGAACATATGCCAGCCTTAACAATGCTTTTTCTTTAATCATAGATGTTGCTCAAAATACCTTTGATGTTAAGTATGTTCCAACTGCGAAAACAATAGGAGAACTATCTCATACAGAAGTAAAGAAGAAGAAAGTCATTAAGCAAATCTCTAAGGATATTGGAGAAATAAGAGATAATGTGAGGATGAAACTGGAAGAAATTAGAGTTATAAATGAAACTCGAAAACAGCACGTTGAAGAGATAAATGAAGCTTTTTTCCAATTTAATGAAATAATCGATGATATTGTCTATAACTACGAAGATAGGGTAATTGTCAGAAATATGTTTAAAGTATTAATAGGAAAAACAGATAACAGACTATCCTTAACAGAACTTGCTAGCAGGATCAGGATTTGGAGAGGAGATTTAGGGAATAGAATCAATCATATTGCAGAAGATACTAATCTAATTAAAATCGAAGAAGATAGACGAGGGGAGATTTGGTACTCTATCTAATCTCTTAAATTATCATTTTCTTTTCTTTCCTAGGTTCAATTGACTAAGAAATGGGATACAACACTCCATATTGGCTTTGATGACACAGATTCCCTTAAAGGGAGCTGTACGACATATATTGCAACAAAGGTTATTGAACGTATTTCAGCTAAAGTCAGTTTTCTAGATTATCCTCGTTTGATTAGAAACAATCCCAATATACCATGGAAAACAAGGGGGAATGGAGCTATCGCACTAACATTAGGTGTGAATAATGAAGACATAAACAGTATTGTATCAACAACTACAGAGATAATTGTTGATTTACATCAAAACGATTCAGAAACAAATCCAGGTTTTGTAGCTGTAATTGGAAATATCCCAAATGAAATCGTTCAGTTTTCAATTTTAGCACTAAAAGACATTATTTCTATTTCCAAGGCAAAAACTGTTGCTGAGGATTATTGTTCCTATCATTACACAATTGGGAATGGTAGGGGTTTAATTGGAGCTATTGCTGCTATTGGTAATCGTTTAGATCCAAAGATAGAAGATTTTTCTTATGAACTGCTTTCATATAGGGTTCCTGATTCCATTGGTAAAAAGAGACAAGTTAATTCTAAATCTATATCTCAAATGGACAAGAAACTTTCACCTCTTGTTTTCAATAACATTGATGAAGAAACTGGAAAGGTGTTAATTACTCCTGCTGGAAAAGATCCAGTTCTTTACGGTATCAGAGGAGAAAAACCTGAAATTCTTCTGGAAGCGTTAGAACTAGTTCAAGTTACTGAACCTATTGATTCTTTTTGCATTTTTAGAACAAATCAAGGGACAGATCAGCACTTCTCTCATTCAGATTCTTATATAAGAAATTTCAGTGTTTTCAAGGGGAAGATTACAGTTGTTGAGAAACCAAGAATATTATCAGGAGGTCATTTGATTTTTAAAGGGAAGGTGGAAAACAGTAATCGGATAATAGATTTAGCAGCATTTGAACCAAGTAAAAAATTCAGAGATGTTATAAGAAAACTTATGCCAAACGATAAATTAATAGCTTATGGCGGAATACGCTACAAGCAAGAATTTGAAACATTCACAATTCAACTGGAAAAATGCGAGATTGTCCATATATCCGAACAATTCAAAGAAGAATCACCTTTCTGCCCAAAATGTGAAAAAAGGATGATAAGTGCTGGAAAAGATAAAGGGTACAAGTGCAGAAGATGCGGGTATAAAGATAGGGAGATTGAGAAAATTAAAACATCAATTAAAAGAGATTTAGTAAAAGGATTATATATCCCCCCAGCACAAGCTCAAAGGCATCTAGTTAAACCTTTTAGGCGATATAATCTACCAAAAAAAGAAGATTTTAAGGTCATAGAAAACTGGTATAAAATTTACTCTACAGGTTGATGAAACTTCAACTCGGATTTAAGTTACTACCATCCCCAAAACTTACTTACATTTTCTTTCTTAATAGTCGCTAATTCTTCTAGAATCATTGCATCATCATTGGTAATCATATCTCTATATTTTTTCATGAAAAGAACAGCATGCTTCTCAGGGATGTCAACATACAGAACATCGCCTTCTTTGATTTGTCTTCCAACGGTAGGTCCTCGAATGGAGATAGCTACTTGTTTACCTTTTGTAGCTTCTCTGACTGATTCTTGGTTTTCTTGAATTTGACGGATACGCCCTACTCTCTTATTATCTTCACGAATAAGCATTGATCCAGGATGTATTATCCCACCTAAAACCTCTATTCCCACAACTGCTGGTTTACTTGATCGAAAGGTCATATTTGGTAATAAAGTAATTTTTCCAGGCTTCATTAAATCCTTAAGAGAATCGGATTTAATAGCTTCTTTAACATCAATCATCCATCTCTCATAATCGTCAATCAAATTATAGATAACATTATTACTAAAAACCTTGATATCATTAACTTCAACTTCTTCTTGAGCATCTGTATGAACATTAACATTGAAACATAATATTGAGCTGAATTCTGGGGTTTTCTCTGCAACAATAGCTGCATCAATTACATCTTTCTTATTAACATCACCAATATCAGCTTTCTGAATTGGGATATTTTTTTCTTTCAACATATCAACAATGGCTTCTAAACTACCAAGCGTATCTACTTTGAGTATTATTCCATTGGTTTTAGTTTCAATTCGAAAGCTTTCTAATTCCTCTTCAACTGCTTTGAGAACTTCTTCTTCCTTACCTTTAGGAGCAACTCGAAGAGGGGCACCTGACAACGCAACATCTAAACCATGTGCTGCTATCTTTACACCAGCAGAAGCATAAATTTCATCTACACCCTTGAATTTATCCTTAGGATCTCTCATTTCATCTAATTCTTTGGGCTCCAATAGTGCTCTTATTTTTAACAAAACAGGTTCCTCTCTACCTCCAACAACAATTTGATCAGATTTCTTAATTACACCATCATATAGAATAACATCTATAGTTGTTCCTAGTCCTTCTTCATCTTTAACTTCTAAAACTGTTCCAATACCCGGTCCTTCGCTATATTCTAATTTCTGCATCATGAATTGTTGAGTAAGTCCCGATAACACCAAAAATAAGTCAGGAATACCCTCACCTGTTTTAGCACTAGTTGGAACAATCGCAATGGTTTTTCGGAAATCTTTTACTTTATCATATCTTTCTCCTTCCATTCGAAGCTCTGATAGCTCACCCATTATCTCATAAATACGATTGTCCATATCTTCAGCTGCTTTCGTATTCTGTTTGCTATAGGTATCATGAAAGGTAGCATTTTCATTTGACTTCCATGCGGAAATTCTATCAATCTTATTGGCAGCAATAATAAAAGGAGTCTTTCTAGCTCGAAGGATATCTAAGGATTCGAATGTTTGTGCTTGAAAACCACGAGTAACATCAACAACTAAAATAGCAATATCTGCAACAGAAGCACCTCTTTTACGGAGATTCATGAAAGCAGCGTGACCAGGAGTATCAACAATTAAAACGCCTGGTATGTTCAGTTCAACCTTAGATTCCTTCATTAAAGAACCACATACTTCTAGTATTGTTTCTGAAGGAAAGAATGATGCTCCTACGTGTTGAGTTATACCAGCTGCTTCCCTCGCTTGAACTGCTGTTCCTCTAACTTTATCTAATAGACTTGTTTTCCCCGAATCAACATGACCTAAAATAACTCCTATTGGACTTCTTATTCGTTTTCCTTTTTCTTCATCTATTACTTTAGACACTGTAATCCCCTCTTTCAGAAAGATCCTGTACATAAGATTATTTAATATTCTATATTCTCCTTCGGAATAATTAAAATAAAAAGAAATTGGTTGAACAGAAAAAGAAATCACTCATACAACCAATCTTCATCTATTCTTTTGTAATTTAGAAATTCTTCTTCTTCAAAATAGATTTTATACTCAACAATAGCATTTTCAGGTGAATCAGCAGCATGAATAATATTTCTTCCAATCTCTAGTGCGTAATCTCCTCTTATAGACCCGGGTTCTGCATCAACGGGATTAGTTGCACCAACAATTTTCCTTGTTACTTGGACTGCATCTTTGCCTTCAACCACCATTGCTATTACTGGTTCACTAGTGATATATTGAAGCAAACCATCATAAAATGGTTTACCCTTATGGATAGCATAATGTTCTTCTGCTTGTTTCATTGATACTTTGATCAATTTCATTGCTATAATTTTAAATCCAACTTTTTCTATTCTGCTGATTACTTCCCCAGCTAGTCCTCTTTGCATCCCATCTGGTTTAATCATGATAAATTCTCGTTCCATCATAATTCACCTTATACTTTTGTTCAACCTATCAAGATGAGAATAAAAATTGATTGATTTGAACATTCTCTTAACAAATAGTGTTCTTCACATAAAAATTCGTGAAATGCAGAATTCAAATCACTAACTAAAAGTAAAATAAAGAAGGAAGTTACATAATCTTCCTTTCGTATCTTTCTGTCCATTTAAGCTTCTTAGGATCTCGTTTCATATCTAACTGAGATTTTTTACACTTATTTGAACAGAAGTAGAGTACGGAGCCTGCTCTTTGAACGAAAAGCATTCCAGTACCAGGTTCTATTTCTTTTCCACAGTATGAACATTTTCTAGTTTTTAGCATTGACATAGAATTACCTCCTACGTATTTTCTTTGCTTCTCTCTCTGTTTCTCGTAGCATCACGATGTCTCCCTGTCGGACAGGACCTTTAAGATTTCGAGTCAGAATACGATTTTTGTCTCTTCCCTCTAGTACTTTGACTCTTGCTTGGATTACTTCTCCAACACTTCCTGTTCTGTCAAGAACTTGAATAACTTCAGCAGGAGTTGCATCGATTTCATCTCTTTTGCTCATTTATTCCACCTAGTCTATTTCCTTAACTCGGTAATTTTATTATCTAATCCTTTAAGAGATTGTTTTGCTTCACCAGCATCTACAATTGCAATGGAAGCAGAACCAACTTTCAGTCCAGCAGCAATTCCCAATGCTTCTTTTGTTGGAACGAAAGTGTAGTTAATTTTGCTCTCTTCGCAAAGAATAGGCAGGTGCATAACAATTTCAGGAGGATTGACATCTTCAGCTATATATACCAACAAAGCTTTCTTTCTTTCGATTGCTTTTGTAACTTCATTGGTTCCTTTTCTTATTTTACCAGTTTTAGATGTTGTTTCTAAAATGTTCAAAGATTCTTTAACTATTTCTTCAGGAATATCGAATTTCTTAATCATTTTTTCCACCTCGGGCATAAACAATATGCCTTCATTAGGTATTAACAGATTTTGAGTTTAATTTAAAAGACTTATCTTTAAGTAGATTTTTCTCCAATTATTGTTGTGCAAATTGCTTTATCTCCAGATAGTAGAAGTGAAATTCTTTCAGGATAAGAACCATTAACTATTACTACCCTTTCTACATGTTGCGAAATCGATTTAATATCATCTATTTTTCCTTTCATCTTACCAGTTACATCAATGGTTTTCTTATCAGAAAAATCAGATAACTCTATTGTACTCAATTGTTTTGATTCAATTCTTTCAACTAATTCCATCTTATGTGTATCTGAATCTCTGACAAATAGTCCATCAACATCTGAAATGAAATACAC
>Ga0255055_10001678_pt1 | contig 15902 bp, 14 predicted proteins | sample JV7_2_27_MG_FD_188633 | JGI IMG/M metagenome (GOLD analysis project Ga0255055, IMG submission 188633) | Seawater microbial communities from Jervis Inlet, British Columbia, Canada - JV7_2_27 | ecosystem: Environmental > Aquatic > Marine > Inlet | place: Canada: British Columbia | collected... | reverse complement strand
CCCGCGAAGGTGAACAGGAAGAACTTGATCGCCGAGTAGATGCGCCGGTCGCTCCCCCACACGCCGATGAGGAAATACATCGGGATGAGCACGAGCTCCCAGAAGATGTAGAACAGGAAGAGATCGACCGCGAGGAAGACTCCCACCATCCCGACCTCGAGGAGGAGCATGAAGATCATGAACTCCTTCACGTGCTTCTCGACGGATGCGTAGGTGGACAGGATGGTGACGGGCATCAGGAACGTGGTAAGCAGCACGAGCCACAGGGAGATGCCGTCCACCCCCACGTGGTAGCTGATCCCGTACTGCGGGATCCAGGGGACCTTCTGGACGAACTGCATCGCGGCGGTCGACCCGTCGAACAGGATCGCCACGGACAGGGAGAGGAGGAACCCCGCAAGCGTGACTGCGAAGGTCACGTTTTTTAGAAGCCTCTGATTCTCCTTCGGCAGGAAGATGAGCAGAAAGACCCCGGCGAGAGGGAGGAAGATCAGCGCAGTCAGAAGGTTCGCCGTCAGGGCCTGCGGAATGGAGGTCATCGGCACATGCTCCGGAAATCTCCCATCTTCGCTCCTACGACCAGAGAAGGAAACCGACGAGGATCACCGCGCCCAGGAGCAGGGAAAAAGCGTAATTCCCCACCACGCCGGTCTGCAGGCGCCTCGTCCATTCGCCCGCCCCCTTCACGAGGGCCGCGATGCCGTTTACGATCCCGTCGATAAACACATCGTCGAACGCCTCCCACAGCCAGATCGATCCGTTCACGATTTTTCGCACGATGGCAACGTCGTAGATCTCGTCCACGTAATATTTGTTCAGCACCAGATCGTAGAGACCCGGCACCCTGTCGGCGATCTCCTTGGGCTTCTCCGTGCGGACACGGTAGAGATACCAGGCGAGCCCGATCCCGCACAGCGCCACGCCCACCGACCCGGCCATGAGCAGGACCTCGAGCGCTGCGCTTGCGTGAGCCCCCCCTTGGGCCGCTCCTTCCGCCCCGTGCGCGAAGACGGGGGCAAGCCACGCCTCGAAGTAGTTGTGCCCTCCGAGGACGTGGGGGATGCCGATCCAGCCGCCGGCCACCGACAGGACGGCGAGGAGCATGAGCGGGACGGTCATCGAGTAGGGGGATTCATGGACGTGCTTTTCGACCTCCGGTTCCATCCGCGAGTCGCCGAAGAAGGTCAGAAACACCAGGCGGAACATGTAGAAGGCCGTGATCCCCGCCGCGGCCGTCCCGACCAGCCAAAGCCCCACGTGGCCGTGCCCCGAGGAGAACGACTTCCACAGGATCTCGTCCTTGGAGAAGAAGCCGGACAGCCCCGGGATCCCCGAGATCGCCAGCGTGGCGATGAACATCGTGGTGAAGGTGATGGGGAGATGCTTCCGGAGGGACCCCATCTTCCGCATGTCCTGCTCCCCGGAGAGGGCGTGGATCACCGAGCCGGAGCCCAGGAACAGGAGGGCCTTGAAGAAGGCGTGGGTCATGAGGTGAAAGATCCCGGCGGTGAACGCCCCCACGCCGCACGCCAGGAACATGTACCCCAGCTGGGAGACGGTCGAATAGGCGAGCACCCGCTTGATGTCATTCTGTGTGATCCCGATGGTCGCGGAGAAGAGGGCGGTCGCCGCGCCGACCACGGCCACCACGGCCATCGAAGTCGGTGCCAGCAGGTAAAGCGCGTTCGTTCGGGCGACCATGTACACCCCGGCGGTGACCATCGTGGCGGCGTGGATCAGGGCGGAGACGGGGGTGGGGCCCTCCATCGCGTCCGGGAGCCAGACGTAGAGCGGAATCTGCGCCGACTTTCCTATGGCCCCGACGAACAGGAGCAGGGTGATCGCGGTGGCGATTCCCGTCGTCAGGACGCCGCTTGCCGCAAGGCCCGGGATCTTCCCGAAGACCTCGGTGTATTCGACCGTGCCGAACGTCCAGAAGATGAGGAACACGGCGACGAGGAACCCGAAGTCGCCCACCCGGTTCACGATGAACGCCTTCTTCCCGGCGTCCGCGGCGCTCTTCTTCTCGTACCAGTAGCCGATCAGCAGGTAGGAGCACAGCCCCACCCCCTCCCACCCCACGAACATCAGGAGGAAGTTGCTGCCGAGGACGAGAAGAAGCATCGCGAAGGTGAAGAGGTTCAGGTAGACGAAGTACCGCGCGAACGCCTTCTCGTGGGACATGTACCCGACAGAGTAGACGTGGATCAGGAAACCGACGCCGGTGACCACCAGGATCATCACGGAGGAGAGCGGGTCGAGCTGGAAGGCCGCCGGCGCGGAAAAGGTCCCCGCCTGGATCCACGGGAAGAGGACCTGGACGAAGAGCCGGTCGTGAGCCGGGCGGGCGGCCAGAGCGAGGACCGCCAGGAGCGAGACGACGAAGGAGGCCCCCACCACCGCGGGGCCCACGAACGCAACCAGCTTCCGGTACGCCGGTGCTGCATGCGAGGCCCCGTGCCCTTCTCCCATCGGGGCCGAAGTCCCACGGGCCGAAGGTCCGTGTGAAGGGTCGCCGGCGCCGTGGCCCGGGTCCCCGTGGTCTTCTTCCGCCAGGAGAAGCGGTCGCTCGGCGAACAGCGCGATCGCGCTGTTCACGATCACCCCCAGGAGGGGGAGCGCGGGCACGAGCCAGAGGTAGTTGAGGATCCCGTCTACCATTTGAGAACGCTCAGTTCCGTGATGTCGATCGTTTCCTTCAGGCGGAAGATCGCGATCAGGATCGCCAACCCCACGGCGGCCTCGGCCGCCGCGACGGTCATGACCATGAAGGCGAACACCGAACCGGTAACATCACCCAGGTGGGAGCCGACCGCGATGAAGGCCACGTTGACGGCGTTCAGCATGATCTCCACGCTCATGAGGATGATGAGCACGTTCTTGCGCACCACCACTCCCACCACGCCGATCCCGAACAGGATCCCGGAGAGGAGCAGGTATGCCGACGGGTCCATCATTTAAGCAGGTCTCCGCATCGGGCGTGTCCTCGTCCCGCGCATCTTCAGATCCTCTTCTTCGCCAGCGCGATCGCCCCGATCACCGCGGCCAGGAGCAGGACCGAGGTGACCTCGAAGGCGAGGAGGTAGTCGGTGAACAGCGCGCGCCCCACAACCTCCACGGAGCCGGAATCCGCTGTGGGAGTCCCCGGCGTCGCGAAGCGGCGCGCCACCAGCGCCGCCTCGAGGATGAGCAGTCCCGCGACCATAATCCCCAAAAAGCGAAACCCCGTCAGGCGCTCCAGCGGCAGCTTGTTTTCGGGGACGTTGATCAGCATGATCACGAAGATGAACAGGACGACCACCGCCCCCGCGTAGACGATGACCTGGATCGCCGCGAGAAAGTGCGCCTGCCTGAGGACGAAGAGCGCAGCGACGGCGAAAAGCGTAAGGATCAGGAAGAGCGCGGAGGACATCGGGTGCCGCCGCGTGACCACCATGATCGCGCCGCCCACCGCGATGGCGCCGAAGACGATGAAGAGGATCTGTTCCATATTCCTCCTACTTTTCCAACAGCATGTCGATCGTGTAGATGAGCTTCTCCCGGGTATGCTCGGCAGGAGTGAACCAGCCCGTGTCCATCCGGATCGCGTCGCAGGGGCACGCCTCCACGCAATGGCCGCAGAAGACGCACCGGAGCATGTCGATGTCGAACCGCACCGGGTACTTCTCGATCGACGGGTCGGGAGACTCCCCCGCGACGATGGTGATGCACACCGCGGGGCACGCCGTGGAGCAGCAGAAGCACGCCACGCACCGGGGCGTCCCGTCGGGGCGCTTCATCAGCCGGTGCAGTCCGCGGAACCGGGGGGGCATCACCCTGCGGATTTCGGGGTACTCCATCGTGGCGATGTTCTCCTGGTGCCGGATGTTACGCAGGAGATGCCCCATCGTCACCCCGAGCCCCTTAAGGATCTCCAGGAGATAGAGGCTTTCCCCCCCGGACATCTTCCGGGGTCGCGCAACCTTTTTCACTCCGATCACCATGGGTTCGTCACGCGCCTCCGTCGATCAGGAGCAGAACAAGCCCCGTCACGAAGATATTGGCCAGGGACAGGGGCAAAAGCACCTTCCACCCCAGGCGCATCACCTGGTCGTACCGGAACCGGGGGATCGTCCACCGGACCCAGATGAAGAGCCAGGCGAAGAAGAACACCTTTCCCACGAACGCCCCGATCCGCAGGAAGAACACCAGGCCGCCGGGGAGCCCGAGGGCCAGCCCTCCGGGCAGCAGGAAGCCGGAGTCCGCCAGGTAGGGGACCTGCCAGCCGCCGAAAAACAGCGTCGCGATCAGGGCCGCGCCGACCACCATGTGGATGTATTCGGCCATGAAGAAGATCGAGAACTTGAAGGATCCGTACTCCGTGTGGAACCCCGCGACGATCTCCGACTCCCCCTCCGGCAGATCGAAGGGAGTACGGTTCGCCTCGGCGAAGACCGCCACGAGGAAGAGGAGGAAGCCGAGCGGCTGCACGAACACGCCCCACATCGGCAGGACCCCCCACAGGAGCGTCCCCTGGGAGGCCACGATCTCCGAAAGCCTGACCGACCGGAAGACCATCACCAGCCCGATGATGGAGAGCCCCAGGGCAACCTCGTAGGAGATCATCTGCGCCGAGGCGCGCAGCCCCCCCAGGAGGGGATACTTGCTGTTGGAGGCCCACCCCGCCAGGATCACGCCGTAGACCGACATCCCCGAGATGGCGAAGATGTAGAGGATGCCGACGTTTAAGTCCGCGACCTGCAGGGCGACCACGCGCCCCGCGATCTCGACCGGCGGCCCGAAGGGGATGACGGCGAAGGTCATCAGCGCCGGGGCCAGGGCGAACATCGGGGCCATCTGGTAGAAGATCCGGTGGGCGCCGTCGGGGATGAAGTCCTCCTTGAACAGGAGCTTGAGCGCGTCGGCCAACGGGTGGAACAGCCCCCCGAGGGTAAGCCCCAGGATCCTGGCCCGGTTGGGCCCGCGGCGGTCCTGGATGTAGGCCGCGCCTTTGCGCTCCGCCCACACGAAGATCGGAACGAGGGAGAGGGTGAAGGCAAGCATCACCGCCACCCGCGCCACGGACACCACGAGGTCGAACAATCCGCTCATCCTTTCCCTCCGGCCATTTGCCCCTGCTCACCAAGGGATTCGTAGCTCATCCCGGCGAAAGAAGCCTCGGACTTAGCGATCGCCCGGAACACCGACGCCTCCCCGGCGAACTTCCACCCCGCGCCGAGTCGGTTCGCCAGCCCGGTGATGATCTCGATGCCGCTTCTCGCATTTCCCCTGGGCGGGAACCCCATCCAGGACCGCTGGACGCGGCCCGCGTGGTTGGTGAACGTCCCCCCCCTCTCGACGAACGACGCGGACGGCAGGATCGCGTGCGCCGCACGAAAGACGCTCCCCTCGTTCGTTCCGATCTGGACGACGAAGGGTACGCCGGCCAAGAGCTCTCCGGTTTTCTCCTCGGAGAAGTCGGCGATTTCATTTCCGAACACGAGCAGCCCCTTTACCTTCCCGTCCGAGATCCTTCGCACGATGTCTTCGAACTTCTTCTCGGAGATCCCCAGGAGCTGCGCCCCTTGGGTGTTGGGATTCTTGTCGGCCTTGATCAGGAAGTCGTCCGAGAACCCATTGCCTGAGGTTCGGGGGGAGAATCCCAGGTTCGGCGTGCGGAGAACCTCGTCCGCCAGCTTCCGGGTGAGATACAGCTCCTCGTTGGAGAACGCAGGCGACGCGATGACGGCGATCGATTCGGAACCGTTCTTCTCGACCGTCTCCCAGAGCCGGAAGGCGACGGCGGAAAGGGCCGCCTCCCAGGCTTCCGCCTTCAGACCCCCGTGCTCCCGCACCGCGGGGATGAGGAGCCTTCCCTCGTTCGCCTTCTTGTACTCGAGCCTTCCGGGATCGCACATCCACGTCTGGTTGACCTCGTCGTTTTGCCTGGGGACGAGGCGGTAGAGGATGTTCTCCTTGAAGTGCGCCTCCACGTTGCAGCCGTTGGCGCAGCCCGGGCAGATCGATTTGGCGCCCCGCAGGAACCAGACGCGGCACTTGAACCGGAAATCCTTGCTGGTCAGCGCCCCCACGGGGCAGATGTCGGCAAGGTTCCCCGTGTAGTGGTTGTCAAGCGGCCGGCCGGGGAAGAGGGAGATCTCCGAGTGGTCCCCCCGCTGGAAGAATTCGAGCTCGGAGGTGCCGGTGACCTCCTGGAGGAACCGGATGCACCGGGAACAGAGGATGCACCGCTCGGCGTCCAGGATGATCTGGCCGCCGATGTCCTGCACCTTCTTCTTGTGTACCTTGTCCTCGAAAGCGTACCGGCTCTTGTGCAGGCCGTATTTCATGTAGTAGATCTGCAGCCCGCACTCGCCGGCCTGGTCACAGATCGGGCAGTCTATGGGATGGTGGATGAGGAGGAACTCCAGGACGCCCGTGACCGCCTGCCTCACCTTCTCGGTATTGCTCTTGACCACCATCCCGTCGGTCACGAAGGTGTTGCACGCGATCTGCAGCTTGGGAAACTTCTCCACCTCCACCAGGCACATGCGGCAGTTCCCCGCGATCGAGAGCTTCGGGTGGTAGCAGTAGTGGGGGATCTCGATTCCCACCGTCTTCGCGGCTTCGAGGACCGTCGTCCCCTCGGGGACGTCCACGGAAATTCCGTTGATCGTGAAGGTCGGCATGGTTTCCCTAAAACCTGCTCCCGTACGGGCACTTCTTGTCCCGGATGTGCCGGTCGAACTCCTCGCGAAACTTCCAGATGAACGACTGGGCGGGCATCACCGCGGCGTCGGCCAGCGGACAGATCGTCCTGCCCATCATGTTGTCGCAGACGTCCAGAATGAGTTCGACGTCCCCGTCCTTCCCCTCGCCGTTCTCAATGCGATGCAGGACTTTTGCCATCCAGCCGCACCCCTCCCGGCAGGGAGTGCACTGTCCGCACGACTCGTGGGCGTAGAAGTTCATGAGCACGGAGAGGGCGCGCACCATGCACGTCCCCTCGGGGATGACGATGACGCCTGCCGATCCCGCCATCGTTCCGATCTTCTGCAACGATTCGAAGTCGAAGGCCACGTCGATCTCGTCGGCCCGCAGCACCGGCGTGGAGGAACCGCCGGGGATCACGGCCTTGAGCGTCTTCCCGTCCTTGAGTCCTCCTGCGTGCTCGTAGATGATCGAACGAAGCGATGTCCCCACGGGAAGCTCAAAAACGCCCGGTTTCTTTACGGGGCCGCTGACGCAGATCAGACGGGTCCCGCCGTCTCTTTCCACCCCGAGGGAGGCGAACTTCTCCCCGCCGTGGGTGACGATCCAGGGGACGTCGGCGATCGTCTCCACGTTGTTCACGATCGTGGGCTGCCCGAACGCCCCCACCGAGGCGGGGAAGGGGGGCTTTACCCGGGGCCACCCGCGCTTTCCCTCGAGGGAGTTGATGAGAGAGGTCTCCTCCCCGCAGATGTAGGCACCGGCGCCCAAGTGAACGGTCACGTCCAGGTCGAATCCGGAGCCAAGGATGTTCCTGCCCAGGTACCCCTTCGCATACGCCTCGTCGATCGCCTCCTGCACGATTTCCGCCTCCCGGACGAACTCCCCGCGGACGTAGATGTAGCAGACGTGGGTCGTTAAGGCATAACAGGTGATGACGATCCCCTCGATCAGGAGGTGGGGTCCCCGCGTCATGATGAGCCGGTCCTTGAACGTCCCCGGCTCGCCCTCGTCGGCGTTGATCACGAGGATCCGCGGCCGGGAGAGATCCTTGGGAAGGAACCCCCACTTGACGCCTGCCGGGAATCCCGCGCCCCCACGCCCGCGCAGGTTCGCCTTCTTCACCTCCGCGACGATCTCCTCTTTCGGCATCGAGATGGCCTTGCGCAGAGCAGCGTATCCGCCAAGCTCCTCGTACGTGTCCGCGTGCCGGTACCGGTCGTTGCCGAAGTGAGCCGTCAGGACGAGTTCCATCGTCTTCTTCCCTTAGTCTCTACCGGAGCCTGTCGAGGATCGCGTCGATCGATTCCTCGCTCAGGTTCTCGTAATAGTCGTCGTTCACCTGCATCACCGGGGCGGTTCCGCAGCTTCCCAGGCACTCCACCGTGGAGAGGGTGAACCTTCCGTCGGCGGTCGTCTCCCCCGGCTGCACGCCAAGCTTCTCCGACACGCGTTCGATCAGGTGCTCTGCCCCCATGAGGGAGCAGGAGAGGTTCCGGCAGACCTGCAGGTGATATTTTCCCACGGGCTTCTTGTTGTACATCGTGTAGAAGGTGGCCACGCCATCGATGCGCGCCGGCGTGAACCCGAGCAGGTCGGCGACATACAGAATCGCTTCGTCGGACAGGTGCCCGAATTCGCGCTGCGCGAGGTAGAGTGTCGGCAGGATCGCCGCCTCCCGGTTCGGATAGCGGGTGAGCAACCTTTCGTGCTTCGCCCGGGTCTCCTTGGAAAAGGCCAGGCTCACCGGTCGAGCTCTCCCGCGATGATGTTTACGCTTCCCAGGACCGCGATCAAGTCCGCGATCATCCCCCCCTCGCAAAGGTGCGGCATCCCCTGGAACAGGGGGAGGGACGGCGGCCGAACCTTGATCTTGTACGGGCCCCCGGCCCCCTTGCTGACGATGTAGTAGCCGAGCTCCCCGTTGGCGGCCTCGGTTGCCGAGTAGACCTCGCCGACGGGGACCTGGACGCCGTCCATGACGTGCTTGAAATGGTTCATCAGGGCCTCGATGTTCTCGTAGACATCCGCCTTCCGCGGCAGGATGAACCGCGGGTCGTCCACGTTGATGGGCCCCTCCGGGAGCTGGTCGAGGGCCTGCTCGATGATGCGGAGGGACTGGCGCATCTCCTCCATCCGGACCATGTACCGGTCGCAGGTGTCCCCTTCCTCCCCGATGGGCACGTCGAAGTCGAAGCGGTCGTACCCTAGGTACAGCTCGTCCTTCCTAAGGTCCAAGGGCACCCCCGCGGCGCGCAGGCACGGCCCGGTGAACCCGCGGGCGATCGCCTCCTTCGGCGTGATGGCCCCCACCCCCATCGTGCGCTCGATGAAGATCCGGTTCTTCGTCAGCAGGGCGTTCACGTCCGCGATCGCGGGGACGATCACGTTCCGGCAGATGTCGCGGCACTTCTCGACCCACCCGTCGGGGAGATCCCACATGAGCCCGCCGATCCGCGTGTACGCCGTCGTCAGGCGGATCCCCGTCAACGGCTCGATGAGGTGCATGTACACCTCCTCGCGGGGCTTCCAGAAGTACCAGAAGTTCGTCAGCGCCCCGATGTCGACCATGTTCGTCCCGATGCAGACCATGTGGTCGATGATCCGGGAGAGCTCGCAGATGAGGACCCGGATGTACTCGCACCGCTCGGTGACCTCGATCCCGCACAGTTTCTCGACGGCCATCACGTACCCGACGTTGTTCATCAGGGAGGAGACGTAGTTCAGCCGGTCCGTGTAGGGGATCACCTGGGTCCAGGTGGCGTTCTCCGACTCCTTCTCGAAACACCGGTGCAGGTACCCGAACTCGGGCGTGAGCTTGAGGATCGTCTCCCCGTCCAGCTCCGCGATGAGCCGGAGGGTGGCGTGCGTAGCCGGATGCGACGGGCCGATGTTGAGGATCATCGGCTCGGCCTGCATGTCGAGCTTTCCGGCTTCCCTCCTGTATGCCTCGATCTCGGCCATGCTTTCCCTACTCCTGCGGGCCCACGGTCGGCTGGCGCCTCGCCTTCGGGTAGTCTTTCCTGAGAGGATGTCCCTCGAATTCCTCGTACATGAGGATCCTCTTGAGGTTCGGGTGATCGCGGAAAATGATCCCGTACATGTCGTACGCCTCCCGCTCGAACCAGTCCATCCCGACCCAGACCGGGATGACCGAATCGATCACCGGGTCCTCCTCCGGGACGCGGGCCTTGATGCGCACCCGGTGCTTCTTCTCAATCGAATAGAGGTGGTAGACCACCTCGAACCGGGGCTCCTCCCCCAGGTAATCCACCCCGGTCAGATCCATCGCGAAGTCGAACAGAAGATCCGGGTCGTCCCGCAGATAGGTGCAGATCTCGACGATCCTCTCCCTCCGGACCAGAGCCGTGTCGTCCCCGAAGTCGGAGTGGGTCGCCACGATGTCGGCTCCGAACCGCCCGGTCAGTTTCTGCAGCACGATGTTTTTTAGTTCTTCGGTCATCTTTTCGTCCGCCTCAGATCTTGATGGGCCAGCGGTCCCGGGCGCGGGGCTCCCCCGTCTCGATCATCTTCTGGATGAGCACGATGGCGTCGATGATCTGCTCCGGGATCGGCGGGCACCCCGGGATGTAGATGTCGACGGGCATGAACTTGTCGATCCCCTGGACAACGCTGTAGTTGTTGTAGAAGCCCCCCGAGGAGGCGCACGCTCCCATCGCCACCACCCACTTCGGCTCGAGCATCTGGTCGTAGATGCGCTGCAGGACCGGCGCCATCTTGTAGTTGACGGTACCCGCCACGAGCAGCATGTCCGCCTGCCGGGGGGAGAACCGGATGACCTCGGCCCCGAACCGGGCGATGTCGTAATGGGTCCCGAATGCCCCCATCACCTCGATCCCGCAGCACGCGGTGGCGAAGGTGAACGGCCAGATCGAGTACTTCCGCCCCCAGGCGAGCAGCGCCTCGAACCGGGTCGTCAGAAATCCCGGTGCGCCGTCCTTCTCGCGGGTCACTGCCAATCGAGCGCCCCCTTTTTCCAGGCGTAGACCAGCCCCACGAGGAGGATCCCCACGAAGATGGCCATCTCGATGAAGCCGAACAGGCCCAGGTCCCGGAAGAGGACCGCCCACGGGTAGAGGAACGCCGTCTCCAGATCGAAGAGGAGGAAGAGCAGCGCGACCAAGTAGAACTTCACCGACACGCGCACGGAGGCCGACGTGAACGGGTCCACGCCGCATTCGTAGACGCTGTACTTGATCCGCTCGTACTTTCGGGGGCCCAGGGCCTGGGAGAGGAAAACGAACCCCACCGCCATCCCGACGGCGATGATCAGGAGAAGGAGTACGGAGAAATACGGGTCGGCAAACTGGATGGAGGAAACGAAATTTGCCAACGGCCCCTTCCTTTTAATTGGTCAGTATGCGCACAGACGACTCGGCAATGCGAATCACGGGCTCCCAGTATACCCCCAGCAAGAGCGTGGGAACAACAAGGATGGCCAGCATGACCTTCGGCACGAAGGCGACAGAAAGCTCTCCCGTATGTGTCGGGTCCTCCAGGAACATCACCTTCAGGATCCGGGCGTAATAATACAGGGATACCACGCTGTTGATTCCCGCCACGAGGACCAGCCAGTAGACCCCCTGGTGAATCACCTCGGCGAACAGGTAGACCTTGCCGATGAACCCCGAAAACGGCGGAATCCCCGTGAGCGCGAACAGGAAGACGGCCATGGAGACCGCGGCGAGGGGTGCCCTCCTGCCCAGCCCGGAAAAATGGGAGATGTCCTCGCTCCGGCTTCCGTTTTCGACCAGGACCACTACGTAGAAGGCGCCCAGGTTCATGAAGAGATACACGACAAGGTAGAAAAGGATCGCCTTGAGACCCGCCGCGCTCAGCAGGACAAACCCCATCAGCATGTACCCGGCGTGGGCGATCGAGGAGTAGGCGAGCAGGCGCTTCACATTCCGCTGGTTGATGGCGATCAGGTTCCCCACCGTCATCGTCACCGCGGACATGACCGCGAACAGGAAAGGCCAGTCCACGGAGGAGGAGAGCTTCCACATCCCGTCGGCATCGCCGGGAGAAGCGAAGACGGTGTAGAAGAACCGGACCAGGATCGCGAACCCGGCGGCCTTGGGCCCAACGGACAGGAAGGCCGTCACGGGGGTGGGCGCGCCCTCGTAAACGTCGGGGCTCCACATGTGGAACGGAACGGCGGCGATCTTGTACCCGAACCCCACGGTCACCATCACCGCCGCCAGCAACGCGGGCAGGGGCACCGTTCCCATGGTGAGGACACGGCCGATCTCGGAAATCTGCGTGGACCCCGTCATGCCGTACAGGAGCGAAAACCCGTAGATCATCACTCCGGAGGCGGTCGCCCCGTACACGACGTACTTCATCGACGCCTCGGTCGAGGACGCCTTCCCCTTCAGGTAGCCGGCGAGCAGGTACGAGGGGATCGAGACCAGCTCGAGCGCGAGGTAGACCATCACGATGTCGGTTGCCGAGGAGAGGAGGAACATGCCGAGCAGCACCGAGAGGAGAAAGACATAGTACTCGGCCTGGGTCCTGTCCGCGAGCTCGAGGCAGTCGATCGACATGAAGATGACGATCGCCGTCGCCAGGGCGGTCAGCACCTTGAAGAAGACCGCGAAGCCGTCCAGCACCACCATCCCCTCGAAGAGCCCCATCCCCCCTCCCGCGGGGGTCATCCACGCGAAGAGAAGCGCCGTGCCCGTTCCGACGAGCGCCAGGAGGGCCGCCGCGGGCGAGCGGCGGTTCTTCCCGACGACGTGGACGGCGATGAGCAGCAGGATCGTCGTGGTGATCGCGAGCTCCGGCAGGAAGTAGCGAAGGCTGTCGAGGTTCCCCAGGATCATCTAGATCACCATCTTCACGACGTCTACGAGCCGAATCAGCGATGCGTTCATCAGGTTGAGCACCGGCATCGGGTAGACGCCGAGGATAAGCGTCATCACCGCCAGCGGGGCGAGGCAGAAGATCTCGCGGGCGTTGATCTCCTCGAGCTGGGCGTACTTGGGGTTGAGCGGTCCCAGGAAGACCCGCTGGAGCGCCCAGAGGTGGAACGCGGCAACGATGATGATCCCCGAGGCGGAGATCATCACGATCGTCCGGAACACGCCGAACGATCCGATGAAGACCATCGCCTCGGCGATGAACCCGGAGAAACCCGGCAGGCCAAGAGACGCGAAGAAAGCCACGGTGATGAAGAAGGTATAGACCGGGACGACGGCGCCCAGCCCCCCGAACCCGTCGATGTCGCGATGGTGCGCCCGGTCGTAGACAACGCCGACCAGGAAGAACAACATGGCGGTGATCATGCCGTGGGAGAACATCTGGAACGACGCGCCGACCATCCCGGCCGGGGTGAGCGCCGCCATCCCCAGGAGGCAGAACCCCATGTGGCTGACCGAGGAGTAGGCGACCAGTTTTTTCAGGTCGGATTGGGCCATGGCGCACAGGGCGCCGTAGACGATGTTGATCGCCCCCAGGATGGCCATGGGGATGACGAACCACCTCGTCACGTCGGGAAACATCGGGAAGGAGATCCGCATCAGCCCGTACGTCCCCATCTTCAGGAGGATCCCGGCCAGGATGACCGAGATGGCGGTCGGCGCCTCGACGTGGGCATCGGGGAGCCACGTGTGGAACGGGAAGAGGGGGACCTTGATCGCGAATCCGATGAAGAGCCCCAGGAACAGGAGGATCCGGACATCAAACCCCTGGAGCCACCCGTTGTGGGTCGACTGCTGCATGTAGTGGAGCATGTTGAAGGTGTGCCCGCCCGTCTCCGGGTCGGTCGTGTTGAAATAGAGCGCCAGCATCACAATGAGCATCAGGATCGATCCCAGGAGCGTGTAGAGAAAGAACTTGATTGCGGCGTACTCCCTGCGCGGGCCGCCCCAGATGCCGATGAGGAAGTACATCGGCAGGAGCATCACTTCCCAGAAGACGTAGAACAGGAAGAAGTCCAGTGCGCAGAAGACGCCCATCATACCGGTCTCGAGGAGGAGGAGGAGGGCCATGTACCCCTTGATCTGCTTGTCGATATTCCAGGAACCGATCACCGCCAGGAAGGAGATGATCGTCGTGAGCATGATCATCGGCATCGAGATCCCGTCGGCGCCCAGGAAGTACTCGACGTTGATCGAGGGGATCCAGGAATAGTGCTCGACGAACTGGAACTGGCTCGCCACGTTCACGCCGGCCACCGTGCGGTCGTAGGTGAACCAGAGCTGGACCGCGAGAGGGATCGGGAGAAACGCCGCCACGGCGGCGATCGTCTTGACGAGATTGTCCCTTCCGCCCGGCACCGTGAGAATGACCGCCGCGCCGGCCAGGGGAAGGAACGTCATCAGGCTCAGAATGTGGCTGTTGATAAAGTCCAAGGAAGACCTCCTCCGGTCAGAAAGCTTTTATCAGGAAAATGATCAACGCGCCGCCCGCCAGCACGAACACGTAGTGGTAGAGCTTTCCGGTCTGGACGCGGCGGAAGATGGTTCCGCTGCCGATCGTGACGTCGGCCACGCCGTTCACCGCGCCGTCGACCACGGCGTCGTCGAACTTCCCGATAAGGTACGAGATCCAGACGCCCACCTGTGCGCAAAGGTTGACGAGCCCGTCTACGACGTGCAGGTCGAACCAGCCCAGTGCACGGGAGAAGGCCTTCATCCCGTTGATGACCGTCGCCTCGTACAACTCGTCGAAGTACCACTTGTTGAGCAGGAATTTGTGGACGGGCCGGAACGCGGACGCCACCTTCTCGGGATTGATCCACCCGAACCGGTAGACGACGAACGCCAGCGCGATGCCGAACGTGCCGAAAAAGACGGAAAGGACCATCGACCAGATGTGGGCCACGTGATCCAGGTGCGCCTCGTGGGAATCTTCGTGGCCCTCCGCCTCCGCCAAGGCTGCGGCGGACAGACCGGCTGACCCCGCTCCATGGCCGGCGGGAACGGCCGGACCGTGCGCTTCCCCTTGCGACGCCGGAGCGGCATGTTCCGCCTTCCCGTGCCCGCCTTCCGCATGCGCCGTGGGACCGGCGGATCCGTGAACGGCGGACGCGTGCTGCACCTCCCCGGCGTGCGACATCGCAGCCGCTTCCCCGGGATGCCCGGCAGGCGTTGGCGCAGAAACCGAGGCGACGACCGGGATGACGGGAGCCGGCTTTTTGATCAGGTCGCCGAACCACCCGCTGTACCAGAAGGAGAACGACAGTCCCGCCAGGACCACGAGGGGAACCCACATGCTCGGGGGAGACTCGTGGGCGTGGTCGAACTTGTGGTGGTCCTTCGGTTCCCCGAGGAACGTTCGGATCACCAGCCGGAACATGTAGAAGGCCGTCATCCCCGCGGTCAAAAGCGCCCCGGCGAACAGGATCATGTGATGCGGATTCTTCATCCCGAACAGGAGGGCCGCCTTGAGGATCATGTCTTTGCTGTAGAACCCCGAGAAGAGCGGTACCCCCGAGATCGCAAGCGTGGCGATGAGGAAGGTGAGGAAGGTAATCGGCATCTTCTTCCGCAGCCCCCCCATCTCGGTGATCTCCTGGCTGTGGACCGCGTGGATGACCGACCCGGAGCCCAGGAAGAGGCACGCCTTGAAGGCGGCGTGGGTGGTCAGGTGCGCCAGGCCCGCGGTGAAGCCGCCCACCCCCAAGCCCATGATCATGTACCCCAGCTGGGAGCATGTGGAATAGGCGAGGACCTTCTTGATGTCGGTGGCTACGAGCGCGATCGTGGCCGTGATGACGAGGGTGATCAGGCCGGTATAGGCGATGAAGAGGAAGGCGTCCGGCGTGAAGATCGGGTAGACGCGCCCGACGAGGTAGACGCCCGCGGCCACCATCGTCGCCGCATGGATCAGCGCCGATACCGGCGTGGGGCCTTCCATCGCGTCGGGGAGCCAGACGTGGAGAGGGAACTGCGCCGACTTGCCGATTGCCCCGCAGAAGATCCCGATTCCCGCAAGCGTCAGGAGGGTCCCGCCGATCTTTCCTTCCGAAATTCCCAGAAAGACCTCGTCGAACCCGAGTACTCCCGTCGCGGCGAACAGGATCAGGAACCCGATCAGGAACCCGAAGTCGCCCACCCGGTTCACGATGAATGCCTTCTTGCCGGCGTCGGCGGCCGACTTCTTCTCGAACCAGAACCCGATGAGCGCGTAGGAGGAAAACCCGACCAGCTCCCAGAAGATGTAGATGAAGAAGAAGCTCTCGGCCA
>Ga0255055_10001677_pt1 | contig 15904 bp, 16 predicted proteins | sample JV7_2_27_MG_FD_188633 | JGI IMG/M metagenome (GOLD analysis project Ga0255055, IMG submission 188633) | Seawater microbial communities from Jervis Inlet, British Columbia, Canada - JV7_2_27 | ecosystem: Environmental > Aquatic > Marine > Inlet | place: Canada: British Columbia | collected... | reverse complement strand
CTACTATCCTCAACGCACAGGAAGGGAATATCTGTGAAGGCTGGCCCTTCAACGTAAGCTGTTATATGGTCGCCGCCGCGGTTGGCCGTGACAAATGCCAGACCGCATATCTTGGCTGCCCTGGGGTCATAAGCCGGCAACTCCAGCCCTTTGACGTGCATGGCAAACCTTTCCGCGCCCTTGTCCAGCTTCGCCGCTACTCTCTTGGTCCCTTCAGCCAGCAGGTCACCAACTCCTTCTCTTTTGGCTATCTTGTGTATGAGCTGAATGACAACATCCGCATCGCCGAATTTCAGCTCCAGTCCGTCGGTATCAGCCTTGGTCAGTATCCCTTTTTCGTAGCACTCTATAGCGAAGGCTATTGTGCTCCCGGTAGAGATTACATCCAGCCCGTAGTCATCGCACAGGTTATGTGCCAGCGTCACCGCCTCAAGGCTCTCCAGCGCGCACATGGCACCGAAGGCGCCGATTGTCTCAAATTCCGGCCCTTCACCCTTACAGGCATAAGGACCGCTCTTCACCACGCTTACCCGGCAGCAACTAATCGGACAGGCAAAACAATGTTTCCTATCCACGAGGAGCGTGCTTTCCAGCGCGACTCCATTTATTTTGTCTATATCGGGGACAACGCCGGCCTGCCAGTTCCTGGTAGGGAATCCTCCCCTGACATTTACCAAATCGGTAACCATGGCCGTTCCGTAGGTCTCGAGGGTAATCTTCAGCAGGCTTTCATTAACCAGGTCATAGTTCCTCTTCGAGATTTGGTTGAAGGTATCCTCGTTAGCAGTTTTGATCTCCTGTGTCCCTCTGGCAGCTACTGCCTTGAGACATTTCGATCCCATTACCGCCCCCACACCACACCTTCCGGCAGGCCGGTGAACATCGTTGAATATACCAGCGTATCTACACAGCTTCTCACCGGCTATGCCAATACAGGCAACATTGAAGTCCTCACCCAGTTCTTCTCTAATTAGCCTGTATGTTTCACCGACACCTTTGCCCCAGAGGTGCCTGGCATCTCTGAGTTCCGCTTTGCCGTTATCTATTACCAAGTAGACCGGCTTGGGTGATATACCTCCGAAGATAATCCCGTCAAAACCTGAGTTCTTAAGGTAGACTCCCCAGCTGCCTCCCGAGTTCGCCTCTCCCCACAGACCAGTTAGAGGCGACTTCGTAACTACACAATATCTTCCGGCGCTTGGTGATTCTGTGCCGGTCAAGGGGCCGGTCATGAAAATAAGCTTATTATCGGCTCCAAGCGGGTCAGTGCCTTTGGGCACTTCGTCAAAAAGGTATTTTGTTGCCAGCCCGCTTCCTCCCAGGAACATCTTGCAGTCGTCTTCTTTGAGAGCCTCCTTTGACGCCTTGCCGACTGTCAAATCAACTCTAAGTATTTGCCCCATATAACCGAACATGATTGCACCTCCTTCTATTCTTTCACACGTGCCCTGAAACGAGCCGCATCACTTCTCAAATTCTGCCTTGATAGCATCCATTCGCCGCACATGGTGGATTGTCTCAAACGGCGTCTGCGTCAATTGGAGGACTCGTCTCAATACCTTCTCATCAGGTGCCTCCCACTCACAGAAGTGCTTGTTATCGGAGAAATCGCAGTAACTACATCTCCAGGAGACGCCTTCCGGCACGTAGTTAGGGGCGGCCTTGGCACGTGCAATCAGCTCCTCCTCAGTGAACGTTGCTTTGTGAACAACTAAGAAACGTGGCATTTTCCTTACCTCCTTATAGCTCCCCTAAATCTCTTGAAGTTGGCACAGTGGCTCCGGCAAATCTAGAAATCTATGCTTTTTCCCTCGTATACGTAGCCGAAGAACCTTTCGGTCTCTGCAACACTAGGTATTCTGGGAGAAACGATTAGTGAGCCATCAGCCATGACATTATCTATTAGCTTCTCCATTACCTTATTGAAGCTATCCAAAGGGATACCTGTTTCTTTGATGCTTAGCGGTTGATTAATTTCACGAGCCAACCCTCGTATAGCTTGCGCCAAAACTGTTCCCGCCTTTGTCCCTTTTGGTACTTCAAGCTTGATAGCGTGAGCTATCTCTGCCCAGAGTTCTTCGCGGGCCTCGCCGATGAACTCGATGGTGTAGGGCAAAAACAGTCCCGCCGCTCTACCGTGTGGCGTATGGAAAATGGCACCCAGCGAATGACCTGCAGCATGGGCCATAGATGACAGCGCATTGATGAAGCCGATACCTGCGATGCAGCCTGCATTATGCATCTTTTCCCGGGCTTCCATGTCGTTCCCGTCCTTCACCACTCTTGAAAGGTATTGGAAGACAATCTGTATAGCTTTGATACAGAGGCCATCCGTGAAGTCATTCTTCCAGGTACATGTATATCCTTCGACTGCGTGAGTCAGCGCGTCCATGCCTGTGTCTGCTGTGATTTCCGGAGGCATTGCCCATGCCATTTCCGGGTCTACAATGGCAATGTCCGGGACGATCTCTCGATTAATAAGGCTCAGTTTTCTTTGCTCGGCTGTATCTGTGAGCACTACCGCAAAGGTTGCCTCGGCGCCTGTCCCCGAAGTTGTAGCAATGCAGACAAGCTTGCATTTGGCACCCAAACCCAAATCCGAAATGAAGGGGTTTATCTCCTCTGGCTTTATATCTGGTCTCTCATATTGCACCCTCATTGCCTTGGCTGCGTCCATGACCGAGCCTCCACCTACACCAATAACCAAGTCCGGTCCATACTTGTTCATCAGAGCCACTCCCTTCTGCACCGTCTGCAGCGATGGGTCAGGTTCAACCTCATCAAAGACAGTGGCTTGTATCTCCGCCTGGCAAAGTTGTTCCTTAACCTTGTCAACAAGACCCAGCTCCACAATGTTCTTGTCGGTAACGATGAACGCCGATTTCCCCTTCAATTCAGCCAAGTGACTCAGCGCATCTTGTCCGAAAACTACGTTGGGAATCACAAAGTACCACATGATTACCTCCTTGCCACAAATTCGTTAAGTTTCTGTGACAACATTACGCCAATAGACAACAGCTGTTGTCAGCCCGCTTGTGGCTTCACGCTACGTAACAGATGGCTAATCAGGGAATACCGTCTCAAATACGGTCATGCAGTTGACCAGTTCCACGGCTGCTCTGGGCATCTTCATGATTTGAGCCATATCACCTTTAACCTTGATCTTGCCGGTCATCATAGACTGGACAGGATCAACCTTTTTATCCAGTATTTGCTTCATGTTGGTGAACGATCCAAATATGCGGTATTTCGGAGACTTCTCGTTCTCGTCCGTAATCACGCTAGCCTCGCGGCATTCGCCATGCCAGAGGTCAAGATACACGACATGCCTGTTCTTGTACGATGCATCGGGGTCCACGATAATGTATAAGTCTCCTTCCCAGTTCTTCGCTGCCTCCTTATACGTCTGGCTGGTCTCCAGTGCCTTCTTCAGCGCGTCCACCCACTCTTGCGACCCAAACAAAATAGCCATTTTACCCTCCTCCTAATGAATTTCGCCTGCCAATTATATCATTGCCTGTCTACCCAGGACGCATCAAACGGACACTGCCGCCCCCTCCCTAAATAAATGACTTGCATTCAGCAGTCAATGACGGACGGTGCAGACTGCCCTATTTCAGCACCATTATCTTTGAAATCTTGAGCAATAGCAAGGGATTGCCCCGGGACTTCAGCTTACCAGTAAGTATGGCCACTACGGGATTGAGTTGGCCGGAACTGATATGCGCCAAATTCTCAAACCCCGCTTCCATGTATGCCCTCGGATTGGCTACAGCATCATTCTGCAACTCAAGTTTCCCTCGATCGAGATGCAGTGTAACAGCTACAGCTGACGTTGACTCCTTGATGACCACGCTTCCTTTCACGTTTTCAACGCTCTTATACCTCTTGGGGTCCTTGAGGTTTGCGTCCATAATCTCCTTGAGCATTGCACCCAGACCGTTCAGTTCTTCACCTGTTTTCACTCCGATTTCAGTCATCTTCGGTATACCTCCCTTCAAGGATGTCTCCTGCTAAATTTCCTCACAGATTTATCCCTTCACGGTGTATTATATTATAATTGTCCTGCCAGTTGTGATTGTAGACAGAATCGAACTAAGAACGTTGAGAAATGTCATTGGTTACAGTACGTTTTTATAGTCTGTGGCGTTCTTATATCGGCACAGCTAGCACTACTTTGGAAGCCGACCACATACAAGAGGCGCTAACTCAGCTCGAGGAAAGATTTGGTCCCCTACTCCGGGAAAAACTCGACATTGCTGGGATCCACTTGAATGGGAAGATACAGGACTATTCGCTTATTCTGCTAAACGGTATCACTCTGCGCAATCTTAAGAGCAATAACCTGAAGGAAGGAGATGTGCTCCATATCTTCCCACCTGCCATTGGCGGATAGCAGTTTTGGAATGGCAGGGATGAGCCTCGCTGCCACATCCACATGACAGTAAATCGTTCTTTTGGGGTAAATACAGTTGATCACCTTGCCTGCCGATGGTTTCAGAAATCAGACCATGCCCACCGGGTCGACATCTATAGTCCAGCCACGCGGCAAAGTGAGCCGAGATAATAGCCGACTTGAGTCAGGGCCACGGAGGAAGAGCTGCCAGCGATACCTGCCCCTGGCTCTGAAGGCAAAAGCCGGCACAGGACCAATTATATCGAAATCAACCATAACCTCCCTCGCCTTTTCACCAAGAAGCAGCCGATACACCCCCTCTGCTTCGCGCTTAGATAGCTCTTCGTTGGTGTGGCTAAAAACCAGGCGGACTAACTGGCTAAATGGGGGATAATTATATCGGCGACGATAATCTATTTCCTTATAATAAAACCCGAGATAATCATGCCTGGCAGCAGTTTCAATAATGTAGTTATCGGGGGAGTAAGTCTGGATGATAACCTTCCCAGATTTAACTCCCCGCCCGGCCCTGCCAGCTACCTGACACAGAAGTTGGAAAGTGCGCTCACTACTGCGGAAATCGGGAAAATTAAGGCCAGTATCTGCATTGATTATCCCAGCCAGCGTTACCTGAGGCAGGTCTAATCCCTTGGCTATCATCTGGGTGCCAATAAGCACATCTGCCTTATGGTCACGAAGATTCTGTAACAACTCCTCATGAGCATATCTCGTGGTAATCACATCTCTGTCCCAGCGAAGTAACCTTGCTTCAGGGAAGAAATGCCTTGTCTCTTCTTCGATTCTCTGCGTGCCAATCCCCAGAAACCTGAGGTTACGCCGAGAACACCGGGGACAGCTCTGAGAGACCGGAATAGAATAACGACAGCGATGGCAAATCAATTCTTTCTCCGCTGAATGATAAGTAAGGGCTATAGAGCAGCGAGGACAGCGAAAAACAAAGCCGCAATTACGACATCGAACAAAAGTAGCCGTGCCCCGACGGTTAAGGAAAAGGACTATCTGCTGACCGTGCGCCAGAGTTTCTTTCATGGCAGCTAATAAGGGACGGCTAAGCAAGCTTGTGTTTCCCGCTTTGAGTTCTTCCCTTAAATCCACTATCTTCACTTCAGGGAGAGGGGAATAACCGCGAGGAGTAATTCTTTCCTTTAGCTCCACAAGCTGGTATTCGCCTTGCTGTGCCTTATGGAAACTGCCAATATCAGGCGTAGCACTGCCCAGGATGACGACAGCGTCACTGAGTTGAGCCAATTCAATGGCCACATCGCGGGCATGATAGCGAGGCGATTTATCCTCTTGTTTATATGCCCACTCATGCTCTTCATCGATAATGATAAGCGCGAGACTCGGCACGGGCGCAAATAAGGCACTCCTCGGCCCGATGACAACGTCACAATTTCCTTCCATTATCCATTGCCATTCGTCGAACTGTTCTCCCAGGGAAAGCCCGCTATGCAATACTGCCACACGCCCGGGGAAACGACCAGCAAATCTCTCTACTGTTTGCGGGGTCAAGGCGATTTCAGGGATAAGGCAAATGCCACGTTTACCGGCGGCAATAACCTGAGCTAATGCCCGCAGGTAAATCTCAGTCTTTCCGCTGCCAGTAACGCCAAAAAGGAGAAAAACCGGCGGACTACCGGATTGCCCCGCTTTCCCTTCAACGAAATCCTGGATCGATTCCCAAGCAGCCTGTTGAGATAAGGCAAGAACCGGAGGTTGAGAAGTTGTGAAGCTGAGGTGAGCTAACGGATCACGTCTTACCCTAACGCTTTCTACTGAGACCAAATGACGACTCTCCAGGGCTTTTACAGTGGCAAAAGAGCAATTGAGATGTTTCCTCAGTTCGCTAATTGAAATAGGTTGAGACTGTTCGGTCAGAAAAGCTAAGAGTTCTGCCTGTTTATAAGCTCTGGACTTGTTCAGGCGATCTCTCTCTACCTCAATATCTTCTCTGTCAGCGATTAGCTTAATATAAGGAAGTGTTTTGGGTTTTACCTTTGCCTTGTCTAGTTCCAGAGTTTTCGTGATTAGCTGCTGGGCCAGCAATTGGTCGATGATTTGTCTGGCTTTATTTTTGCCAATTGCTTTCTCCATCTCAGCCAAGCTGGTCTTCCCTTTCGCCCTCATTATGTCAAGGGTCTGTTTCTGCTCTGGTGACAGTGATGACAAATTTTCTACGTGGGAACCTGTTAGCTGAACGCAAGTAATAGCCTGTCTTTCAAATCCAGGAGGTAGCATTAAAGCAAGGGCATCAAAAAGCGGGGCAAAATAGTGTTCACTTATCCACTGGGCGAGCTTTATTTGTATAGGGGAAAGCAAAGGAAAACCAGTAATAACCCCAGCTATTTCCTTAGTTTCTTCAATCGATGGCTCGTCTGATAATCCGAGCACAATCCCCTGAATGACCCTAGAGCCAAAGGGCACCCATACTGCTTGCCCGGTACTAATATTGAGCCCTGTCGGTACGGCATAGCAAAAAGTTGACCGGGCCCCCGGTGAATTAACTGCCACCTCGGCATAGTTCATTCAGAGGTATTTTATTCTTTTTGAGGAGTGGTTTGCTCTTCCTGAGACACAGCCTGCTCTTCTTGAGCGGTGGCTTGTTCTTCTTGAGACACGACCCGCTCTTCCTGAGACACAGCTTGCTCTTCTTGAGCGGTGGCTTGTTCTTCTTGAGACGCGACCCGCTCTTCCTGAGACACAGCTTGCTCTTCTTGAGCGGTGGCTTGTTCTTCTTGAGACACGACCTGCTCTTCCTGAGACACAGCTTGCTCTTCTTCAAGCACGGTCTGCTCTTCTTGAGAAACAGCCTGCTGTTCCTCAAGCACGGGTTGCTCTTCCTCAGGTACGACCTGCCCTTCTTGAGCAGTGGCTTGCTCTATTGTCCTCTCTCTTCTCTCCTTAAGTCGAGCCCGCTTGGCACTGAGCCTCCGCATATAATAGAGCTTGGCCCGGCGCACCTTTCCATGTCTGAGTACCTCTACATTCTGCACTGAAGGGGATTGGAAAGGGAAAGTACGCTCCACTCCAATGCCGTAAGATACCCTCCTCACTGTAAAGCTTCCACCATCAACGCCCTTCCTCATTTTGATCACCACTCCCTGGAAGTGTTGCAGTCGTTCCTTGTCCCCTTCCATAGCCTTCAACTTAACCTTGACTGTATCGCCCGGGGAAATTTGAGGAATGTTAGGGTTCATTTTGGGTTTAACAAATTCTCTAATATCCATTTTCTTTCCTCATTGCATAGATTACCCTTCTCCAAAAGGTCAGGGCGTCGTTTTGCCGTTCGCAGGATAGCCTGATGGCGTCGCCATTGAGCAATTTCGCCATGATTCCCCGACAGCAAAACGGGGGGCACTTGCCAATCTTGATATACATCAGGTCTAGTATATTGGGGATACTCCAAAAGCCCGTTGCTATGAGAATCACTGCCGGCGGAATCTTGTGAGCCAAGCACTCCTGGTATAAGTCTAACAACAGCATCCACTACAACCAAGGCAGCTAATTCCCCTCCACTAAGTACATAATCCCCGATACTGATTCCGTCGGTAGCTAGGTGCTCACACACCCTTTCGTCTAAACCTTCGTAATGGCCACAAACTAACATAAGATAAGGGTGAAGGGATAACTCCCGGGCAACAGATTGAGAAAAAAGCCTGCCCTGAGGAGTAAGTAGTATGATAGGCATCTCACCTACACCAAGTTGTTGTTTTACCGCCTCTGCTGCCTCAAATATAGGCTCAGGCTTGAGCACCATGCCCGGTCCACCCCCGTAAGGATAGTCATCCACAGTATGATGTTTATCATGCGTGTAATCGCGAATATTATGAACCGTGATGTTCACCAATTCCTGCTCTCGGGCACGCTTGATGATGCTCTCCTTGAGTGGAGAGGTAAACATTTCAGGGAAGAGACACAAAATATCGATATGCATGGATTCCCTCAATTAAACCATTCGAAGTGCATATCTTACCACGCAAGCAGCGACAAAATAAAGTCTTGTGCTTCCCCGTGAATGTGGCTCCAAGGGAGCAATGAATCCACTGGATTATATAAAGCTACCGTATTCTCAACCCTTAAGACGAAATTTCTTCGAGAATTTAAAAAAGACGCAAAAAGGTATTGACAAAATAAGGATAAGGTTTATAATAGGATTGTGGGGAAAAGTGGGGAAAAAGGGTGAAAGGTAGCGGACTATGACAGAATGTGTGGAGTCAGACGTGTTTTCTGGCGTCCATAGGAATTATGAACACAACCTTAATGTATTGCGGGTGCTCCTTTTTTGTATGAAATACCCCAAACTGAAGTTCACCACTGAGTGCGTTGCAGTGAATCAAGGAATGGACAGAGTCGTCCTGGAGCAAGAAATAGAGGGTCTAATTAACCAAGGCATACTGGGCAGAAAAAGCGATTCAGGTATTACCTATTATTGTCTGAATAGGACACAACAGGAATTGACGGAATTAACTCAGGAATTTCTGAGGGATTGGCACTCGCATAAAATCGGAGCAGGAGCTGGTAGAGGTTAATATGTTTTTTGGTGAATATACATATAAGGTTGACGAAAAGGGCAGAGTGCCTCTGCCGCCAAGATTCCGGCGACAGATGAAGGAGGGCGTGATATTAACCAAGGGGATGGGAGAGAAATACATTGCCGTTTACCCCGTAGCTGAATGGAAGAGGTTATCCGACAGCCTGGCCGCCAAGGTAGTAACTCCAGCTAACCTGAGGAGGTTAAATCGCGCTATCCATGGCTCTGCCTTCGGCGCCTCACTCGACGGGCAAGGCAGGATAATATTGCCATTCTCCCTGCGTGACTACTCCGGTATTGGTGATGCAGCAATTGTTGTCGGTGCCAATAACTGTGTTGAACTCTGGTGTGAGGGTGAATGGCAGGCTGAGAAACAAGCCGCTGAAGAGCAGGCATCAGAAATAGTTGAGAATTTTGGAGAATAGTGAGTGAATGATCGTAGCCATGTCCTTACCTGTCCACGTGCCTGTCCTGCTTAATGAAGTTATAGCAGGGCTACAGCCTCAGCGAGGAGGCTACTTTGTTGATTGCACTGTTGGTCTGGGGGGACACGCGGCAGCGATACTGGAAAAAATTTCGACATCAGGAAGACTTCTAGGCATTGATGCCGACCCCGAAGCTATCAAATTAAGTCAAGATAAACTTGGCGACTATGGCGAAGCAGTCGCTTTAGTTAATGACAACTTTATTAACCTTGAGGTTATATGCAAAAGATACCATTTTCATCCAGTTGATGGTATTCTTTTCGACCTCGGTGTTTCCTCTCTGCAACTGGATACAGCCGAACGCGGCTTCAGCTTCCAGCTCGATGCTCCCCTGAATATGCGGTTCGATCCCGGGCAAGAATTAACCGCATCGGATATCGTTAACAGCTTCTCTGAGCAAGAGTTGGCCAAGCTCATAGAAAAATATGGGGAAGAGCGTCATAGCCGGCGGATAGCGCGGTACATCGTTCAAAACCGCCCTATCGCCACCACCGTGGAGCTTGCCCGGTTAGTAGTGCAAGCTTCGGGTGGCAAGCGTGCCAGGATCCACCCTGCCACAAGAACCTTTATGGCGCTTCGCATCGCGGTCAACAGCGAACTGCAGAACCTGGAGCTGGCTCTCAGACAGACTGTTAATCTCCTTCGACCAGGGGGAAGATTAACAGTCATCAGTTACCATTCTCTGGAAGACCGTATAGCTAAACAATTCATGCGAGACGCAGCCAGCAGCTGCCTATGTCCCCCGGGAACACCAATGTGTCGCTGTGGGCATGAGCCCACCTTGAAGCTCATTTCACGGAAGGTTATTAAACCTACCTCGTTGGAGACAGAATCCAACCCGCGCAGCCGCAGCGCCAAATTAAGGGTAGCCGAGCGACTCAACTAGGCAGCATCCTCAGCAAAAAAAGGAGGTGAACATGGCAAAGAGAATTATTTCAGCTATTGACGTCGGCACAACGAAAGTAGCCACCATCGTGGCTAATATAAAAGCGGAAGACGACATTGAAGTCTTAGGAGTGGGAGTCGTTCCCAGTCGTGGCCTGCACAAAGGCATCGTAGTCAATATGGATGAAGCCAGACAGTCAATTGCCGCATCAGTGAAGGAAGCTCAAAGAATCAGCGGCATACGCATAGATTCTGCCTATATTGGAGTTACCGGCAGGCACATAAGCAGCCTGAATAACCGAGGAGTAGTAGCTATCCCCCGAGAAGATCGGTTAGTACGTACTCAGGATCTTAAACGAGTGCTATCTGCGGCTCGTAACATCACCGTCGCTGAGGGAAAGAAGGTGCTCCACGCCATCCCTCGCTCTTACGCCCTCGATGGACAGGAAGGGGTGAGACAGCCAGTTGGCATGCATGGGTCCAGGTTAGATGTAGAAACCCATATCGTCACTGCTTCAGTAACCTCGATACAGAACCTGGCTAAATGTGTCCGCAGTATTGGCGTCGATGCTGAAGACCTCATCCTCGAGCCTCTGGCTAGTGGAGAAGCAGCATTGACTCCGGAGGAACGAGAATCAGGTGTTATCATGGCTGATGTCGGCGGCGGGACTACGGATATAGCGGTATTTAAGAATGGTAGCATCTATCACACGGGTATCCTTCCGGTAGCCGGTTACCAGGTAACCAGCGACATCTCCATAGGCTTGGGCTTGCCTTTCAATATTGCGGAAAAGATGAAGAGGCGATATGGCAATGTGACACCTTCTTCAGATATGGATCAGACAGCACAAGTGGGTATCGAGAATGGTCATAGCGCCTCTTATAAAGACCTGTGCAATATTATCCGGGCTCGCATGGAAGAGTTGTTACAACTCATAATGCTGGAGATGCCCACCAGCGATTATCGTACTCTGGCCCCCTGTGGTCTGGTGCTCACCGGTGGTACATCCAATCTGTCCGGGCTTGACGAGTTAGGAGAGTCCTTGTTACGAATTCCGGTGCGCAAAGGCCGACCTTTGAGCGCAGGTGTCTATGGCATCTCCGATATTCTTAATGATCCGGCTTACGCCACCACGCTCGGACTTATCCTATGGCAGGTACGAGGCAAACAGGGATCAACTTACAACGACAAAAGGGCTGGCGTCTGGAGCAGCTTCATGGGTATGGTTAGAAAGCTGTTCCGTGTCTAACTTGTGAAAGGAGGTTTAGAATGGCAAAACAAATTTATACTCCAACTCCAGCAAAAATCAAAGCCATCGGCATTGGCGGCGGTGGTTGCAATGCCATCACTCGCATGGTCCGTGAAGAGATAAAGGGTGTTGACTTCATAGCCATGAATACCGATGGTCAGGCGCTGGCTCTGGCCGAGGCGCCTACCAGAATTCAACTGGGAGAAAAATTGACAAGAGGTTTGGGTGCTGGTGGTGACAATAAGATGGGTGCCAAAGCAGCCGAAGAAAGTTGCAACATAATCGAGGACATAGTTCAAGGTGCCGATATGGTATTTGTTGCTGCTGGCATGGGCGGTGGTACAGGCACAGGTGGCATTCCCGTAGTGGCTGAAGTGGCTAAGGGGACTGGAGCCCTAACTATTGGGGTTGTGACCAAGCCCTTTACCTTTGAGGGAATGCACAGAGCTCAAGTGGCCGAGGAAGGACTGGTCGAACTCTCGGACAAGGTTGATACACTCATCATCATACCTAATGACCGACTTCTTCAGCTCTGCGATGCCAAGACAAGTGTGGAGAATGCCTTCAGACTAGCAGACGATGCTCTTCTGTTGGGAGTCCAGGCTATCTCGGAAGTAGTTACCGTCCCGGGACTGATCAACCTGGATTTCGCCGATATTAAATCGGTAATGAGGAATGCTGGCCCCGCCTGGATGTCCATGGGTAAAGCCAGCGGGCAAAGTCGCGCTGCTGAAGCAGCCAAGGCTGCTCTGGCTAGCCCCTTGCTCGACGTATCCATAGAGGGAACTACGGGGGTGCTGTTCAATATTACTGGTGGCCCGAGTCTCACCCTGTTTGAATGCAATGAGGCTGCCCAAGTAATCAGCCAGGCAGTAGACCCCGGTGCCAACATAGTCTTTGGAGTGGTGTTTGACCCTAAGATGGATAGCGAGGTTCGAATTACAGTTATCGCCACTGGATTTGCTAAGCAGCAAGGCAGGGGAATATACAGCGCCGAGGAGCTTCGTCGCCTGATAAAAGGTAGCAGCGATGCTCTCGATGTACCATCTTTCTTACGCCGCGCTCAGCATTCACCTGTCTCCAATCTGGATAGTAGCTTCAAAACTCCCAAATCGGTTACTCCAGAGCCGACTAGAATATCTCGACAGTAGACCTAAGCCTCATTAGGTGTTAGGGGAAGGGGTAGCTTAAGCTACCCCTTCCCCCCCACGACGTTGCTGCAAATTTCCGCCAGTACTCAGTGCTCTGAGCGTGGGGTTGCATTATTTTCATAATTGTGGCACAATAGTCAATTGGACCTTTAAATCAGTCCAGTGAGGCTGGTAAGGGGAATACTGGTTAAGCACACCACAATAGAAACAGTAATTGAAACCTCTTGCCAGTTTGAAGGCAGGAGGTTTTTTAATGCCTGAAAAGGTTCTCCTGACCTCAAGGGAGATTGGGCGGGCGCTAGCTCGAATTGCTCACGAGATTGTAGAAAGGAATAAGGGGGCGGAAGATGTCTTGCTCATAGGCATGCGAACTCGGGGAGTGCCTTTAGCCAAGCGCATAGCTGAAATAATAGAAGGCTTCGAAGGAACCCCTATTCCCATTGGTACTCTGGATATTAGCCTTTATCGCGATGACATTGCACCTTCGGAATCAAATCCAGCTAACCAGAGCCACACTGATATACCCGCTAGTATAGTAGATAGGCGAGTAATTTTAGTTGACGATGTTCTCTATACTGGACGAAGTATTCGTGCCGCTATGGATGCCCTGATGGATATGGGACGTCCGAGTTCTATTCAATTAGCTGTACTTATCGACCGTGGTCATCGAGAGCTTCCCATCCGAGCCGATTATGTCGGCAAAAATGTACCAAGCTCTCAAGATGAGGAGATACAGGTTCAACTTGAGGAAATTGATGGCGTAGACGGGGTAATAATCGGGAGTCTGGCCAACAGGCAGCTAACTAGAGGAAATTGAAGGGGGGAGATGTAATGAATCTAGCAAATAGAAATCTGGCGACAATAGACGATTTATCCAACGGGGAAATAGAAGCGCTGTTTTCTCTGACAGACGAGATGGCGAACTCCCCAAATGAGCAGTCTGAGCTATGCCAGGGGAAAATCATGGCCAGCCTGTTTTTTGAGCCAAGCACCAGAACAAGGCTCTCCTTTGAAGCTGCAATGCTCAGGCTCGGGGGTCGCGTCATAAGCGCAGTCGACATAGGGGCAAGCTCCCTTTCTAAAGGCGAAAGCATTGCTGATATGGCGAAAGTGGTCAGTAGCTACGCCGATATAATTGTTATCAGGCATCCCTGGGAGGGAGCAGCCAGGGTGGTTGCCAACTATGCTGGCGTCCCTGTGATAAATGCTGGCGACGGGAGCCATGAACATCCCACTCAAACCTTATGCGACCTCTACACCATTAGAAAAGAAAGGCAGGTCATTAAGGGACTCAAAATTGCTCTCTGGGGAGACTTGAAACATGGGCGAACAGTACATTCCCTGATCCATGCCTTAGCCAGGTTTGGTGCCACCATTCTTTTCTGTCCCGGCCCAGGGCTTGAGATGCCAGAGCATGTCCTCCGGAGGCTAAGCACAGAATATAGAGGTGAATTGAAAAGATGCAGGGACCTGAACCAGGATCTTGAAACGAGACTCTTCCCTATCGATGCCATATACATGACCCCAGATAGCCCACATCAGCTTGCCATGCTACCTGATATAAGTATCGGAGTGGAGCTGAAGGCGGGGGTTGATGCTCTATATGTCACCAGGCTTCAAAAGGAAAGGCGAGTACCCACCGTGGAGGAACAGGAGTTGAAGAAAGGCTACCCGGTGGTAGACAAAAAACTCCTTAAAGGAAAAGAGTTTAAGAAAACACTGGTTATGCATCCGCTACCCCGTGTTGATGAGTTGACCCATGAGTTGGATGCTGATCCCAGGAGCATGTACTTCAAACAGGCAGCTTATGGAATGCCCGTCAGAATGGCGCTCATAGCCCTGTTATTGGGGGCTAAGGAAATCCAGATTACCAAAGAACAAGATTCCTTTGTCCGGAAGATAGATTACCCTGTTTATAAGCGAGATTCAGGGGTTAAGTGCTCTAATGCAAACTGTGTCTCAAACCAGGAAACAGAGGTAAAGTACATAAAGCCTGAGTTCAAAATAGTAAGTCGCGAGCCCTTAACATTGCGGTGTGTCTACTGCGACCATGATCTTCACCCTCCATATATCGCCAGTTCAGATTGGCATGAGGGAAAGTTGGAGAGCAAGAAATATCACAACGCTGATAGCCACTGGGCTCGCAAGATTAAACCCGAGAATCTGATTATCTTTGCTTCGGAGAAAGAAGCCCAAACCCAGCAGTTTAAGCCTAGCAGCTATGCTAAGAATGAATAAAGAGGCTATCTCGCTGCTTATCAGTGGTGGTCATATAATTGACCCCGGCCAGCGTATAGACCAGGTTGGTGACCTGCTTATTGTCGAGGGCAAGATTATGCAGATAGGGGAGACTATTACTCCAAGCCCTTCACTTTCGGTCATTCTGAGCAAAGCGAAGAATCTCGATGCCTCTGGACTGACCGTCTGCCCCGGATTTATAGACCTCCATTGCCATCTCAGAGAACCGGGCTTTGAGGACAAGGAAACAATCGCCACGGGGACAAAAGCAGCCGCAATAGGTGGTTTTGCCACTGTTTGTTGTATGCCAAATACGGAGCCTCCTTTAGATACTCCGGTGGCTGTAGACTGGGTAAAGCAAAAAGCAAGCAAGGATAGCCTGGTAACCCTGCTTCCCACAGGCTGTATCACAAAAGGTAGAAGAGGCGAGGAACTAACCGATATGGGCGCACTGGCTGAAGCCGGAGTAGTCGCTTTTAGCGATGATGGCAACCCTGTAGCAAATACACAGCTTATGCATCGTGCTATGGAACATAGCCGAGACCTGGGCTTGCCAATTATTGACCATTGTGAGGATAAAGCTCTGAGTAACAAGGGAATTATGAACGAAGGTCGGATATCCACTCAGCTAGGACTGAAAGGAATTCCTGCGGCTGCCGAAGAGGCTATGGTAACCCGAGACCTGACCCTGGCAAAGCAGACCAGGGCCAGAATTCACATTGCCCATGTGAGTGCCAAAGGCTCCGTGGAGCTTATTCGCCATGCCAAGGAAGAAGGAATTTCGGTAACCGCTGAGGTCACACCCCACCACCTGACCCTAACCGAGGAAAGGATTACAGGTAAAGCTTCAAACGAGCCCTTCGATACTAATGCCAAGGTTAACCCACCCCTGCGCACTAAAGAGGATGTCGAGGCCCTAATCGGGGGACTTAAAGACGGGATAATCG
>Ga0255055_10001676_pt1 | contig 15907 bp, 11 predicted proteins | sample JV7_2_27_MG_FD_188633 | JGI IMG/M metagenome (GOLD analysis project Ga0255055, IMG submission 188633) | Seawater microbial communities from Jervis Inlet, British Columbia, Canada - JV7_2_27 | ecosystem: Environmental > Aquatic > Marine > Inlet | place: Canada: British Columbia | collected... | reverse complement strand
TCGAAAAAAAATTATAAATAATAAATCGTCCGGATGAAAAACTTTACCTATAAAACCTTAAATACAAATCTTAAAAAACGGTTAAAACCTAAATAAAGATTAATACCCCTTTATTATAATTTTATACTAGACTATTCTGAATAAGGTAAAAATTTTAATGGAAAATAAAGTTATTCTTAAAAAGATAAGAGATTTCTTAGAACAAGAGCAGAATCATGGAAAAACCTTATTTTCCTATCAATATAACTCAAGCCAGATCAATTTAGTTACTAATTCAAAAAAAAAAGTAGGATTAAATAGCCATAAAGAAATAATCCTTGGAGAGGAAACTGGTTTAGAGCTTGGTGGCGTGAATAAAAAATCGTTTTCAATAATATTTCCAATTAGCGACGCTCGATTAGTTGAGCACGGAAAAATATCGTTATTAGGGAGAGAAATAAATACGATAGGAGAGACGAACATAGATTTTGGAATGATGGTATTAATTGGAACCAATAAAGGTACTGATAAAGAAATCGATGAGTTAAGACATTTGAATTTCATCTCAAATGGTATCGAAGGGTTTTCAATTCGAACGATTCCTCGTAGATTTTGGTGTAGAATAAGTACTTTAGCTTTAAAGAAAGATTTCTCGTTTGAATTTTTAGGAAATGCGATAATTTCTCTGTATCAACAAAAATTTAAAGGTTTAATTAACTCAATAGAAGTCATTTTCATTAATTCTTATCAAGACTCTATTGAGCAATTTATTATGCGTTCGTCAGATATCTATTCTAAGTTAAAGAAAAAATGGAAAAATAAAATAGACGAATGGAAAAAAAGAATTGATTGTGATTACGATTGGGGTTGTGAAATATGCCCTTATCGAGAAGAATGCTACAATATCAAACAAGTGTTAATTTCTCGAGAAGAGATTTAAAATAAAGGAAGAAAATAGATGGATTCAAATAATGGAGCTGAAAAAAACCCCCCTTATAATTGCTATTGTCGGAAAAGGAGGCGTAGGTAAATCTATTATAACAACACTTATTGCTAAGGCTATTTCTACTTCCTACACTTTTAAAATATTATTGATAGATGCGGACCCCACTCATCCTCACCTTAGCAAAATGGTTGAATTAGTATCGGAGCGAAGTCTTGAAAAGATTAGGGCCGAAATTATAGAAAAAACAATTAGTAAAAAAGACGATGTCCAAGCTATCGCTGAGAAAATAGATTTTGAAGTTTACAGTGCAATTCAAGAAAATAAAGATTTCAGTTTATTTTCGATTGGCCAACCCGAATGTCCAGGATGTTTTTGTCCCTCGAATGCATTGCTTAGAAAAGTTATAGAATCTATTTCTAACGATTTTGATATTGTTTTGATAGATTGTGAAGCTGGTCTTGAGCAAATTAATCGAATGGTAATTAGATCTGTTGATATTATTTTAATTGTTTCCGATATTTCTCTAAGGAGCATTGAAACTGCAAAGTCGATTAAAGAAACTGCTAAAAAATATTCTAACTACAAGAAAATAGGTGTAATAGTAAATAAAGTTAAAGGCGATATTACTATTATTCTGGATAAACTTCAAGAATATGATCTATCATTATTTGCATTAATTCCGGAAGATGAACTCATTACTAAATTTGATTTAGAAGGTAGAGCATTAGTTAGACTTCCAGAAGATTCAGTAAGTTTTCAAAAAATAGCAGAAAATATCGAAAAATTACTGGAAATTTAAATTTTAAATCTACTGCCCCTCTTTTTCGATTTATAAAAGTTTAAATACAACAATTTAGATTTTAGAATCAAGAAACCATAACTTATTTCTAAAAAACCAAATAAAACGATAAAATTTTTGATTTTTAAGTATAAAATATATTGAGCTAATAATCATGTTACGTCAAGTGTATATCTTAAAGAAAGATAATATCATTTATGAAAAAGACTTTGGAAAAGTATTAAGTTTTGAAAACTTTCAAAGCATTTATCAAGAAATAGACGCACAAGTTTCTCGTGGACTTATTGATGATTATGGAAGCACGCACTTTTTTAAATATAGAATTATATATACTGCACACATTGAATTAGATTTACTCTTCATATTCATAATCGGATTCAACGACGATATAGAAACTGTTAAACGAGAATTAAAAAAATTAAAAACAGAATTTTTGGTTTCATTTGGAGATATTATTGATAATTTAGACCTATCCCTCCTTGAATTATTTGACCCTATGATAGAATCAATTCATAAAAAAATAAGGACTAAAATTTCATTGGTAGGATTTTCGGGAGTTGGGAAAACAACAATTACTAGATTAATAAGCGCTGGATTAATTCCCGATACGCATATTCCTACAATAACAGGAAAAGTTTCTACAATTAAAATTGGGAAACTAGTATTTCATTTATGGGACTTTGCTGGTCAAGAACAATTTAGTTATTTATGGAGCGATTTCATTTATGGAAGCGATGCTGTTCTCTTAATTACGGATTCTTCTTTAGAAAATGTAGAGAAAAGTAGATATTTTGTTGAATTAATAAAAGAACAAACTCCAAATGCTCATGCTGCTGCTATTGCTAATAAACAAGATCTAGAAAATGCCTTAAGCGTTGAAAAGATTGAAAATATTCTAGGAATAAAGGCGTATTCGATGATAGCAATTGAAGCAAACAATCGAGATAAAATGATTCAAATCGTTGCAGACATCTTACAAATGAACACTGAAGCGTCGTCTCTCTTAAAGCCTATATTTGAAAGAGACAAATTAATTCAATTAGCAAGGAAAAGTCTAGAAAACGGAGACATTGCTGAGAGCGTAGAATATTTTGATAGAATCGCAGATTTATGCCTGAGTTTGGGAGATGATGCTCTCTATAAAGAATTTTACGAAAAAGCTGAAAAACTGAAACGATATCTACATTAAAATTAAATCTATGTTATGGTATGCTTACAATAAGCCTTTATTTTAAAAATAGGATATATTTTTCAAAAAAGAAAAACAAGTGAAATAAATAAAAATTATTTTTTAGATTATTTTTTAGATTTATAAGGGCGATATGTATCTTCCAGTACATTTAGATACTCGATTAATACTTCGTTAGATTTTGATTTTACATCATATTGATGGAGTATTATATTTAAAATGTATCTGGGGTACACAAGGGAAATATGTAAATCAGAGAGCAATGCGTAATATTCAGTTCCGTCTCCATTTTGGAACACATGTATGAAGTTATATTCCAATAATTTTTTAATTCCGCCATCGATATCATCAACCCCTTTTTTTCTAAGTTTTTCTATACTATTTCTAGTTACTACTGAAATTCTCAGTAATTTAAGTATCTCATAAATTTGTGGATCAGTTAGAATTTTTATCAATTTTAAGTTATCTTCTTCCGAGGGACGATAATTTTGGAAATAAGTTTTAACTTCAGAACTATAAGTTGCGACGAAGGATTCAGGAAGGCCTCGTTCTACAGGTTCCCTCAATATTTTGAGAGGTGGGCGTCTAATTGTGAAAATATCGTTAATTAAAAAGATTAACTCAGACGGCATTCCCTTTACAGAAGCTTCTTTTATAATCTCTTTTTTAATTAGTTCAATTAAAATCCCGTCAATATCAAAGAATCCGCTATAATATTTTTCTTTCATCCATACCTTCAGTTCTGATTTCGAGACAACACCTTCATCCCTTAGCCTATTTATAAGTAATCTATTTATCTCATCTTCGTAAGTTAAAGCAAGAGCTTGTTCTTCGTTCAGATGTGGATAAGCAGAAAGACGTTGAAATAAGAATGGAATCATTTCGAGATAAGCTTGATTTTCGTGTTTTTGCATGATTATACGAGATATGTCTGCTAATCCACCTTCGTAAATATCTGGGTCGTCATCTAAATTCAAAAGTAAAATGATGTATAATGGTTTATCTCCTCCGGTATAATAAGAGGCTATATTCAAATGTCCAACCATTAAACTAATCATTCCTGGTTCTGCTGTGTATTCATGAGCAGCATAGATTTGCATTAAAGTTTCATCAGTTATGATGAGTTCTTCGGGATACTTTGAAATAATATCAGTACTAATCTTGGGGTCCCATCTCATTAGGATTAATCCAATTGGCATTAGTCTCTGTCACCTCCTTTTTTACTCTTTTTCGCTTTTAATGGTTCAGGTTTTAATTTCAAATCAACTATCCCCAAAGTTTTTTCAAGTGAAAGTTCCAATTCTTTCCAGTCATCTCCATACAGTTTCACCATTACTTGATCTTTTGTTTTGGTTATAAGAGATTCACTTATAGTCTTTTTAGATTTGATTGAGCCTTTTACTTTTCTGACTTTTTTAACGAATTTTGGAATTCTAGCTTGTTGAACGACTCTATAAGTTATTAAACTTCCAGCAATACCAATTATAGCGGAAATAATTAAGATAAAGTAAAACATGGGCATACCAGAGAATATTTCGGTCATCTGAACAACAACAGTAAAATCACTAATTTCAGAAGTAAAATTTGCTTTTTCAATGATGAGTGTACCGATAAAAGTTTCAGGCGCTATAAATGGCTCAGCTATAGGTAGTGTGTTAACTGTATAACTACCATCATTATTATCAATAATTCCTCCCGTAACAGTACCATATTCAATTCCTTTTATTGTGAAAGATAAATATGCCCCAATAACAGGAACTGAGTTATTATTAGGATCAGTGAGTGTTATTTGGAATTGTACAGTCCCCCCAGAAACTAAATTTATTCTAGTATCAATGGAAAAACCCACAAAAAACACTCTCACACGAACAGTTAGAGATATTATTGCAACTCTAAAATCATGATTGTCCTTACTTAACGTAACTACGACAGAATACTCTCCTACTTGAAGGGTTTCTGTGTCAAGGTCTAGAATATATTGATGATCGGCAGTTTCATGTAAAAATCCTATAATAGTACTACCAGGGATTATATCTCCATTGTTATCACGTTTGTTAAGAATAAAACTCTTCTCATCAGCATTCCATATACTATTATTTGTTAGAACGTCAGTAAAATCAAATGTGAAGTTAAGAGAATCTAGTACATAAAATTCTCGACGTAGATACAAAGCATCTTCATTAGTATTCAATAGTGTAGGTCTGTTAATGATGGTAATTATGAGATTAGGGTTTGGTGTTCCAACACTGAAATTTTGTTTCACTGCTGATATACTGATTATATAAGCACCAATTTCGGTTACATTACCAGTATCAAAGATAAATGAATAATATCCCGGGCCTTTTGCACCATCTGGGTTAATTTGCCCCGATCCATAAGCCCAACTAAATGTGACATCTGCATTCGTAATTGGAGCGCCAGAAATCAATTCTCCAAAATAAAATGTTATCCCAAAAGTTTGATTCCAATATTCTGTAAGCGTATAAGATGGAAATTCATCACCTGTGGTATAATTATGAATAGTAAGATCGGTTAACAACGATTGTACTTTAAAGAAAATTAGAAGTGGTGTTGGGGGAGTCCATTCCGTTGGTGTAGATAAACTTGCGGAAATCCTCATATAATAAGATTCACCTCCTATAAATGAAAATTGCGCTGTATTGAAAGTATAACTGTAGATTCCCTTAGAGGTGTTAAAGCTAATCAAATTGATCGATGACCCCACAGCATCTAAAGATTCATCGAGAAATTGGAGAGAAATCGTTGTGGGATCTGTTAAATTTATTGTTTCATTTTGGAACTGGCTTGTAAAATTAAAACTAATAGTAATATTTTCTCTCCAAGAGATATCTGTAAGAAAGTTTGATGGATTTTGGGATTTTAAAGTTAAGAAGGTTCGGTAATCTGTAAGTATAAAAGTGATAACAAGAGAGCTTGCTACAACCTGAGATGTATAGTTTTGTTTTTCTAAGGTAACTGTGATTGTATAAGTTCCATTTGGTAATCCTGCTGTATCAAAACCAATGAGATAGTATATTTCCTTATTTGAATCATATCCAAGAGAACCACTACCGGATGCTGTACCATTATATGTATATGCTTGCGTATCTAAATTAGTTATAGACGTACTAGTTAAATTATCTGTGTAAGAATATGTAAAATTCAAAATTTCTCCTGTATCAATAAAAAACGCACCTATGGATCCATTTACAGATGTAAGACGTTCTTCAATTGTTAAAGAAATTACAACATTCCTTAATTCATAATTTATTTTACTGAAAGTTAGAAACACAAAATAATCTCCAATTTCCATGAATTCAGTATCAAGGTCTAAAATATATTTATGATCACCAGTTTCATTTAATGTGCCAATTTTGTTTTCCCCTGGAATTGGATCTCCAAACTCATCAAGTTTCTGCCAATTATATGAGGCTTCATCTGGATTTGAAATTCGAGTTGAACTTAAAACATCTGTATAATTGAATTCAACGTATTCCGATTCAAGAGCAAATACATTTTTACTAAAAAAAATCACATCATCTGTACTATTGAGAAGCGTTGGTCTTTCTGTAATACTGATATACGTTAAAAGATTCTGCATAGTATGATTTTCTAGTGTTGCAGTAATTGTAATTGTTCTCGTCCCCCATACTTGTGCTATTGATGTATCTATGGTTGTTGTATAATACCCTAAATTAATAGGATCTTCATAGAATTGAATAGGAGGGAGACTAAGCCATTCATATGTAAGTGTTGCTCCTTTTAAAGGGGAATTGCTATCATTGTAATATTTTACAGTAATATTGATAAGTTCACCATAGTTTTGTGAAACATCAGTAATGACGTTTAGACTATCATAATAATCATGTAATGATAGAACTGTCCCTTTTCCCATTACATAAAGCGTTGCAATTTCATCACCTTGAAGTGTAAAAGGATTTTTAGCACCAGTAATTACAAGTTTATAAAAAACACCTGCTATTCCTGCAGATAATATAGATGAATTAAATTCTATCATATAATATCCTGGTGACCCTGTGGGGTCCATATTAAAAGTAAATAGTACCTCTGTAGCAAGCTGTATTTTTAGTTGTATCGAGTCCGGAGCAGTTACCGCACTATCAGTTAACCAATTATCCTCAGTTTTATTGAAGAACACCTGAACTGAAACATTATTTCCCCATACTACGTCCTCTGGAGATGTTAGATTATCAAATTTTAGTTTATATTCACTTGGATCTATAGACCCCATGTCAATATCGAATTCGAGAGTAAAATTATACTTTAACAAGGAATAATTGTACCATGCAACATAACTATTTGGTGCCCATTGATTGGGATCGGGCCCCGACACATTGAAAGTATCTTGAATAGTAGCGCCTTCCCATCTAACTGAAAAATTATAATAGTATCCTCTTAAGAACATAAATGGTAAGTCCATATCCGAGAAAGCATAACTATCTCTACTCTTATCGGATATTAAAGTAGTTGTTACAATATCTCCTAATATAGTTGAATTAGATTTTATTGTAATTATAGCATCTGAAATAGTAGCTCCATCACCAAGAACTCTTATATTTAGTTTCGAAATTGCCGTTTTATTAAAGACATGCCATGCTTCAGTCGTATTTATTTCTATATCTCCCGTACATTGCGATGTATTTACACCCCAAACATCGATGAACAAGCCAAACGCTAAACGATTTTCGCTACTTAACTTAGAATTAACAACAGTCATAAGATCAATAGTTATATTATCATCTGTCGCTCCACTATAACTGTCATCAAAGAAAATAAGATGATTTATTGTATCTGTGTTATTAGAAGAATCTATGTAATAAATTGAAACATTTGTGAGGGGTTCATTATTTTGTATTGATATAGATACATTTAATAATTTTCTGTCCGATATCCGTGTCATCGAGTAATTCGTATAAATCCGCTCTTTAACATTAAATTGACCTGATGGTGGTGCTTGATTATAATTATCGATATCAAGTGCATGAAATTGGTGTTTATCACCATCAGGATATTTATTATAATTGTCTCTCCATATGTAGCTGGCATTTAACGGCGTTGGATTTGAAGAATAATCAGTATTGTTGTAATAGACTTGGTAATAATAATATGAGCGATTTAACCACCGAAATGTTGCTTTTCCATCATTTTGGAGTTGTAGAATATCTAGCGCAGCACCTCCTTTACTATAACTAACATTGATGTATCCATAAGTTAAAGGATAACCTCCATAATCTACAATTTCAAAGTCAATTGTAGACATATTTAGTATCAACTCATACACGCTGCCTGAACCATCGATTAGAAATTCTGTTGGAATAGTTTTGCTATCATACACGACTTCTTCTAATCCAGAATACGGTATTGTATAGTTTACAGAAACATTGTAGCTTCCATAAGCCACATTGGAAAAGCTAACAGAACCATCTTCTTCAGAAGTCTCATATGGTCCTATTGTTGTTGGATCCCCATATTCTTCCATTATCGTCACTTCTGCGTTAGGAACAATTCTTCCATCAACATCCTTCGTTATAAATGTAGCACTCCCAGCAACCTCTTGTACTTCCTCATTCAAAGCGGTGTTTATTTTATAGTTGAATGTAGCATTGTCTACTTGTGTAAATGCTGTTTGAAAACCACTATCATCTTTACCATAAGTTCCAATTTCTAAAAATAAAAGTCTTCCCATATAAGTGGCATCTAAATTAATTGATATTTTGCCAGTTATTTCTCCATCATTACTATAAGGTGGGGCACCTGCATCATTTCTTGTATCATATAAATTTGAGGGATATGAAACATCATAAACAAATGTATCACCACTATCATCTTTAGCCATATATTGTTCTTTTAAAAGAACCTCACGATGCACATCTACATCTGAAGAGTAATCTTCACACAATCTTATATAAAATCCCAGTGGATGTGAGTCTTTTGTGTTATAAACTCTAAAGTTTCTATAAACTTCTAACTTAAGATCAACTCCAGTTCCTTCTACTGTTGGAACTATAAAAGGGTAAGTATAGAGCGTTCCTTCAAAATCATGACCCACGGCAGGGGGGTCAGGGAGATCATCACTCTCTAACCAAGAGCCTAAATCCCCCCATTTAAAAGACCAATTACCAAAAGTTCTCTCTTGATTATTATTCGACTCAGTAAGTTCATGCATATAATTCAAATTATCCTCGTTTTCTCCGTCAATATCATAGTCGATGGGTGCTGCATTAGTATAAGTCCATCCAAATACTTCAGTTGTAAGTTTTTGTCCAGTTTCATCATCTAATTCAAAATGCCCATTTCTAATCCAGCCCATTGCATCTTTTGTATTATTTGATTCGTGGTTTTCATCCATAAAATAGTCAGGATCCACACTTTCTTTAGTACTACCATTAAAATATAAAAAAATGTTATCAGTATCAATATGATTTGGTGATTTATCAATATCTACATCGAACCAAACAGTTACAAAATCAGTACTAGGATAATCTATTTTATAATAATATTTTCTAAGAACACCATCTTGAACAATTCTAATATCTGATAAGTCTCCATTCATTGGATAATCTGGTGTACCCACTGTGTGTATTGTATAATTAAATACTACTGAAGTTGTATAATTTGTAAAAGCGAAATTTGAATTTGGATTGGTAACATTTATTAGTCGTCTATATCTCCAAGCACCATTCCACCAAGGTGCACTACTTATTTTACTGGATTGAGGGTTTTCAATAATTTTTATGGGTTCTGGGAGAATATTATCAACTTCATTAAAATTCTCTGAATCGCTGTTATTCATTGGAAAAACCATGAACATGCTTGAAAGCATAACTATCAAAATGTAAGTTAAGGTCTTCATTTGCGTTTTAGATATTCGATTTTTTTTCATTTATTCAAACCACATTTTAAAATTTATTTTGATTTTTTATACAAACTAATAATAAAGAAATTATTTAAAATAATATGTTAAAAGTTAAATAAAACATTAAGCATATCATTAAATTCTTGAAATTTTTAAATGAGTTAGAAACGCTAATTATCTGATTTTTATTCCCCTTTTCAAGCTTGTTTGCCTAATAAAAGAGAAATTTTTCCTTTTTTATGGTTTTTTAGATTATCTATTTTGAAATTTACTGTAAATTCAGTATTTTCAGTAATACTCAACAGTTAATAAAAAGTAAATGTAAAAATTACTATTTTTCTTAGAAGGAGTCCTATAAATTAACTAAACAATATTCTACAAATTTTAGCGGTTCTAAAGCACAACCACCTGAATCCAATCCACCTAATTCCACTAGCAATTCTTCGTCAATTTCATTTCCCTGAAGCCATAAATCCTTCAAAACCATTAAAGATTCTAATCCTCTTATGGTTTTAATATAATTATTCCCTAAATCTAAAGTTTCTAAATTTTGGAGGGTTTCTAATCCTTTAATAGTAGAAATAATATTGCTAGATAAAAATAGTTTATTTAATTTAGTTAACGGATATAAACCACTAATTTCAGTGATAGTATTATCTTTCAAGTTAAGCACTTGTAAGTTTTTACATTTATCAAGGTTGTTGATTTTCTCAATTTTGTTTGCTGTTATCCACAGCGTGTCTAATTCGGTAAGATCGTCTAAACCTTTGATTTCTTGTATTTTATTATCGTTAAGATACATTTCACTTAAATTTTTTAAAAGATCAAGTCCTCGTATCTCAGAAATTTGGTTTCCTGCTAAATTTAAAACTTTTAATTTTTTCAACTTTTCCAATCCATTGATTGTTGTAAGCTGATTACCTGCTAACCACAAAACTTCTAAATTCTCCAAACTATCGAAGCCTTCGATATTTTCAATCATATTCCAAGACAAATCTAGTTTCTGAAGCGAGCTTAAAGAATCTAAACCTTTTAAGTGAGTAATTTGATTAGCTCTTAGATATAATTCTTTTAAATTAGATAATTGATCAAGTCCCTTAATTTCGGTAATCTGATTAGACGCTAGATGGAGAACTTCTAAATTTGTTAAATCTTCCAACCCAGATATCTGGGTTAGGATATTACTTCCACAATTAAGAATTTCTAAATTTTGAAGCTGTTCTAAACCTGTTAGTTCAGTAATTTCGTTAGAACTCAGCTCTAAATGTTTGATATCAAGTTTATGTAATCCTTTAATATCAGATATGTCTTCAATCTCTAGTAGACCTAGGTCTAAAAATCCGTCTTTAACTTCGTATTTTTCGCCCTTGTATTCCACAGCTGCCATATATAACACTTGATATTATAATTCGGTATTAAAATAATATGATATATCTGAGAATTATTATAAATTCTTTAAAATATATAGTTTTACCTTTAATTCCTTGCTTTTTTAAATATTAAGAAAGCCTATTATCCACCTATATCTTATAAATTGAAGCTTTAAAACGAATCGAGCGCTTTAATATGTGATTAAAATGATATTTTGTCTTAATTGTAGAACAAAAGCTAGTGGCTCAAAAGAGGGTTACTATTATTGTCATGTATGTGAAAAATTTACTAAGTTCTTTACGCTAAGATTTAAGTGATAGGGAGCTTAATATTATACTAAAATGAATTACCCTAAGAAGAATGAAACAAACATAAAAAATTATAGATGTTTGTTGACAACCCCTGCCAGGGTTTTTAGGGTAGCAATTCAAACTTTTTGATTAGATTTATGTCCTCTCCATCTTATAAATAAGCTTCAATATTTTCGTCCATATTCCTTATCTGATCAATTACCAAAGAAAACTCTTCAGGAGAAATCCCTTTTCTGTATATCAATTTGCTCGCTAAACTGTAGTATTTCTCGTAAACTTCAACAGAAGCAAAATTTTTTAATTTTGAGCTTAAAGAGTACAGATTCGAGTAAACTTCTTTAAAATCACCTTCTAATGGTGTCCTTTCTCCTAAAGAATTTATGGTTACAGTTACCGATTCCTTCACTTGGTTAAGATAATATTTTAATCGTATTTTCTGGTCCTTGATTTCATTAGCTATAATTTTTTTCTTTTTTTGGTATTCTAAAAAGAATTGTTCATCTTCAAGCTTATCTGAGATTTCTAGTATTAACTTACATAAGGAAAATTTTTTTATAATATTATTTTCTTTTAGAAATTTATTAACTATAATGGTTCTCTCGTTTTCTAACTCTTTTCTTTCTTCTCTTAGTTGTTCTGAAATCTTTCCTCTCTGATCCCATATAGATTTTAATAAGCCTATCTGCTTTTCAATTAATACATTAGGATCTAATATTTTTCGATGGGAAAGTACGATATCATTAATTTCTTTATCAAATTTTTCGAAATCTTCAGAATTGACAGCTTTAACCGCGAATAGCTCTTTATAGTTTAAAATGATAGCTTTAAGTTTTGAACTTAACTTTTGTATTTCTTTTTTATCACCATCTTCCGCAATTATTACTAAATCAATGTTGACTTCTGATATCCTAAATATTGAAGCTATCAAAGTTCCCAATCCAATTGTATTTAAATCCTCTCTACCTTTATTTGCCATTTCTGAAATAAATACTCTTATTGCAGATAAAAAAGAACCAAATAGGTCCATGTTAGTATCAATATCTGCTTGAAACTCTTTCTCGTAAAGTAATTCTCCTGATTCAATTTGATAAAGAAATAAAAAGTAAAGCATAGGTTTATCCTCTAAGGTTAAGTAATCGTTTTTTTAAATTCTCTTATAATTAGTTCTCTTCCATATTTTGAATTATTTAAAAAATAAATTCTTTTATGCTGAGATATTAATTTTGTTAGATAATATGATAATATACTATCTTTTTTTAAATATTAAGAAAAGCAAAAAAGGCTTATCTTTTGTTTAAATAAAGCTTAACTAATTTCTATTTTATAATAAGAACGTTTTAAAATTCTATTCCTCATTTGAATAATATGAATGCTGTTGCTTGCAAAGAATGTGGTTATTCGTTTGAAGATAAGGAACCTGGAAAATATTATTGCCCTAATTGCTCCAAAGAAATGAAATTCATGAAGATTGAGGCTTTTTGCGGTGCGAAACCAGGAGAACTTAACGAGATAGATTAAAATAATTAAAAAAAAAAAAAGAATTTTTTAGGTTACTATTTCCTTTTCTTACGCTCTACTAATACATTTCTGTTAATTTTGTGTATTGAAAATAAGAAATTTTTAAGATCAAAATTATAAGCATAACTACTTTCTTATACTCTATGACTGAAGCTTTATACATGAACGACTCCTATTTAAAGAAGTGGGATGCAAAAGTTATTTCTGTGAAAGACGATAAATTCGTTATCCTTGATAAAACAGCCTTTTATCCTAAAGGAGGCGGTCAACCATGGGACGAGGGTTATATAATCAAAAATGGTGAGAAATTCAAGATAGTTTATGTGGGTAAATTTTCTGGAGAAATCAGCCACGAAGTAGAGAAACCCGGACTAAAAGAAGGAGATGTAGTTTCGTGCGAAATCGATTGGCAGAGGCGATATACATATATGCGATATCATACTGCCTGTCATCTCGTCTCAAATCTCCTATTCCGGAGAGCGAACGCTAAAATAACGGGAAACCAAATTGAATTGGACAAAGCAAGAATGGATTTCTCTATGGAGGATTATTCACCAGAAAAATTGCGAACCTATGTTGAAGAAGCTAATGAAATTATTAAACAGGATCTTCTAATTACTATTGAGACGATGTCTAGAGCCGCTGTCTTAGAAGAACCCGAACTTGCAAGATTAGCAGTTGGCTTACCTAAAAATTTACAAGAATTCCGCATAGTCAAAATTGGGGACATCGATAAACAAGTGGACGGTGGAACCCACATTAATAGTCTAAGAGAAATCGGCCAAATTGAGATGACCAAAACGGTAAATAAGGGAAAGAATAATAGAAGATTGTATTTTATACTCAAATAATTCAAAAATTTTAAAGATAAAGACAAAGACAATAACGAGCGCTATATAATTATGAAAAATATCTGTAAGGATTGTGGAAAATGCTGTATTGAAACAGAGATGCTCTTATCTAATAACGATATTGCTCTTATTAAAAAAAATAACCCTAAACATTTAAAAATAGCCAATTTTGTGCAAAAAACCGAAGAAGGATTTAACCAATTAATAAATGTTAATGGATACTGTGTGTTCTTTGATAGCGTTGCCAATTTGTGTACTATTTATGATGTGAGGCCACAAGGGTGCCGTTTTTACCCCTTGATTTATGATTCTGATAAAGGATACTGTACTTTAGACCAAGACTGCCCGAGACCAGAAGTATTTTATCCTAATAAAAACTACCAGATGAAAACATGTAAAAAAATTGTTAGATTCTTGGAAAATCAGGTATTATTTACTAAATTACGATTACTGCTTTTATAAAATCTGGATCTTCATCGTAAGCAGCAAATGCTTCTCTAATTTTTTCTAAGTCATACATTTTGGAAACTAAACTTTTAACTTTAATATCTCCAGAGCTTAGTCCCTCAATTGCTTTATCAAATGGACCACATCTACTACTGTAAACGGTGATTTCTCGAACTACTATATCAGTAAGATTAATTGGAGTTCTTAATCCATGAGTACTTTTAATGTGGATTTTACCTCGCGTTTTACACGAAGCAACGATATCTATAAGAGCTTCTGGATTGCCTGTAGTATCTACGACAATATCTGCTCCAAGATTATCAGTTGAACCTTTGATTTCATCACTTATATTTTCAACCTCAAAACGGTTAATTAGTTGCTTTGCACCATACTTTTCAGCCATAGAAAGCTTTTTATCTGAACCATCAACTGCTATTACATCCAATCCTTTAACTAAGGCCACTTGGGCTAGTAATAAACCTAATTTTCCAAGCCCATAGATTGCGATAACTTTGTCTTCATCTGCTAATGGCATCATTTCAAATGTTTGATACGCTGCTGCTAAAGGTTCTATAAACGTTGCTTCCTTGTAAGAAATCTTTCTCGGTATTTCGTGAAGCATATATGGCTCAACAACTATGTATTCAGCAAAGGAGCCATTGATATCTATACCTAAGGCCTTGCGCGATAGACATTGAGAGAAAATCTTTCGTTGACAGTAGTAACAGCTGAAATCGATGTTGCTATTAATTTCGGATGTGACATGCTTTCCTTCCCAGTTTGAGTCAATTTTCTTACCGACTTCTATAACTTCACCTGCAAACTCGTGACCTAAAATGATCGGCGTTGGCGTTGGTAAATCCCCTTTTGCTATAGCTATATCGGTCCCACATATTCCTGACGCTTTTATTTGAATTAAAACTTGAGAATCTCCAAGTCTTGGTATCGGTACTTCCTTAATGGAGATATCTTGCCCGTCGAATACAGCCGCTTTCATAACATCACTCTATCTATTATTCAAGAGAATAAAACTCGGTTCTTCTATCACTAAATACATTATTATATTTGTTAAGGTTTTTATCTCTCGCTTGTTTAACATCTATTTCAACAACATTAATAATAGGTTTATCTTTTGGAGCAGATGATAGTACTTCCCCATCACTAGAGGTAATTTGACTTCTCCCAGTAAATTTAAAATGGTTATCACCTCTATTTTCTTCCCCCATTCTGTTAGCTGTTATGGCATAAACTGAATTTTCCAAACATCGGATAGTCATCGCTTTTTGACAAAACGCCATGACTAAATTAGCTGGATGAGCTATGATGTCAGCACCTAGAAGAGCAAGTGACCGAGCTGTTTCCGGAAATATCCAATCGAAACAAATCATGATTCCTACCTTTGTTTTTTTCACTTCAAATATTTCTAAAGGTTTGTTCCCCGGAGAAAACCACAGTTTTTCTTTGTAATAAAGGTGAAGTTTACGATAAGTCCCAAGAACTTCGCTACCAGATACGATCATAGACGAATTATAAATATGTTTACCATCTTTTTCTATGAATCCTCCGACAACCACAGCACCCGCTTTTTTAGCTAATCTCATTAAAAAATTGGCAGTTTT
>Ga0255055_10001675_pt1 | contig 15922 bp, 16 predicted proteins | sample JV7_2_27_MG_FD_188633 | JGI IMG/M metagenome (GOLD analysis project Ga0255055, IMG submission 188633) | Seawater microbial communities from Jervis Inlet, British Columbia, Canada - JV7_2_27 | ecosystem: Environmental > Aquatic > Marine > Inlet | place: Canada: British Columbia | collected... | reverse complement strand
CACCTGGCTCTCGATCCGCCGCGTAATCTGCAACCGCAGTCACTTCGGGCTCTGACATCCCGCCGATGATCACTCCCACGGTGTCGCGCAACACCCACACTGCGCGATCGACGACCTCTCCTGGCAGCTCATCGAATCCAGTTTCTGCAATATAGGTTGAAAGTTGCGCTAGTTCTTGAGAGCCCGATTTAGCCACTCGAGACCTCCTGAGCTGCTCTTGGAACGGATGCTCGCTTCCCCTGGCCCATCCATATCGAGAAACCAAGGCCAATAATTCCCACAAGCACGAGCACCATCCATAACTCGTGGAAGGCCGATAGTGCGGCAGGTCCAGTACCGTCGGTCCCGTGAGCAGCGAATCGCGATTGCAGGACCAGGCCCACCAAGACCGATCCGAGCGCGAGCCCACTGTATCGCACCATTCCGTATAACCCAGCCGCCATTCCACTTTGATCTGAAGGGGCGGATTCGATTGCAACTTTGGCGAACGGAGCCTGCGAGATTCCGGCGCCGACACCCCGAACGGCAAAAGCAACTGCTAACAGTAGCAGGGCAACCCGCACGTCGAGCAGCAGCAATGCTGCAACTCCGAGCGTCATGAGCACGAAACCCGTCGCGCCTGGCAATCTGCCGCCAGCACGATCGGCCCACACGCCCCCGGGCCGAGCGCCAAGCATCAAAAAGATCGAATACACCGGTATCAGCAGGCCGACAATCAGAGGACTCAAGCCCTGCACGTCCTCCAGGAACAGCGGAATGCTCATCAAAACTCCCACTCCAATGATCATGCGCATCGCAGCGGCGCTCGAAGCGCCAACCACACCACGGTTTCGCAGCAGCCTCGGATCTACAAACGGACGGTCCGTTCGCCGGGCTTGGAGCCCCCACAAAACGAAAGCAAGCAGGCTTAGGGCGATCAAACTCCATGAGGCGCGAAGTAGCCCCAGGAGAAAAATGAGCATTGCTACTGTCAAACCCAGCGCTCCGATCCAATCAAACTGCTTGGGTGCTTCCCTCGCTTCACGCTGCGGAAGTTTCAACATCGTGAGCAGTACCCCCGCAGCGGCTACCAGGCCTATGACCACATATATGGAGGGCCAGTCAAGGTAAATGAGTAGCAATCCTCCCAGTACTGGGCCGATGATTGCAGCAAGACCGACCGCCGACTCCCAGGTGCCCATCGCCTCGCCCTGGCGGTCCGCTGCGAAGTGCGCCCCGATGAGGATCAACGCCAGGGGGTAGACCGCAGACCAACCAACTCCTTGAACCACTCTGCTCACCAGCAGGAACCCGTAGTTTGGCGCCAGGGCCGCCATGAATGCCCCCAGGCTGAGAAGGCTTAGTCCGATGGCATAGGTTCGTCTGAGTCCATAGCGCTGGCCCAGGTTGGCTTGAAGCGGCTGCAGTACAACCATTGGCAGAAAGTATGCTGTCCCGATCAGTGCCACCTGTTCGACGCTAATCCCAAAGTCCGTTTGCAGCGTTGGCAGAGCGACGCTGGTCATGGTCACGTTCAATGGAGATAGGAACACCCCAATCATGAGGGCTGCCATAATCCCCAGCTTACGCCCGGCAAAACGCTCGGTAAACCCACTCAAAACCTCGCGCCTCGAATGGAGTTGCTCGCATGCTTTCCTGCAAGCATCCCGTAGCCAAGCGCGGTCAGTAAGCCGTTGCCGGATAGATAGCCTGCCGGCCCGTGCCCGCTAAGGCCCGCCGCTACTCCTCCACCCGCGTAAAGGTTTGGAATCGGTGAACCGTCTGCTCGCAACACCCGAGCATCTTGATCGACCACCAGTCCACCCTGCGTGTGAAAAAGTGCGCCGGTTACCTTTGCTCCATAGAACGGAGGCTCCAGGTGACTGCAGTCTGCCCTCCCGAATGAATCCTGCTCGTCTCCACGGGCCGCAGCCTCGTATTTTTCTAGAGTCTCGGTAAGCCCATCGGCATTGATCCCGAGTTTCGCCGCCAATTCCTGGATAGTGTCGCTTTTGTGAATTGCATCCGCTTCGATCGCGTCTCGATAGTCGTCAAACTTAAGCCCCAGGCGATGCAGCTTCTCGTCATATATATCCCAGGCCGTGCCGTCTTGCTGTGCCAGGACCGCAAGTGCATGCTCAGAGTACCCAGACGACTCATCGCCAAACCGCTCCCCATCTTGATTGACTTGAAATCCGCCCTCCATGATGAGCGCGTATGTGATCAAAATTCCCTCAGGCTTGGCAACCGACGCATGTGATTGATATGCGTCCATGAACGCCAGATCCGCACCCAGTTCCTTTCCCCAAAGAATTCCTTCGCCAGTATTGCCTTCCCCACCAAAATAGAGAGCACTGGCGATATCGGGGCAGTACTCTTTCACCATGTCCGGATTTCCAGCGAATCCATTGCAAGCCAGGATCACTTTCTTTGCTCGCACGCGCTCGGTTTGATCCCCATGTCGCACGACAACGCCGAGAACCACACCATCTTCCGCTACCAGGTCTTGTCCCGCGGCGTCGATAATGACCTCAACCGAATCGTGTGTATCAGCCGCCTTACGAAGATCGGCCACCAGCGCCGAGCCGGTTCTGCTGGGTGGCGCATGCATACGGAACTCAGAGTGGCCGGGATATTTGAAGTCGTTGATGAACTCAAGATCGACGCCGACATCGTCAACCAACCACTCCACCATCACCTTGGAAACCTTGGCCATGTGCAGCGTCATCTCGTGGTCCGAACTTGAATCGTTCTTGTGCCAGATGTCTTTTGCAAAGTCTTCTGCCTGCTCACGAATCCCGGCCGCTTCCTGGAAGCGAGTGCCTGCCGCCGGGATCATCCCGCCTGATCGTGCGGTATTGCTCCAGGGCCTCTGTAGCTTCTCGAGCACCAGCACCTCAGCGCCCCCATGCGCCGCAGCCATAGCCGCGGCCAAACCGCATCCGCCGCTGCCAACCACGACCACATCGGTGTCGAAGGACCACTCTTCCGAATTGTTTTCGATGCTCATTTGTTTTTCACCGGCTGCTTTGATTTATCTGCCAATCTCAGCTTTGTGAATTCAATAATTCCACCGGCATCTAAGATTTCACGAGAGGTCCCGCGCAAGTTTTGAATTGGAAATGTCTCACCTGTCCGCTCATCAACAACGGTGCCCGCGTCCAGATCCACGATAAGCAAATCTCCCTGTTCGATTGACTCTGTAGCCTCGATCGTGACCGCCGGAAGGCCAATGTTGATGCTGTTGCGGAAGAAAATGCGGCCGAAGCTCGGCGCGATTAATGCCGCGATTCCGGCCTGCTGCAGGGCCATTGGAGCCGTTTCTCGTCCAGAGCCAGACCCGAAGTTTGGACCCGCCACAAGAACGTCGCCCGGTTTGACTTTGCCCACAAATTCCGGATCAATGCCTGCCATCGCGAACTGACCTACTTCATCGTTTCGCCGATCCAAGTACTCTCCAGGAAGAATTTCATCAGTAGAAACGCTCGCAGGAAAGACCCAGGCGCGGCCCATAAATTGGTTCACGCTACTTTGCTGCCTTCGGAAACCTGACGTGGGTCAATCACTCGGCCGGCCAGCGCCGATGCCGCTACGGTGTACGGTGATGCGAGATAAACGCCGGAGTCTCGGCTCCCCATGCGACCGCGAAAATTGCGGGTGGCGGTCGTGATCACCCTCTCGTCTGCCGCCAATATTCCAGAGTGCAGCCCCGCGCAGGGGCCACATCCAGCGGGTTGAAACACTGCTCCTGCGTCAAGCAATGTCTGGAAGGTGCCGTCTTCGACCGCCCTGCGATAGATGGCATGCGTTGCAGGATTGATCAAGAGCGGAATCCGCACCTGCTTCCCCTGCAGAACGTCGGCTGCCGCTCGCAGATCAGCATATCTTCCACCGACACAGCTACCAATCCAGGCAATGTCTACCTCTCCATCCTGAACCTGGTCCGCCGGCACAAGGTTGTCTACGGCATGAGGCAAAGCGACTTGCGGAACAAGCTCGCCGACGTCGATCTCGTATTTCACTGTGTAATCGGCGTCATCGTCCGGATAGATTGGGGTGAAATCCTGTTGGATATCAGCCGCTTCAATGAGGTCCAGCAATTTCCGGCTGGGTACAACCGTGGAATTCTTGCTGCCCATTTCAATGCCTTGGTTGCTGAGAACCAAGCGTTGTTCAAGATCCAGCCCTTCTGTAAATGGCCCGCTGAACTCAACGCCGCTGTAGAGGGCAAAGTCGGCTTTGTATTTGCCCAACAGGTGCATCGTTACGTCTCGCATTTCCACCCAGGGCGAGAGCTGGCCGCTGAGATGGATGAGTATCCCCTGAGGCACACGCAGCCAGATTTCTCCGGTGGCAATGACGGTCGCCAGTTCGGTCGACCCGACCGCAACGGCTACCGCCCCCATGGCACCCGCGGTGACCGTGTGGGAGTCGGCGCCAACGAGCAGCATGCCGGGCAGTACCAGCGATTCCTGCAAAATCAGATTGTGGAGCACCCCCTGGTATTCGAAGTAATGTTCCAGGTCCTGCGATTGAGCCCACTCACGCGTGGTCTTGAGGATTTCGGCCTGACGGATATTTGCGGGAGGGACGAAGTGGTCCGATGCGAGCACGATTCGATCACGATCGCGCACTCCGCCGAGTTCATCTATGAGGCCGGCGATGCGTCTCGGACCGGTCGTGTCGTTCATGATGATCCGGTCCGCGACGGCCCAGATTTCATCGCCGGGCCGGACAGTTTCCTGACCAGCGGCTCGAGCGATGATCTTCTCCGTCATGGTTTGACCGCTCACTTTATGGCTGCCCCCCGCTCATAGTTTTCTCTTGGCGAGAGTTCGCTTTGACTACATATTCAAGCGCCTCATCCAATGGCACGACCGTCGCGTATTTCATCCAGAGGTCGAGCAGTCCGATCTTGTGCGAGGCTTGAATGCGGTCAAATACGCACTCTTCCGGAATCAGTACGCCATATCCGTGCGAGCGCGCGTCGACCGCCGTGGCTCGTACGCATCCGCTCGTAGAATTGCCGACCAGGATTACGGTATCGACCTCACGCTCATGCAGGTAACCATTCAATTGAGTGTCGAAAAACGCGCTGGATGAATGCTTGTCGATCACCAATTCCTCGACCTCTGGAGCGAGCTCATCAATGATCTGGAGCGCGCGCTCATCAGGATCGCGCCCCTTCGGAATCACTCTGGTAAATATCGCCGGAATCGCAGCCTCTCGGCTCACCCGAAGCATGGATTTAATGGAGTCGAGCGCTTTCCACGCAATTTCGCCCATGGCCACCCGCTCTTGCTCAACTGCATCTAGGATGGGCACATCTTCGCCAACCAGGAGCCGCTGCATGTCAATCACTACAAGCGCCTGACGGCCGCCAAGCTCTCGACTATCCCAACTTGCAGCCCCGTGTTCCGCGTAGCCAGCCTTCTGAATCACGGCCCGGTCTTGCTCGGAGAGAAGATGGTCCCAGAGCTTCGCCAATCAGGCCGCCTTACCCGCTGAACCATAGGGACGTCCCAGATACTTACCCTTTGGATCCCCATGAATGGCGTTTTCGTTGTAAACGAGATTGCCTCTCAGGAAGGTGCTCTTGACGCGTCCGGTCAATTCCTGTCCCTCAAATGGCGTGTAGCCCTGCCCTGAGAGTGACTCGGCTGCGCTCACGGTGAATGTCTCATCTGGGTCGAGTAGGACGAGGTCTGCGTCGAATCCGGGCGCAATGTCTCCTTTATCTAGCAGGCCGAAACGCTGTGCCGGGTTCCAACTCACCAATTCCGCGGCGCGATTGGGTGAGAGGCCTCGCCTGGTTCCTTCGCTGTACACGCCGGACAGCAGATACTCTGTTCCTCCGAAGCCAGACTTAGCCAGCCATAGATTGCCTGGATCGCTTGGGTCCAGCTTCATTTCCTCGGAGCAGCATGCATGGTCGCTGACGATCCAGTCCACCTCTCCGTCGAGCACCGCTTTCCACAGGTATTCGACGTCTTCCCTTGGGCGAATAGGAGGGTTGACCTTGGCATACAAGCCGGTCGTGGAATCGACATCCATCAGCAAGTGTCCGACCGTCACCTCCCGTCCAAAGTTGATATGGGGAAGCGTTTCAGACATCATGCGTGCGGCCTCGATCGCCTTGCGTGAACTCAAGTGCAGCAGATTGATGTTTGGACATTCGGTTTCGTGGGCAAGATAAGCGGCAATCCAAATTGCCAGGCCTTCCGCATGCGGCGGCCGCGCCTCATGGTAGGCTCGCAGTCCGGAGGCATCCCCTCGCTGTTGAACAATCTGTGTATAGGCACGCAGAATGTCCGCCACTTCGCAATGCAAACTCACGCTCACGTAGTCCCTTAGCTCCGGGTGGTCATCAATCACTTTTGCTGCACTCCGCATAATGAATTCGAAGTGAGCAAAATCGTATCGATCGTCGTCTCCAATCATGAGGAACTTGTTCTGTTGATCCGATTGCCCGTGCAGCCCGTAGGATCCGTAGAACATGAAGATCTTGAAGCTGATGACACCAAACTGCGTGGCGAGCAGATCCATCTCGTCGATGTGCGCGGGGTCGATGGGGGCAAGGTGGAATGCGTAATCCACGTAGAACCTGTTTCCGGAGGTCTCCAGGACCTGCGGGAAGAACTCGGCGTAGGGTCCGCCTTTATTGAGGTAGTACTTCCCGGTCCGCATGTAGTTCAGGCTGGTAGTTACGCCTCCCATTGCGGCCGCTTTGCTCTCGCTGAGGGCATCTTCGGCAAGCGGGCTGTAAATCCCGACGTGCATGTGAGCGTCTACCGCACCGGGAAAACCAAGCTTTTGCTCGGCATCGAAAATTTCTGCACCCTGATTGGCATCGATAGAAGGCGCTATTGAGGCAAATTTGCCGTCCTTGATGCCAATATCCGCTTGCTTGACTTCGGTTTCATTGGGGCGAACCACTCGCACATTCTTGACGATAAGGTCGAACTCGCGGTTTTGCGAACTCAAGACTGTTCTCCTCCTTCGAGGTTAGTATTGGGCTTGGGGAGGTATTCGTCCTCAAAACTTCGGAACGTTTCCAGATCGAGCAGCTCGTTAAGTTCCCCAAACGTCATCATTTGTCGGCTCATGGCTTCAGTAGTTCCGGATTGCCGAAGTTCCTCAAGCAGCTCCAGGCCGACCTTCGCGAAAATCCTTGTAAGAGAATTTGGATAAATGACCAGCGAATACCCGAGTCGCTCAAGTGTTTCAGCTTGAAGAAGGGGAGTCTTTCCGCCCTCCACCATATTGGCCATGAGCGGAGTGTCGGGCAGTGCCTGAGCTACCTCTTGAAGTTCATCTTCAGACTGTGGCGACTCAACAAAGAGCACATCGGCTCCAGCTTGTTCATACCTGCGACTGCGCTTGATCGCGGCCTCAATCCCAACCACAGCGGCGGCGTCCGTGCGCGCAATGATCAGAAACTCGGATGATCCTCGAGCGGACACGGCGGCTCGGATCTTGCCAACCATCTCTTCTTCCGGGACAAGCTCTTTGCCGGCAAAATGACCACACCGTTTTGGGAATTGCTGGTCCTCGAGTTGAATCGCTGATGCGCCCGCCTGCTCATAGAGCTCAACTGTCCGTCTCACATTGGTTGCATTTCCGTATCCGGTATCCCCATCCGCGATCAACGGCACATCGATTACACCGGCGATGCTCCTGACTCGATCCGCCATCTCAGCTTGAGTCAGCAACCCGAGGTCGGGCGAAGCCAGGCTGGTGTAGGACAAGCCCGCTCCACTGAAATAGACCGCTTCAAACTCACTGGTTTCAATCAGCCGCGCGGTAAATGCATCGTAAGCACCTGGAGCGACCAGAATGGATGGCTCGGCTAGTCTTTGGCGGAGGGTCATTGCACTCCTTGTTGGCGATCAAGCATAAGCAGACAAAATGCGGAACCCTCTAGCGTACTGCTCAGGGTCAACCATTGAGTGGCTGAACCGATGGTAGATTGTTGATTTGGTATTGAAAGCGATCCCCGCGGTAGACACCCCTGAAGTCTTCAATCTGACGCTTAGCCCGACTCACGACCAGCCGACGAATGAGCAGCAGCGGATCACCCGGCTCTACTCCAAGGTGCTGCGCTTCCTCTTCACTCGCCCCGACCGCCTCCAGGAAACGGTCTGCCAGGCTTTCAGACAGATCATTCCCCTTCCGCAGGTATCGCAAAGAGCCGCCTTGGTCGAGTGACTCCAGATCGATGGCGTTCGAGAATTCTGGGGACACAAAGGCAACGTGGTATCCGATGGGGTCGCCATCGGCCAGCCTTAGCCGACGCAGACGGAAGGCCTCTGTCTCTGGCGGGATAGCCAGACGCTCTGCCACTTCGGAAGGCGCGGAAACCCACTCCGCGTCGATAACCTTCCATCCAGGCGTCATCCCCATCTGCTCAAGATAGTTGGAAAGGCTCAGACGCGGATTATGTGTGACCTTGGGCTCAGCTACAAAAGTACCTCTGCCGCGATAGCGTGTGACCAGCCCCTCAAGTTCCAGTTCTCTTAAAGCCTGTCTTACGGTGGTGCGGCTGAGGTCGTACTTTTCTTGAAGCTGCTGCTCGGTCGGCAGCATGTCTCCAGCTTCCCAGTCGCCACGACGTATCGACTCCAAAAGGAGCTCTGCAAGCTGGTAATAAAGAGGAAGCTTTGATTCTCGGTCTATGCTCACCGCTGCAACCGGGTGCTCACAAAGGGCACCCATTAGAGGATTTGTTACAATGTTATGACTATAACACCTTTTTAAGACATCCTCGTCATCGGCTCAGTAATCCATCCGACCAAAGATGCTCCATGGCGCGTAGGGCAACCATGCCAGGAAGAAACAACGGCATCGTGCCGGCCGAATTTTTCACCTTGTCCGAAAGCGCCATGGTGGTTGATCCCATCACTACCGCCCCTGCTCCATCAGTGATGGCGCCTTCTATCTGGCGACTCATCGCATCGTCGAATATTTTCGGCTTGCGAGATTCCTGATAGCTAATGCCGAGCGCTCGCGAGGAGACAAGCTGATCGCCGTATCCATAGACTTCGGCGATTTCAGCGAGCCACTCAGTCTGCCGCTCCGCCCGCGCGATGTAGGCGAATCGATCCGCCACGATGGCGACCATCGGTAGCGTTGTGAGCATCGGGCCAAAGGTGGCGATCGGCGCTTGTTCTCGGAGCGGCTCCAGAGCTGGATCAAAGACGCAGTCGATCAGGATTGCGTCGAACTCGTCCGGATCGGTATTCAACCCCTCTAGAAATACCGCGTGCTCGCAGAAGAGCAGATCGCCGGGCGTATCTAGACTTGTTGGACCCTCTTCCAGATTGAAGACTTGAACGCGTGTGTCGATGGCGGCATGTTCCGCATACCGAATCTGGCGTCTTCGCAGATCCGCTTCATCGACTTTAATGGGTGAAATGATCTTGACTCGAAATGTCATCGCGATACTCATTCTCCCCCCCTGTGATGCAGCGTCTCGAGTTCGAAGCTGGACCGCATCATTCCAGCGATAGCTGATAGTATAAAGTTGGTTTCGGCCAAAATGGAAAACGAGCTTACCGCGCGGGATGAAGAGCTGCTCAGAGCTTCCTTTGAGGTCGCGTCGCGCGCCGCGGCAGCCGGCAATAATCCCTTCGGAGCGATACTCGCCGATCACGATGGCAAGATCCTGCTGAAAGCAGAGAATACGGTGGTGACCGAGAGCGACATCACCGGACACGCCGAAATAAACCTCGTGCGGATGACGATCGGAAAGTCGCTGGACGATATGCTTAGGAGCTGCACGCTTTATGCTAGCAGCGAGCCTTGTGCAATGTGTGCCGGCGCAATCTATTGGGGAAGCATCGGGCGGGTGGTCTACGGATTGAGCCAGGAGCGCTTCTATTCCTTACTCGGCGGCTCCAGGGAGCAGGAAGCCCTCGCTCTTCACATTCGAGACGTCCTGGATCGGGGCGGAAGACCCACTGAAGTCATTGGCCCAGCGCTGGAGGATGAGGCCGCTCGAGTACATGATGGGACCGGGCCCTAGGGACTTTGGCCATTGGCCACCAAGCCCACAGTGGGAGAAGTTGGGGATTCAATGGAAGTAGATAACCTTCAGCTAGAAAAAATCGGTTATCAGGTCGTTGACGATTTCCTTACCGCTGAAGAATGTCAGTCCTTTTTGAAGATGATCAACGAATTCCGCGATGGGCACACCCTGGCCGAAATTCATCGGCCCATGAAGGGACGCTCCTTACGCTACCACGTCATCCAGGGCGAGCAGATCCAGGAGAGCCTTCCCGGGATCTGGGGCCTCTACACTGGCGAGGTCAACGATCTGGTCAACGAGTCGCTTGGCTTTCCCTTAGAGCCTCTGGCTAATACCCGCGCGGGCGTGAATGTCAACCTCATGCGCCCGAATCAATCCTCCTACCGCTGGCACTACGATCGTGCTTGTGTCACGTCCATCATATATCTCAACGAGGTGGAGGGAGGCGATACCGAGCTGTACCCCAACTACCGACTATTGCTCCAGAAGGGGAAGAACACTGCCGCGCAGCGCGTTCTGGATAGCTTCATTCAAATCAAGCCCATCATGAACACATTCGGGAACATGGTTCGAGTGTCGCCGAAGGTCGGCCGACTGGTCATGATGCGTGCGGACCGATGCTGGCATAGCGTACGTTCCGTGCTGGGTGATCGCGAGCGGGTCAACATCATCGCCTCCTACGATATTCCAGGCACGGAATTTTCGATGGAGAAAGGGTTGGATTCATATCTCTACACGCAGGAAGAACAGCAGTCCGCAGATCCGAATTACGGTTGAGCTTCGATAATTGTGAGCACTCTTTCCCCCAAGTACTTTTACACAGCTGACAGCTGGGACGAATCGGATTGGCTTGACATCGTTTCGATTGAATACGAGTCTCTTGTTTCGGCCTATCCCTTCGAGACAAAACTAAGAGAAATCTCAAGTGATGGAAAGCTCAGGGTCCTCGATGTTGGCTGCGGATCGGCCATCTTTCCACAATATCTAGATGGAACCCTAAGTGACGACATACACTTGACCTGCGACCTACTCGACGTGTCGGAGCGCAGCCTGCAGCAAGCGCATGCGATCCTGGAAGGACTGGAGCATTTCAGTCCTAGGCGAAGCATCGCCACCCTAATCGAGGACATTCCCGATGCTCTTCCTCTTCCGGAGCCACCCTACGATGCAATCTGGGCCATTCATTCCCTAACTACGGTCGAGGTGAATCAAATGCCCTCTGTCTTCCGGCACTTGCTGCGGCTGCTGTCAGATGATGGTCGGCTCTTCATCTATCAGCTGACCGCCGATTCCACTTATCAAACGCTCCATCAGATCTACCGAGAGCACACCTCCAAAGGAGTTTCTACGTTCATGGAATATGAAGACACCAAACGTATACTCGAGTCGCTTCCCGTTGAGTACGAAGTCGTTGAATTGAGCTTCGACCACGAGCTGCCGATTGATCAGCCCGATCTTGTGGAACACTACCTGCGGAAGTGCGTTCTTGACGAAACCATCGACGCCCAGCAAGTGTTCGGTGATGTGTTGCCTCGTTTTGAAAGCGATGGAGTTTACCGCCTCCCGCAATCTGTCAATCTAATATCGGTGGCCCTGCGATGATCCCGTTATCTGGCGAGTATTACGTAGAGTGCAACGACGTGTTCCGGCGCACCACAAATCAATCGGAGCAGATGCTCGCCGAGACGCGAAAATTTGCAGAAGGTCGGTCCGACTTGCGCATCCTGAGCGTGGGTTCCGGCGTGGGGCTGTTTGAGATCCCAATGCTTCAGATGCTTGGAGACAAGGTTGCGAGCTTTGATGGAGTTGACGTAAACGAACACGCTTGCCGCATATTGGAGGAAAAGTTAGATAAAGAATTCGACAATTCCCTAGATTACAAAGTAGAGCATCGCTCCTTCCAAAAGTACCGGACCGATCATCGATTTGAAATCGTGCTCTTCAATCACACCTTCGAATACCTGAGCGGCGACCGGCTTAGCTGGATCCAGAAATCGCGAGACTTGCTCGTTGAATCGGGCAATGTGTTGATCTTCAGCCCCAATCGCGGGGGCATCAATAGGTTCTATGAAGAGGTGTTTGCACCTTGCTTTTCAGAAGACCTCGATCAGCTGCTTACGCACATAGGTATGGAGCATTCGACTATCGCCATCGAAGGCGAGTGCGATGTGGCATTGCTCACCGGCCAGGACGACGACCCGGATAAAGTGCGGTTGCTCAGCTTTCTCACTCAAGCCGATTGCCGAGATTTGCCTGATGCAAAGCAGCGCGAATTGATTGATTACTATCACTCGCTCAGCGGTGAAGATTCTTCGATCATCCCCCATCCCGCCACGCTTTTCATATTGTGACCTTCAGAACCCTGCCAGATGATGCCGCCCAGAGGAAGCTGGCGGAGTTCTTGCGCCGACAATACCCCAAACTAGAGGGTCTAGAGATTCAGGAACTCAGTGAGCTCGGCGAAGGCTGGGAAACTGATCTATTTCGCGTGAAGCTTGCGGGAAAACAAAGCGGAGCGCCGGAGACCGTGGAGCTTGTGCTCAGGCTCTACAAAGGAAACGACCCGCTGGAGAAGGCTCAGAAGGAATTTTCTTTGATGAGGGCTATGAAGCGCTTTGGAGTTGCCACACCGCGTGTAGATGCACTGGTGACGGATCGCTCGATCCTGGAACACCCGTTTATCGCGATGGAGTACATCAAGGGCGGCACGCTAGAGGCGAGAATTGGGAACGATGGAGTTTCGCAATGGTTGGACCCTATGATGGAGGTGCTAGTCAGGATTCACGCTGTCCCATGGGCTGAACTAATTCCGGAGCCAGCTTTGCCGATTCCGAGTTCAGGCGAACCGATCGCCTATGTGGGTGGGCTGCTGGACGAGATGGATCTCATCATTGAACGGCACGCTCTGGACGGGTTCGAAACCACGATGAGCTGGCTGCGCGAGCGGGAAGCCATGGGAGTATCGACCCAGCCGGTGCTCATTCACAACGATTACCACCCTCAGAACATCCTCCTTAGAGAAGACTCGCTGGCGGTCATCGATTGGTCTTTTGCTGAGATCGGCGATTTCCGAATGGATCTGGCCTGGTCCGCTCTGCTGATTGGTGTCATGGCGGGAGGAGACCATCGGGTAGCCCTGAAGAAGGCTTACGAGCGGGCAGCTGACTCGCATATCGAGAATCTTGAATTTTTCGAGGCGCTGAAGTTCACCATGCGTATGGTCACAATTGGGATGTGGTTGGATGAAACCGTGGTGATACCAGTGGCGGGCATCACGAAGCATGCCATTCGAGCCGACTACAAGATTCACGTCATGAATCCATATCGCCGGCTAAAAGAGATCACCGGACTAGAAATCACGACGATCGAGGAGCTGTGAGCCGGCTAGTTGGAAGCCGGCGTCGCTTCAAGGAGATCGGAACATGATGAAATTGGATCGCGACAAACTGCAGGACGATATTCATAAGCTGTACCGAGAAGAGCACGAGGCTCTCGGCGAAGCAGGCACGAATCGCCTGCTCGAGGCCGGAAGGCAGTGGGATTTCTCGGAAACCTTGCGAGCGGGTGGCGTGATCGCCTTCCCACACGCGAGCGTGGCAGATTGCGGGCACCAGATCGCCGCTGCAGTTCATGGCTGCCTCGATTCCGGTTTGAAGCGAGTGGTGGTGATCAGCGTTCTGCATGCGTTCACAGACGAAATGGAATCCGCTCGAGTGCGCGTTGCAGATGGGGGAGACCCGAGTGCGGAGGAGACCTGGGGGATTCAGGGACCTGGCATCACTGGTCGAGCAGAATGGCATAGCGATCACGCTCTATACAGCTTTCGGCACTTCTGGAAGGCGGAGGCCGCCCGGCGTGGAATTGAAGGCCCCGAAGTCATCGAACGCTACCCTTATCTGGCCGGCGGGAAACCCGAAGCGCTACCAGGTATCGATCAACTCCAGAAAGAGTGCGAAGGAGCTGCGGTCGTTACAACAGTTGATCCTTTTCATCACGGCCTTGGATACGGGGATTCAGCAGAAGATGCGCTCTACCCCGATCAGGGTGGGATCGATCTGGCTCGCCAGAAAATTGGTGAAGGAATTGAACTGCTCGAACGGGGCGATTATTGGGGTTATAACCAGCACTGCGTGGAGGCCAAGAGTGACGGCCGTGATGCGGGTCAGGTGTTCCGTTTCGTGCGCGGACCTCTCACGGGCGAGATTCTGGATATTGCTATTTCAGACGCTACCGGGCTATACAACGCCGAACCACCTACCTGGGTGGCGGGAGCACTAATTGAGTGGAAGGAAGACCTACCAATCAACTAGTTTCCAGATCTCCGGTTCGTAACTTCCTGATGCGACTCCGACCTCTGCAAAATGCGCCGCAGACTGCGTGAGATGCTCTTTTGCGGCCTGCTCGTCTCCAGATTGATGCAATCATATCAGCCAGGTTGCTGTGGATTGCCGCTGATCGGTGTCGATCGCCAAGCCCCTCACTGATTTGGAGTGCTTCTTGCTCGAGCCTCACTGCTTCTTCTAACTCTGATTGGCTGGCCAGGGCAAGAGCCAGGTTGTTTAGCGCCGCGGCGCGGGCTTCAGGATCATCTAAGAGCTCAGCAAACTCGAGACTCTGGGCAAGGTACTTCTGCGCCGCATCGCCATTCCCTTCGGCTCGAGCCAAAATGCCCAGGATGCTATGGCATTGAGCCAGAGCGCGCGGGTCGTCAGCGCTCTGTGCATCCTTCAAGGCCAGCTCAATAAGCGCGCGCGACCGTTCATCATGGCCTTCGCGATGCTCGGTCAGGCTCCAGTCTGCGTACACGCGTGCGCGACTGCCATCGTCTTCAGTCGCGGCAGCAGCCGATTCGTAATAACTGAGGGCGCGGTCTCGCCTGCCCCACCGCTCGTAAACTCTACCAAGCTTGTGATCGATGAGAGCGGCTCGACCGTTGGATTGATAGGCCGATGCGGTCTCATATTCATGGGCGGCTCCAAGCAACAGGAGTGAATTTGGAACAGCGTACTTACCCGGCTGGCCGATCATTATGGAGTGACCGCGCAGGTAGAAACGCGAAAGTCGCTGGTAGACAACCGAATACAATGGTCGCAAGCAAAGAGTGTCTGGTACAACTCTGCGCTTCGCAGCGTGATTAATCTTCCGATAAGGATCACACGACGAGTGCTCAAGCGAGGATCATCCGCATAGCTCAGTACACACAGGTACGCCGATGCAACGTACGCAATACGATGCTGTAATCGTCGGCGCAGGGCCAAACGGACTGGCAGCTGCCGTCACTCTGGCGCAGCAAGGCCGGTCCGTGGTTATATTCGAGGCGGCCGACACGATCGGTGGTGGCAGTCGCACCGCCGAGCTTACCCTCCCAGGTTTCAAGCACGACGTATGTTCCGCTATCCACCCGCTTGGGATGGCTTCGCCATTCTTTCGCGCGCTTCCTCTTGACCGGCATGGGTTGGAATGGATCCAGCCGAATGCACCAATAGCCCATCCGTTGGACGACGGCACGGCGGTACTGCTTTCCCGAGACATGCAGACCACTGTCGGTGGGTTGGGAAGCGACGGCGCTGCCTACCGACGGCTGTTGTCCCCATTTGTCGAGAACTGGCAGGCGCTTCTACACGAGATTCTAGGGCCGCTGCGCCCACCCAGGCACCCGTTCTTGATGGCCCGTTTTGGACTACTCGCCGTTCGATCGGCACGAAGCCTGGCAAGCGCGCGGTTCAAAAGCGAACGCACCAGGGCCTTATTTGCGGGTCTCGGTGGGCACTCCATGATGCCGCTGGACACGATGCTGACCTCGGCCTTTGGGATCATGCTTGGATCTCTGGCACACGCGGTCGGATGGCCGATGGCAGCCGGTGGGTCACAAGCCATTCCGGCCGCTCTAGCCGATTATCTTGACGCGATGGGGGT
>Ga0255055_10001672_pt1 | contig 15931 bp, 11 predicted proteins | sample JV7_2_27_MG_FD_188633 | JGI IMG/M metagenome (GOLD analysis project Ga0255055, IMG submission 188633) | Seawater microbial communities from Jervis Inlet, British Columbia, Canada - JV7_2_27 | ecosystem: Environmental > Aquatic > Marine > Inlet | place: Canada: British Columbia | collected... | reverse complement strand
CTTAAAAGAAACTTTGTCCTTGGCTAGTTTCATATGACGGGTTAACTAAAAAATGAACATCGAACATCGAACATTGAACGTCCAACATCGAATAATGTATTCTGCCCGTCGAGAGCCTCAGGGTCTATCGACAGGGTCGAACGATCGATTTAAAAAAAGACTGAGCAACACGCGGCGCAAGCGCCTGCGCTGCACGAGCGAAGCTACTCTTCGAAATTCGATTCGACTGAGCTCGTCGCAGGCTGCGGTTCGCTTGTTTTAAAATCGATAAAGCGTAGCGTCATCAATATTGGACGTTCGATGTTCGACGTTCAATCTGTTCACTGTTCCGGCCAGGCGGAGTTTCATACGAGGTTTCAGGATTACAAGCCTGATGACGTCGAGAATTATCAGATTCCGCGTTCTGTCATCTGTTTTCTGACACCTGCTTGCCGCGCCGTAGCTTTAGCGAAAGCGGGAGCCCGCAACGCTGAACCTATGAACCCCGAATCTGACTGGTCTGCAGCAGTTGATTAACAACCTTCTGAAGTTCTACGGCATTATCGGAAAAAATCCACTCCACGCCCCGATTTAGTTCCCGAAATAAGCAGTTTTTTGAGTTAACATAACCGGTCGCCATTTTTTGCTTGAAATCCCTATGTTTTCTCAGACGCGTCTTCGTCAGTAAAAGATAATGTCCGGCAAGCCCGGTGTAGTTTTGCGCGATCGCCAATTTGCTTAATCGCAAGAAATTAAAACGGGCAACAGGAAGAAATGCGGATTGGGGCGCAAACTCAATAAAATTAAACATCTCCGGCGTCATTGTTAAAAAGTGATAATCTTGCTCAGCCTCCAAAGGGGAAAACAGATCTTCTAAAATCCGATTTTGTCGAACCGGGTCCGGATATACTTCAGTCTTTATTTCAACCATCAGATGAACCTGATTGCCATATCTTTGGATCATTTCCTCAAGCGATGGGACCTGTGGACACTCGGATTTTAGCTCCACTAAGGTAACCTGGTGGATTTTAAGCTGAGAGCCGAACACACGGCGAAGATCAGCATCATGGGTAACAACCGGATGCAGGTCTTTGGTCCAGCGTATATCAAATTCGATCCCCCAAACACCCTGAGCTTTAGCGCGACCAAATGCCTCAATGGTATTTTCAAATATTTGCTGATTATCGTAATCTCCTCGATGGGAAATAATTTTACACTGTTGCAGACGATCTTTACCGGGAACTGCTTGCGGCCAGCGGGCAAATAAGTAGTCCAGCATGTGACGAAGATGGGCTTCTGGAGTTCGGAAAAGTTTCATTTTAAATCGAATATATCGCGGCAAGATGCCGCTCCCACTGTTGACAATGCGATGTGGGATCCCACCAAACGGTAGAATAATGGGCGTGATCTACTATTTTTGGGATCGCTTATAGTCTTTTAAAAAAGCTAAGATGTAAATGCAAGAGCAATTAAGCAGGAACGATACCCAATAACCCATAACGCCGAATTGAATCTTAACTCAATTCGGCGAATCGATATTGGCCTATTCGTGCTCGTGCTTGTACTCAGCGCAGCGGTCCTCGTCGTCGGGTTTGTTTGATGGACCATGACGAGTACGATTACGAGGACGACGTCGATTGATAAAAACTCGTTTCTGTTTGCCGTTATTGCTGCGGGCTGCCTTTGGTGAGCTTTTTCAGGCTTTTGAGCTTGGTGGAGCTGGAGGTATCGGACACATTATTCTTTTTCTTTGTCAGTCGCTTGAGACTGACGAGTTTGGAGCCTGTGCCATCACCGTAGAGATTCGGTACAGGAACACGGCTGATTAAATGCCGCGATAGCTCATCAACTGTTTTTACTTTCTCTGCATCCGTCAAATTTAGCCCTGACCGAATGGAGATCATCGCCAAATCGGTAATCGCCAGTGGAATTCCGCCTTCGTGATGACGGGTAACGTGTTCATCAGACCAAAGTTTTTTGCCGGTTCGGGTATCCCAAATGCTAATAGACACTCCGACTGCCATTTGGGAATAGATACCTGCATATACGCGTTGAAACTCTGTTACTTCTCCCAGGACAACGGCATCGCTGCTCAGAATCCGACCCAGCCTTTTAACCGATACATTACAAAGCTTATCATAATTCATCAAATTATAGCGCTTGAGCTTCCGATCCACTTCATGCAACTCAATATCTCGGTATGGATGCGGGGTTAAATGACTGTAAAAAGTCGTGCGCACCAATTCATCGATGTCCTCGACCTCTGTCTTATTGCCAAACGGCAGAATCGCGATGGATTTGGGGGGATTGCTGAGTATCACCCTCTGGCTTGGCTCATCGTTGTCTTTCATAAATGGGAGCGACCCACAACTGCTTAAAATCATAAGACAAATTACGGGTACCATCCATCTCACCGTTATCCCCAAAGAGTCACTGGCAGGCAAACCGCTAGAGGAAGTCACCTTCAAGTGCTTTACAAAACGATTGATTCGATAAACCCGTGAACTTTTGCCTGATTTTCTTCCGTCAGTTGAATCCACCAATGGTATGACCTCCTTTTTTCAGTAAACCATGGATCAAAGGGCCACCAGCCCCACCTCCGGCACCAAGAACCCACCCCCTAAAAATCGATAATAAACCCAGCATCGCACTCGAGCGCTAAAACAAAAAAGCCGGGCCACCTCTTCCAGGCAACCCGGCTATTTAAGAATCTCTCAGGCAACCCGGCGATCCGCCTGCGGCGGACCCGTGGCTTTCCGTCTCCCGATTACTCGGGGTTTGGCTTTTTCACGAATGAATTCTACTTTTGAATCTCTAATATTTCAGTAATCGACTCGAAAAATGTGCAATAAACAGGCCCAAATGCGTTCGTATCTATATATTTAATTATTTCGGTTATTTATATAAATATAGCGATTGAACTTCAACATCAGTATGCCGCATATTGTCAGATTTTGTGACAAAAATCGAAATAACCAAATAAATCCAAATGGACGGTTAGAATAAAATCACGAAATAATGCGTCATCTGATTAAAGCTACAGCGAAAAATGCCGATAAAAAACTTATATCTGGTACACAAAATTCACCCTAACCCCCATTCTATATCGCATAAGAAGAGGATTGCCAAAAATCGGTGAGGCCTATGTTTAAATTGATTCAAAAAACCAAACCTGAACAGTATTATGAAACTAAAAAAGAGAACTTTCTGGTCGGCAAGTCGAAGCAGTGTGAAATTGTGATTGTGGATCCTCATATTTCAGATGTTCAGGCCAAAGTGGGAACGAAAAACAACAAGTATTTCATTAAAAATCTGGGACAAAAGCCAATTTCCGTCAATGGCCACGAAACCGGGGGACAGTTTTTAAATAACGGAGACGAAATTGCATTGGGCAAAACCAAGTTTCTCATCGAGCTTTCGAAGAAAGGACATCAACCTTCTAAAGAAACTCCGATGGAGGCCAAAACCATGGTGCTGGACTCACCGACAGAAGAAACGCTGGGGCCTCGATTGGTGTGTACCACATCATCCGGCAAAAGCAGGATCATCCCTCTTAAAATGCAAAAACTAATTATTGGACGATCCAATGAAGCCACTTTGAAGTTGATTCACCCTTCGATTTCGCGCAAACACTGCGTTATTGAAAAGCACAAGTACGGCTATATTGCCAGAAACATCAGCACCACGAATCCCCTTTATCTAAATGACCAAAATATAACCGAAAAACGCCTTTTTTCGGGAGATCAACTCCGGCTGGGTACGTTCTCAATCACCTTTATTTCCGATGAGAAGTCCGACACCCGTCAGGCGACGCAAAAAATCATCACAAAAAAAGTACGCTCGACCCGGGGTGTCTGGCTGGCGGCAATGCTGATCATCACTTTTTCAGGATATCTGCTCTATGTGCATGCCTATACGCCGTGGCAAGTTCAGCAAAAGCTTGACACGGTCGCCGGTCAGATTGAAATGGGTGATTATCAACCGGCCAAGGATACCCTATTGTATCTGCTGCACACCAATCTTTCGCCCGAAAATACCCAAGCCGCCAAAGACCTGCTTGCCCAAATAACTCTGGCGATTACCCAGGATAAAGCCCAAAATGGAAATATTGACAAAGCAAAAAAATACTTAAAAGCCTACCTGGCGGAGCATGGAAGCGGGAAAGAAGCAGAACCCCTTTGGGACCGCCTGGATTATTATCGGTTGACTCTCGGTGAACATCTAGAATCCTCAAATGAATACCAATCCGCGTTGCGAGAGTATTCGGCCATACGAGAAAACAGTCTCTATTTTGAAGAAGCCCAGAAGGCCATTCGCCGGATTTGGCTGGCCTATCAGCAAAAAAACCGTCAGCAACAAACTGTGGCGCAAATGCTCAAAGAGGCTGAAACGCACTTTCTCGCCAGACGTTACCTTACCCCGGTCAACAAAAATGCGTATGCAGCTTATCAGGCTGTCCTTGCGTTAAAACCCGATCATGCAAGGGCGCTTCAGCGCATCGAGCAAATAAAAACGTTCTATCGCGAACACGGAGAAGGCTATTTTGCCAAAGGCAACTGGTCCAAGGCGCTTTCTTATTTTGAACGCTACAGTATCATCGACCCTGAATCTCCGGACATTAAGGAAAAAATAAGTACCTGTCGCCAGAAATTGGTTGCCGCTAGAAAACAAGATCGCAATCCCGGCGGAACGGTCGCCGCCAATAAAAAGCAGAATGAAAAACGCGAAGAGATTCAACGCCTGCTGGAAGAATCCGGAACTGAAAGTTCCAGGATTATGAAATTTCTATTTGAGGAGCAAGAGGGTGAAAAGAAATCTGACACCCCCTGGTAAGTTTCTTAATTTAATGCATACCGAATCCACACAAAATTTGCTAAATCCTATGAAAATGAAAAATGCAGTTATTTCAATATCGATAATTATCTGTTTGACAATGGGGGCGACCTCCTGTGCCATAAAAGATATGCTGTTACCGCCACCGGCTCCCACGGTGCTTGAGGAGCAGCAACTCCCGCACAAAGTGGCGATAATTCCGTTTGTCAACAAAACATCCAACCCCGAAGCCGGCCGCATCGTTCGCAAGATGTTTTACAATTTTTTTAGTTCCTTAAATTACCTGGATCTCGAACCGTTTGTAATTGACGACAACTTGAAGAGAAATAACCTGTACCAGTCAATTACGGCAGGCGAGGCGGTTTCGGCAACGCAGCTGGGGCAGCTCTTGGGCGTGGATGCCGTTATATTCGGAGAAGTTCTCGATTTAGGCAAGACCTATGCATTGGTGTATGCTGATAATTCTGCCGCCCTCAAAGCACAAATGGTTCGTAGCGACTCCGAGCAGGTTATCTGGGAACTCGAGCATAGTGTTCGCTTGCAAGAAGGCGAGGTGCCTTTAAGTCCTATCGGTCTGGCCGCGGCAATCGTCAAAACAGCCATCAGTCACCAGCAGGCTTCTCACCTTCAAGCAGCCGCCGAGCTGTGTATGCAAATGATCGCCACCATCCCAAATCCTGAAGGCGTGACCGAACCGCCACCCAGAATCCAGGCGCTGGTACACAACGGGAGCGCCAAACTGCTGCGACCCGGGGATCGGATAAAAGTGGTTTTGATCGGTGAAAAAAACCAAATTGCGAGCTGGAGTATCCCCCCGTTAATCAAAAATCTCCCCTTAAAAGAAAAAGAACCGGGGGTCTACATAGGCGCCTATCGTATCCGACCAAAAGACCGGCTACCGCATGGGCGCATCATCGGATATCTCCGATCCAAAAACAGTGCCGGCAGCCAATGGGTGGACATACTGGGTCCCATAAAAATAGGTGCACCGACATTGCTGCCCACCGTCATATCCAAAGATACGATATTAAATGCGACAAAAAGCCCCTACCTTGTAAAGGATGCATTGCTGGTTTTACCTGGCGCCAAACTCACCGTAATGCCCGGCACCGTCATCTGGTTTCTCAAACTTGGGCTGATCGTAAGAGGGGAACTGCAAATCATTGGCACGGAAGCTGAACCGGTTCGCTTTGCCAGTTTAGGTGATTCGAAATGGAAAGGCATTTTTTTAGATCAGAGTCACACCCAGAATAAGATTCAGCACGCTCAAATTTCCGATGCCGAATTTGGCCTGAGGGCCTCAGATTCGACGGTATTTTTACAAAACTGTATTTTTCAAAACAATGTCTGGGGAATCGTCTTGGAGGAAGGCACGGCGGAAATTTCTAAAAGTCTTATCCGAACATCCGGCAGAACTGGAATTGCCGCCCGTAAAACTACGCTTTCCGTAAAATATTCCGTAATTACAGAAAATAACTCCGGCGGATTTATACTCGAAGATTCAAAGGCTCTTCTTGAGCAAAATAATATCTTAAACAACGGCAACTGGGCTGTAAAAGTGATCGACAAAAAGGGAAAGGTTCAGGCCGCGAAAAATTGGTGGGGGGATGAAGACCCCGAATTGGCGGAAATTATCGGACAACTCCCTATTCAGCCGGTTTTGCAAAAGCCAATTGAGTTCAAGATATTTGAATAATACCACTGCAATCAAACGGTCTGTCTGAGAAACCCTACAGCAGCAAACTCAAGTTTGACATTTGACCGGCTTTCTGTCATGGAAACACAATTTGTGTTTAACGAGCTGTTTTTATCCATATTTGATCACGAACCATGAAAAACCGGCCAATTCATATCAAAGCGGTCCTTTTTCACTTCGCGGGAACCATTGTTCAGCAAAGCCAGCAGACCGAAAAGAAGCTAAAGGCGGCCATCGGTTGCCCGTTGGAAACCGCCCTGATTGAATATATTCAAAACTTGCCAAAATCTGCTAAAAGAAAGCAGGTCCTCTCGGATCTTGAAACTCAGGAATTAAAGGCGGTTGCAAAGTTAAATCCTGATGCTGCTTTTCTGGAAACCATCCAATTCTTAATTTCTAAAAATCTCCGGCTGGGAATTATTAGCACCATGAGCAGGAAATCCGCCCGGCACGTTCTCCAGCGTTTTAGATCCATCCCTTCGGCAGATATAGAGGTAATCATCAGCCGCGCTGAGGTCTTGCAGCTGGCGCCGGAAGCCAATTTAATCGACATCGCGGCTGAAAAGATGAACATAGCGGCTGAAAACCTTATGATCGTAACGACCAACGCCTTTGAAATTCAAGCCGGTCAAAGGTCCGGTGCCATAACCGTCCTTGTGGACCCGCACCGGAAATCTAAAACCATAGCCTTAACCCGCGACTTTGGGATCCAAAATATCCAAGAGTTAAAAGACATCGTTCGCATTGGAACGCCGCTTCCGGCCGGAAAATTGCCGAATAACCTTTTGCGAGATTTTCTGAATCAGTTTATCTTCACCGACCCTACAGTTCTGATCAACCCCGGCGTTGGAGAAGATATTGCGGCCGTTGATATTGAATCCAAAGAAGTTTTGGTTCTTAAGTCCGATCCGATTACATTTGCTACTGATTCCATCGGGCAATATGCCGTGTTGGTCAATGCCAATGATATTGCAACTTCCGGCGCTACTCCCAAATGGTTCTTGACCACGCTTTTTTTCCCGTGCGGCACTACGGCGTCTCAAATTCACCATGTGGTCGGCGATCTCAACGTATTTTGCCAGCGATTGGGCATTATTTTGTGTGGCGGTCACACCGAAATCACGGACGCCGTTGCCCGACCGGTCATTGCCGGGATGATGGCAGGCACCGTGTCCAAGCATGACTTGATTGATAAACGCAATATGGAAAAAGGCGACCGGATCTTTTTAACCAAAGGTGTTGCGGTAGAAGGAACTGCCATAATTGCCCGGGAATTTGGCGCGCGCTTAAAAAAAATGGGTATGACTGCAAAGGAAATAGACCCATGCAGCCGGTTTTTGGATAACATCAGTGTCATGGCCGAAGCGAGAATTGCCGCTGTAACCATGGGAACCAGTGCCATGCATGATGTAACTGAAGGCGGGTTGGCAACCGCGCTCGAAGAGTTGAGCATTGCCGGCAGCCACAAGATCAAGATCTACATAGACAAAATTCCAGTTTTTCCCGAAACTCGAAAAATAAGTGGCTTACTGGATATAGATCCATTAGGGCTTATTGGCTCCGGCAGTCTCTTGATATGCTGCCGCAAGGAGGGTTGTGACAAACTTATGGCAAGTATTCGTGATGCCGGCATTGAAATAGCCTGTATCGGAGAAGTAACGGATAGAGGTCACGGAGTTAATGCTTATAGAAAAAACAGGCAGGTAAGTTGGCCTGCCTTTGAAGTGGATGAAATTACCAAATTATTTTAAAGGTTAGGTCTTTCTTAAACCGCGGGTAAATATTTCAAAGGCAACATCCAGGGTCTGTTTTAGATAATCCTTTTTCTCGTCGATAATTTTTTTACTGGTCAGCCACAAAACAACCCCGGAAAACAGAGACCAGAAGGTGTCGGCCAGAGCCAAGGGGTGGCGGTCAACAAATATCCCCTTATCTACGCCTTCTTTGAATATCTGAGCGATAGATCCAAGCGATTTGCGCGACAATTCCTTAATTTCTGACATGAGCTGCGGCGATAAATTCTTGAGGGTTTCACTCGATTGCAGATGAAACATATTGATGATGATTAACGGGTCGAATTCGTAAACATCGTACATGGCATCTACAAGAGACTTTAACTTTTCCTCAGGTCCAGAGTCTTTTTCTTCATTAACGTGTTCGACTCTGATTAGAAGATACTGGAGTATCCGAAGGGAAAGAGAGGCATAGAGTTCTTCTTTATTTTTAAAATATAGATAGAGTGTACCCGGGCTGAGTTCGGCTTCCTGAGCAATGTCCTCCATAGTGGATTTATTAAATCCTCGGTCGGAAAAAACTCGTTTGGCGGCCACCATAATCTGTTGCCGCCGCCTTTCCTTTTCCCTTTCTTTCCTTTCCTGGATTCCCATAGCTCTGATCTCCTGAATATTATTTATTTATAATATGAACTTATAATTATTATTTATTATTTAGTCAAGAAAAATATTTCGGGAATTAATACCATTTTCGTTATGTTGTATTTGACGCTGCAAGGAGGAAAAATGAGTGATGAATTAAAATCCAGTGCTCAAAAAGTTCAGAAAGCGTTGCAAGCCCAGGGCCTGAATTGTGAAATTGTGCAAACGCAGGAAACGACTCGAACCGCAAAAGATGCCGCCCAAGCGGTCGGGTGTGAAGTGGGGCAGATTGTAAAATCGCTGATTTTTAAAAGCAAACAGTCCCGCAAGCCCATTTTGGTGGTTGCCAGTGGTGCCAATCGCGTAAATGAAAAAGTACTCGGTCAGCAAATATCTGAACCCGTAAAAATGGCAAATGCAGAATTTGTCCGTGAGATGACCGGTTTTGCCATTGGCGGTGTCCCACCGGTCGGTCACCAGCACCCACTGACGATTTTTATCGATGAAGATCTGTTGCAGTATGAAGAAATCTGGGCAGCCGCCGGGACACCTCACGCCGTTTTCAAATTGACTCCGAACGAACTCAAAATGATTACCGATGGCAAGGTCATATCCGTTAAGTAGTTAAAAATATCACTTAAATTTCCCTCTCATAAATGAGCACTTTTTTTGGTGGGCCCCGCCAAGTGGCGGGATTTCACATCTATTTTTATAAAATTAAAGCGTTCAGCAAGCCGCACAAGGGTTTTCGCCAAGGCGTACTTATAGTACGTTGCAGGCGAGAAACCCGCGGAGAACGCAGCCCAGCGAAAAAAGGGCCATTTAGGAGGGGAAATTATCAGCCGATAGAGACCTGCAGCACATCCTTCATGGCATTAACCCGCTGAACGGTAATCTGTATTAAATCTTCCGGCTTTAATTCGATGCCGCTTGTTATCGGCAGGTCGCACTCGAGCATGTACTGGGTTAAAAGGATCTGGTAATTTCTACGGGCCCGATTCAGTACGATGGCTTCTTCCTTTTGTCCAATTTGACTTTCAAGATATTTGAGCAGCCAATACCGATGCCGGGTGTATTGAAATCTGCCAACATGGCTCATCGGCAGTTCAAGGGATTGAATGATTTCATCGATCTGATCGCCTGTGTAAGCACTTTCCAGCCCCAGCGAGGCTCTGATCTGTCGCTGGGTGACCAAATCGGAATATTTCCGAATGGGTGACGTAGCGGTAACATATGCGTCCAGGCCCAGACCTGAATGCCATTCGGGTCTGGCGCTTAAAACGAAACGGCTCAATAACCGGCGTTGCATCCAGTTTTGAAACAGCGTGCCCTCATGATTTTTGTATAACCGTTCCCGGGGTCTGGGTTGCGATCTGAATATGGCGGGCATCTGGCGATCTTTTAGATATTTCGCCATCAACCAGTTCGCCATGATCATGAGCTCGGAAACTAGCATCCTGCCGGGGCTTTCGCGATTGATTTTGTTGATGGACACTTCCCGATTTTCATTGACCCAAACACTAATTTCCGGGATCGTGATTTGAATGGCTCCGTCATCCAGTCTTTTCTTGCGAAATTTTTCGGCAATATCTCGCAGAATGCGCATATTTCGATTTTCATCGGCATTAATATTGACATCATAGTAGGTGAGTTGGTGCTCGATTTTGATCAGGCTCTGAAAAATTTCATAATCCACAATCTCAGCCATCGGACTCAGATTAATCATAATACTGATGGCCGGTCGTAACTCTCCGGCTTTCAGGCTGCAGAGACCTTCGGCCAGAACAGGCGGCAACATGGAAATCTTTTGATCCGGCATATAAATGGAACTGCCGCGCAAAAGGGCCTCTTGATCGACAACGTCGTTTTTTTGAATAAAGTGGCCCACATCGACAATATGGACACCCAGCCGAAATGAATCACCCATTTCTTCAATGCTAATGGCATCATCAAAATCTAAAGTCCCCTGACCATCTATGGTCATTAAAGGCATGTGGGTCAAGTCTTTGCGGGAGCCATCCACTGAGTCCGTTGAATTTGAGCTGACAATTTGCGCCGCAGTGGCCAGAACGTTTTCCGCAAAATCAGGGGACACATCGCAGCGACGCAATTCGATGTTTTCATCTTCATCAAATATGCCCAGTTTTACAAGGACCCGAAAAATATCCTGGGTACTTTCAACTCCGGCTCTGGCGGTCATGGTCCTGGCAATCTCATAATCTTTGCTATCTTTTTGAAAAAGGTAGTAAGATTTCAGAATTTCAATCGATTGGCGGATTTCATCGGGCAGCAATTGAAGATCAGCGGATCCGGTGGAATTCAGCATCCTTTTGAGCCAGGTGCCCCCGGTTTCAATGAGCTTGTTTTTACGTTCCCCCATTTTCCGCTGAGCGGCGAGCTGTTCCACCTGCTTTTCGGAATTGGGGAAGAATCCATCCGGATTGAATTTAAAATAAAGCCGATCATTAAATAATGCGCGCATAACAGCGGATTCATGGTCCCCTGAAGGGCTGTCCGGAAAACAGAATTCGGTCATGGTAGCCAGGTCGATCCAATTCTGTTCTGAATTCAGGACTTCCCACAAATCCTTGATATCGATATTTTTAATCAATTCCTGACGCTTCTGAACAATCTGTTTAAGTGCATCGACCATCTGATCCCGGCCTAGAGTGAGATCAAGGCGTGTTTTATCTTTGTGCAACAAACGTCTGTGTGAAAGGTTGACCTCTCGATTGTTTTCAGTTAACAACCGTAGCCGCTGGTTCTTGACTTCAAGAACGACTGCACACATAATTTTCTGGCGGTCTATGTATTCAACAATACTTCCTGATTCCATAAAAATTACAATAACAACCGAGCTCGGCGAAGTCAACGAAAGAAAGGATGTTGTATATTTTCAAGCAGATACCCTTTTTGTCATTAACTGCATTTAAAATGTACCTAACCCGGATAAACCGGAAAATGTCTAAAGTGAGCTAAAATGCACAAAAATAACAATTAAGAGACTAATATCATGAAATCCATCGCCTTAATCAAGCCATATTTTAAAGAAAACCGAATGAAAATTGCCATCGGTCTGCTCAGTTTGATTATTGTGGACCTGTTGCAGCTTTTCATTCCACGCATCATCAAGTGGACGGTTGATGGGCTGACCGCTTTGCAGATCGATCTAAAGAAACTGCTGGTTTATGCGATCTACATGGCGGTCATTGCTGTGTTGATTGGTGCCTTTCGGTATGTTTGGCGGCGCTGTCTGCTGGGAACCTCCCGGCGAGTTGAAGAGGGCTTACGCAACCGCCTGTTTGCCCATATCCAGATCCTGTCGGCATCTTATTTTGATCGCACCCAAACCGGTGATTTAATGGCCCACGCCACCAATGACATCCAGCAAGTTAGAATGGCGACGGGAATGGGGATGGTGGCCCTCAACGATGCCATCGTATTGGGTGCCGCCGCCATCGGGTTTATGCTCTATATCAATGTGACCCTGACCCTTTTTGTATTGATCCCCATGCCGCTGATTACCATCTGTGCCCGTTTTTTCAGCAAAAAAATGCACCGCCGCTACCAAAGCGTTCAGGCCATTTTTTCAGATTTGACTGAGGTCATCCGGGAGCGCTTTGCCGGAATTCGCATTATTAAAGCCCATAACCGCAAGGCAAGGGAAACCGCGCGGGTCGAGGCGGTTTCAAAAGAATATATTAAAGAAAACCTGGGCCTGGTAAAAATTGTCGGGTCTTTTTTTCCCATGATGCTGCTGTTTGCCAATTTAAGCCTGGCGATTGTGCTGTATCTGGGTGGGCGGCAAACCATTGCCATGACCATTACCCCGGGGGACTTTGTGGCCTTTATCGCCTATCTGGGATTATTGACCTGGCCCATGATGGCACTGGGTTGGGTAACCAACTTGATTCAGCGCGGACGAGCTTCGCTGGATCGGATCAATCGAATTTTGGAAACGCGTCCTGAAATCAAAAACCGAAAACACGCGCTTATGCTGGGGCAGCTTCAAGGCCGGATCGTATTTAAAGAAGTTGACTTCGCTTACAACCATAAGGGTAACGGCAGCACGCCGGTGCTTTCAGGAATCAGTCTGGCGGTGGAGCCGGGAAAAGTTTTGGGTATCGTCGGCCCTCCAGGCAGCGGCAAAACGACGCTGTTGAGTCTAATCCCCAGACTATACGACGTGTCACGGGGGGGCATCTTTGTTGATGGTAAAGATATACGTTCATTGAAGATTGACAATTTAAGATCGCATATCGCCTTCATGCCCCAGGAACCCTTCTTGTTTGCGGGAACCATCCGGGAAAACATCGCTTTCGACAATCCGTTGATTGAAGAAACTCAGCTGGAAAAAATCTCTCAAAAAGCAATGCTTTACGATACCATCCGCGCTTTTCCGAACGGTTTTGAAACCATTGTCGGCGAAAAAGGGATTATCCTCTCCGGCGGTCAAAAGCAGCGCATCGCTTTAGCCCGCTGCCTGCTCCAGGAGGCCAGTGTTCTAATTCTGGATGACCCCATCAGTCAGGTGGATCTGGAAACGGGGACCGCAATTATCGACGCCATCAGATCCATGATCGGCCAAAAAACGATCATCATCGTTTCCCATCGTATTTCTGCGGTGAGCTTTGCGGACCAAATTATCGCCCTGGAACAGGGACGAATCATTGAACAGGGTACCCACCGGGATTTGATCACAACCCATCAATATTATGCCAGAGCATTTCAACTTCAACAATATGAAGAGGGTGTAAATGCATCCTGATTATGGATATTTTGAGGAAACTCGGCTGGGCAAACCCTATGATGTCAAGCTGTTAAAGCGTCTTTTTCCGTTTGTCCATCCATATAAATTGCTAATATTATGGTCGATTTTTTTGGTAATCGGTATCACAGCCCTGGATCTTGCGCTACCCTATGTGACCAAGGTCGCCATTGACCGCTATATCGTTCCGCAAACAACAGACGCGGCAGGAGCGGATACCCGGACCGATGGAACCCGCAAGAGATTCCTTAGAGCGGATCTGAAGAACCCCCGACAACGCGATATTGTCCAAAAATACAGCGCTTTGTTTCAAATTGAAGGCCAAACAGCCCTTATTTCATTTGATAAACTGGCGCGCCTTGAAAAATCCGATCTGAAAATGTTGCGCCGCAAGGATTATGCCGGTCTTGGAAAAATGGCGGCGGTCTTCTTGGCAATCGTTTTTCTTAATTTCATTCTCAACTTTACTCAAAAAATGATTATGGAATACAGCGGACACATGATCATGCACGATTTGAGGATGAAGCTTTTTATTCATGTACAGGATCTGGCCATTGAATTTTTTACCCGTAACCCGGTCGGCCGACTGGTGACCCGGGTGACCAATGATGTCCAAAATATGCATGAATTATTTACCTCGATCATCTCTCTGGTTTTCAAAGACTGTTTCCTGCTGGTGGGGATTGCTTCAATAATGCTGGTTCTCAACTGGAAGCTCGCCCTGGTCTCGTTTACCGTCCTGCCGATTGTGGTCTACGCTTCCGTTCAATTTTCAGTAAAGGCCCGGGATGTTTTCCGAATTCTGAGAATAAAAATCGCCGAAATTAACACCCGCTTTGCCGAAACCATCGAAGGCATCGGGGTTATTCAGTTATTCGGTCAGGAATTGAAAAATTATAAAAAATTCGAGCAGTTTAACCACGAGAACTATTTAGCCGGCATGCGACAGATTCACGTTCTGGCCGTATTTATGCCCATCATCGAGCTTTTGGGAGTCATCGCCGCAGCCCTGGTGATCTTTTACGGCGGCAGCCGGGTGTTAAATGAAGCCTTGAGTCTGGGGACTCTGGTGGCATTCATCTCCTATATCCGGATGTTCTTCAGACCGATAAGAGATCTGGCGGAAAAATACAATATTCTGCAAAATGCCATGGCTTCGGCCGAAAGAATATTGTTGATTCTGGATACGAAAAATCCATTACCGAAAACTCATCCTCATATCAGCCCGCCGATTTTGGATGGTATTCAAGAGATCCGGCTGGAAGATGTTTCTTTCAGCTATATCGGTGATGAAAAGGTGCTCAAAAACATCTCCCTGCAGATTAAAGCCGGGGAAACCGTGGCGGTAGTGGGCCCTACAGGAGCCGGGAAAACGTCCCTGGTTAATCTGATCCCCCGGTTCTATGACCCGACATCGGGTCGGATTCTTATCAACGACATCGACATCAGAAAATTAGATAGCGCTGTATTTCGCGATAAGATGGCGCTGGTGATGCAGGAGCCGTTTCTGTTTTCCGGTACCATCCGGGAAAACATATTCGATAAGGCACATCACATGGCACAAGAAACGGTGCAGGAAATCATAGACGCCGCCAACTGCCGCACCCTGATTCAACGCTTACCCGATGGCCTGGAAACGGTTCTAACTGTGGGAGGCACATCTATCTCCAGCGGAGAACGGCAGCTGATTTCCATTGCCAGGGCATTTGCCAGAAATCCCCAGCTTATTTTATTTGATGAGGCCACCTCGTATATCGACTCACAGACCGAACTGTGGATCCAGCAGGCCCTGGAGAAACTGATGAAAAACAGAACCGCGATGATCATTGCCCATCGGCTATCCACGGTACGCCATGCCGACCGGATCATCGTCCTGAACCGGGGCCGCATCATCGAAACCGGCACCCATGCCGAACTGATGGACCGGCAAGGACTCTACTATCGTCTCAGTCAGTTTCAGAATTGAAGAGCAGCATTAGCTTTCGGGTGTCGGCTATCGGGTTCAGAGGTTAGATATCAGAAGACAGAGGTCAGAGGTCAAAAATAGAGAACCGCAGAATATTGAATGTTGAATATCGAAGGATAAGAAAACTTCATCATTCGAAATTCCTTGTTCGATATTCGATATTCAAAATAGGGAAAGTGCACCGAGAACCTTGAACCCTGAACCCTGATATGATTGATACTTGTCAATAGAAAAATATTATCCGCCTTCGTTTTCATTTTATAGTTTAAAGGAAGTACTCTAATTGATATATTCCAGGTCATTAATAGAGGCGG
>Ga0255055_10001671_pt1 | contig 15932 bp, 13 predicted proteins | sample JV7_2_27_MG_FD_188633 | JGI IMG/M metagenome (GOLD analysis project Ga0255055, IMG submission 188633) | Seawater microbial communities from Jervis Inlet, British Columbia, Canada - JV7_2_27 | ecosystem: Environmental > Aquatic > Marine > Inlet | place: Canada: British Columbia | collected... | reverse complement strand
GTGCCGCTACTGGTTTATGGAAAAGCGATTAAAAAAGATATAGACCTCGGAGTACGTTCGACATTTGCCGACTGCGGACAGACCATCGCCGATATTCTGGGGACGGGGAAACTGGCTTTCGGAAAAAGTTTCAAAAAGGATCTACTGTATGAATAAAAAGGTCATTGAAGCTTTAAGCGTATTAAAACCCCATGTTGACGCGCCCCCGCAGATTGGAATCGTACTGGGCAGCGGGCTTGGCGGACTGGTTGATGAGATTGAAAATGCAGTCAGCATCCGGTTTGAGGACATACCCAACTTTCCGGTATCTTCCGTCGCTGGTCATCGCGGAGAAGTATTACTCGGCAATCTCTGCGGTGTCAGTCTTTTCGTTCTTGCAGGCAGAGTCCACTACTATGAGGGCTACAGCATGCAGCAGGTCGTGTTTCCGATGCGGGTGATGGCCGCATGTGATGTCAAAACCGTTATTGTTACCAATTCCGTCGGGGCCGTTAATGCGTCCTACAAACCCGGAGATATCGTGGCCATCCGCGATCACATCAATCTGATGGGCGACAACCCCTTAAAGGGAACCAATGACTTTGTGGATCTGACAGAGGCCTACAGCAGTGAACTCAGAAATCTGGCCCAAAAAATAGCCGATCGTCAAGGCATCACGCTGCACTCAGGAGTTTATGCGGCCTATAGCGGGCCGTCTTATGAAACTCCGGCTGAGATCAGAGCCATGCGCACCATGGGAGCCGACATGGTGGGCATGTCCACCGCACCGGAAGTGATTCAGGCCACCAGCCTGGGGATGAAGGTCCTCGGGCTTTCCATGAGCACCAATATGGCGGCCGGCATGAGCGCGAAACCGCTTTCACATCAAGACGTCATAAGAACCTCCAAAAAGGCCTCGGCAAAATTTAGCGCCCTGATCAAGGGAATTCTCGAACAGCTGAGGCAGTGAATAAAGATGAATGGATTCTTATTTTAAATATTTAAATTTGACAGGATTTACAGGATTATTTTTATTTTCACCACTTTCCGGAAGAAAGTGGTGAAGCTCAATCCGCTGTTGCGTAGGTTTCTATCTGTGAGGAGTTATAAAAATATCACCATGGACTCATTTTTTAGGGAAAGACGAAGGGTGTTATTTTTCCGCCGGAGGCGGATTGTTTTTTCACGGTTTCATCTGGGAACCGTGAAAACCATATATCCAATTGATCCTGTTGATCCTGTCTAAAAATAAGATTAAATAGAATCCATTCCGGATGATGACTCATAAATTTTTGTGAAGAGCAAGATGATATGAACGTATACGAACTCATCAAGAAGAAACGAGACGGCCGTGAACTATCCGCAGAAGAGATCAATTTTCTGGTCAGTGGATTTGTCGACGGCCGGATTCCCGATTATCAAATGACGGCCTTTTTAATGGCGGTGTATTTTAAAGGCATGCGCATCCAGGAGAGCTGCGATCTGACCACCGCCATGGTGGCATCCGGGGAAACCGTCGATTTATCCAAAATCAACGGTTTTAATATCGATAAACACTCAACCGGCGGTGTCGGGGATACAACGACCCTGGTGCTGGCGCCGCTGGTGGCGGCCAGCGGTGGGATTGTCGCTAAAATGAGCGGTCGCGAGTTAGGTCATACCGGCGGCACGGTGGATAAACTGGAATCCATCCCCGGGATGCAGGTTGAACTTTTAAAAGAAAAATTTATCGATATTGTCAACGACATCCATGTCAGCCTGATTGCCCAGACAGCCCGCCTGGCGCCGGCTGATAAGAAAATCTATGCGCTGCGAAACGTGACGGCAACGGTAGATTCCATCCCGCTGATCGCCAGCTCTATCATGAGTAAAAAGCTGGCGGCCGGTGCCGATGGGATCGTTCTGGATGTCAAAACCGGTGCGGGCGCCTTCATGCAAGAATACGAGGACGCCGTAGAACTGGCCAAAACCATGGTGTATATCGGCGAATGCGCGGGCAAAAAAGTCGTGGCCCTGATTACCGGTATGGAGCAGCCCCTGGGAAACGCCATCGGAAACGCCATCGAGATAAAAGAAGCCATTGAGACTCTTAAGGGCAACGGGCCGCGGGATCTGGTGGATCTGGTGCTGGAACTGGGCAGTATGATGCTTGTGGCTGCGGGCATAGAATCATCTCCCTCCGCGGCACGCCGAACGTTGCAGAAAAATATTGCCCAAAAAAAGGGCCTGGAAAAACTGGCCCAACTGGTCGCAGCCCAGGGCGGCAATCCTGAAGTGATCGAAAATCCTGGTTTGCTGCCGCAGCCGAAGACCAAAATCGAGATCAAGGCCGGGGCTGCCGGTTTTATCGAAAAGATGAATGCTCTGGAAATAGGGATGGCTTCCAGAATACTGGGTGCCGGCCGAAAAACCAAGACGGAGCCCATCGATCTTTCGATCGGCATTCTGCTAAAAAAGAAGATCGGCGACCGTGTTGAAAAAGGCGAACCGCTGGCTATTTTTTACTCAGACGGCAATAAACACAAGATCGATCCGGCCAAAGCCAGGTTTTTAAGTGCCTGTACCATCGGAGACCGCAGGGTTGATCCGCCCCGGCTATTCTATGCCAAAGTCTCCGCCAATACTGTGGAAGAATTCAACCCATCATGACAGACCGCCGTAAACAATTCGAAAAAGCGCTGAACGATTTTCCGGAATCCGTTCGGAAAATCCTGCGAACCATCCCCCGGCAGACCGGTCGGCTTTTTGCCCCGCAGTGCATTGAGCTGATGAAGTATCTGGGGATCGATCCCGAAGAACTTATGACCCGCCTGCTCCCGCTGGCAAAAATATATGCGCTGGTGCCGGTTTCCGGGTTTCAGGTCGGTGCCGTGGCCATGGCTGTTTCAGGGGGCAATGACGACCGATTCGATCTTTTCATGGGCGCCAATCTGGAATTTAGGCAGCAGCCCCTGAATCAGGCGATTCACGCCGAGCAGTCGGCAACCATGAATGCCTGGCATCAAGGCGCCGGCTATCTGCAGGCCATCGCCACTTCCGAAGCGCCCTGCGGACACTGCCGGCAATTTCTCTATGAATTTGAGAAAAATACCGACCTGATGGTGATCATCCCGGGTGGGAAAAATATTGCCTATCGCCGGACGGCGCTCGCAGATCTGTTGCCTGAAGCATTTGGTCCGCTGGATCTGGGTAACAAAAGCGGCTTGATGTCACCGGCAGCCCCGGATCGTAACCTGCAGCTGAAAGCTGCCGATAAAGACCGGATCGTTGCGGAAGCCCTGTCTGCGGCCCAAAAATCATATGCTCCCTATACTCAAAATTTTGCGGGCTGCGCGCTGCTGACCCAGACCGGAGAAATTTTCAGCGGCCGCTATGCTGAATGCGCGGCCTTCAACCCCAGCCTGGCAGCGCTGCAGTCCGCCGTTGTATGCATGAATATGGCCACTTTTGAGCAACGACCATCCATCCGGCGTGTGGTTCTGGTAGAAAAACCCACTGCAGTGAGCCAGCGTAAAATCACGGAATTGCTCCTGGGATCGTGGGCACCCGGGATTGAGCTGGAATACTATAAAATCAATTGAGCGTTTCAAATTTTAAAAACGAATCATTAGCGCTTGTAAACCACAAAGGCACGAAGTTCACAAAGGGATTAGAAAACTGTATTTTAAAAATTGGTCTTCATGTTCTTCGTGATCTTCGTGGTTAATATTCTTTTTATGGTTTTATATGTATCACCACGAAGGACACGAAGCTCAAGAAGGGCTTTAAAACAATTTCTTCAATTTTCTTTGTGTTCTTTGTGCCTTTGTGGTGAAAATATTTTTTTACAAGAGAATATACAAAAATACGCATTATGCGCCTAATCTTTTAGGAGGAATGATGACGAATGATAAAATAACGGCTGCGGAAATGGCCCAGTATATCGATCACACCCTGCTAAAGCCGGAAGCTGCATTTGACGCGTTGGCTAAGCTGGGTGCCGAGGCCATATCATACAACTTTAAGGCCGTATGTGTTAATTCGGCAAATGTCGCCTATATCGCCGCCAAGCTCCAGGGCAGCAATGTGGCGGTCTGCACGGTGGTAGGGTTTCCGCTGGGTGCCATGCAGACGCGTGCTAAAGCGTTTGAAGCCCAAAATGCTGTTGCTGAAGGCGCCACCGAACTGGACATGGTGCTCAACATCGGCGCCCTGAAAAGCGGTGATCTGAAAACGGTTGCGGCCGACATCCGGGCGGTGCGCAAAGCTGCTGAAAGCCCGATTGTGCTGAAGGTCATCATCGAAACCTGCCTGCTGACCGAAGAAGAAAAAATTAAGGCTTCTGAAATCACGAAAGATGCAGGTGCGGATTTTGTAAAAACCAGTACGGGCTTTGCGGGTGGCGGCGCTACAATGGAAGACGTTGCCTTAATGCGCGAGGTCGTCGGCCGGGACATGGGGATAAAGGCCAGCGGCGGGATCAAGGACTGGTCCACGGCCCTGATGATGATCAAAGCGGGTGCGACCCGGCTGGGGACGAGCTCGGGAGTGGAGATTGTTGAAAATGCTGGAGCGTAAAAAAATCGGATTTATCGGTCTGGGCCGGATGGGCAAATGGATGGCGTCGAATGTATTGAAATGCGGATTTGACCTCAGCGTTTTCGATACAAGCAAAGAGGCGCTGGCGTTGCTCGCAAAACAGGGGGCCGCCCGGACAGGCTCTCCTGCCGAACTTGCAAAACGCGTGGATGTGATCCTTTTGAGCTTACCGAATTCCGATGTGGTCGCAGAGGTTGTTTGCGGCCAGGACGGAATCCTGCAGGAAGCGAAGCCCGGACAGATCCTGGTCGATTGCGGGACGGCCGGATATCTATGGACCCGGGAATTCTCTGACTCCCTGCACAAACATGGGCTGCACTTTGCAGACGCACCGGTTACCGGACTCGAGCAAAAGGCCAAAGACGCCACGCTGACCATTATGTTTGGTGGCCCACAAGACCTGCTGCAAGAAATTCGACCGCTGCTGGAGGCCATGGGAAGCCATATCGTTCACATGGGAGATACCGGTAGCGGTCAGCTTGCCAAGATGATCAACAATATTCTGTATAACGCCAACATGGCTGCACTGGCCGAGGTCTTGCCCATGGCCGTAAAACTCGGGCTGGATCCCGAAAAGGTTGCCGAGGTGATTAATGCCGGGTCCGGGCAGAGCTTTACCTCAAAATATTTCATCCCCAACATCCTCGAGAATTCTTTTGACCGCAGCTACAGTCTGGATAACGCCTACAAAGATATGGCCAATGCCGCTGACATTGCGGCGCATTTTCAAATATCGCTTCCTATGATTCAAACAGCCATGACAACCTACCAGAAAGCCCTGGCGCTGGGCCTGGGTGCCGAAGACAAAGGCGCTATGATCAAGGTTTTTGAAAGAAAACTGGGGGTGGCCTTTCGAAAGAAACGAAAATGAAACAGATAAGGTAGACAAAATGGATAAACTGATCATCACGGTTGCTTTGACCGGAAATGTGCCCACCCAACAAATGAATCCCAACCTGCCGGTAGGCGCGGATGAAATTGCCGCGGACGTGCGCCGTTGTGCCGATGCCGGTGCGGTTATCTTTCATGTGCATGCCCGCGACAAAGATCAAAAACCGACTTTTGATATCGACGTATTCAAAGCCAACGCCCGCCGCATTAAAAAGACCGCCCCCGAGGTCATCATACAGCTTTCCACCGGCGCCCGGGCCGGTAAAGACTGGGAGGCCAGAGCGAATCCCGTCAGGCTGCTGCCGGAGATGGCGTCTTTTACGACCGGATCCAACAATCTGCCGGGAATCGTCTATGAAAACTCGCCCCAGTTTATCGAATTTCTGGCCGAAGTGTTCAAGGAAACCGGCGTCAAGCCGGAGATCGAGGTGTTTGAAGCCGGCATGATCAGTAACGCCGTCTACCTGCAAAACAAGGGCTTTATCGAGCCGCCCCTGCATTTCGACTTTGTCCTGGGAGCGCCGGGCTCAATGGCGGGCACGGTTAAAAACCTGGTTTTTTTATCGGAAAGTATCCCGGCCGGTTGCACCTGGACGGTGGCCGGCATCGGCAAAGCCGAAATCCCCCTTACGGCTGCGGCGATTGCGATGGGCGGGCATGTGCGTGTGGGACTGGAAGACAATCTCTACCTGCCGGACGGATCCCCGGCCTCCAACCCCAAACTTGTGGAAAAGGTTGTAGCGATTGCAAAAGAAATCGGCCGCGAAATTGCCGATCCCGATGAGGCCCGCAGCCTCCTGTCTCTGAACCCTCAATTCAAAGACCGAATTTTAGCCTCACCCATTACATATTAGAATCTGATTCTTTTTGTAAGGCTATAGAAATGTTGGGGTGTTTGGCATTTCGTTCGATGATTTGCATCATGGTCGCAGGAAAAACTTGAAAAGGATACCGCTTGACGAAGAAGATCATCTTAGATTATTTTGCTGGTGGACGGAAATGAACTGTACGCTTCGTCTTTTTTTAATGAAAATTGACAAGTGTAGCCCGCAGACGTAATTTGAAATTCATTGCATCCACTCTGGCATGCTAATTTCAATCTCAAATAAACGTTTCAATTCACAAAAAGGGGAACAAGATGAAAAAGTCACTACTGGTTAGCAGCGGCATTCTGTTTGCAGCAGCGATGGTTTCCGCCTACCTGATCGGGCTGCACCAGGGGTACACCGGTGAAGGATTGGCGATCGCCAAAGAGGCGATTGCGGCCCAGGTAAAGCCATCGGCCTCGCCTGTAAAAGCTTTAAAAGAACGAGACGTCTATTACCCCGGTTCGGAAGACCTGGCGCCTGATGAAATGCGGGTTATCGCATGCGGTACCGGCATGCCGAACGCGCGCCCGAAGCAAGCCGCGGCTTGCTGGCTGGTGGAACTGGGAAATGGCGACAAGTTTATCTTTGATATCGGCACCGGTTCAGCTGAAAGAATTTCTGCCATGAAAATTCCGTATGATTATCTGGATAAGCTCTTCATCGGACACCTCCACGCGGATCACATCGGCGATCTTGATGCGCTGTGGATCGGCGGTGTTATTTCTAACCGGCAGCGACCGCTCCGCGTCTGGGGGCCCAGCGGCGCTACAGAGGAACAAGGCACGAAGTACATGGTTGAGCGCATGGAAGAGATGTATGCCTGGGACTGGGCTTCGCGCCAAGGCAATGTCAACACCAGGGGCTTTGAGGTAAAGGTGACTGAGTTCGACTACAAGGCTGTCAACAAGGAGATATACAACGAAAATGGCGTGTCGATTCGGACAATCCCGGCGATTCACGCGCTGGACGGTCCTGTAAGCTTTATTCTCGAGTGGAATGGACTCAAGTTTGCGTTCAGCAGCGATACCTATCCTAACAAATGGTGGATGGAATACACAAAAAATAGTGACCTGGCGATCCATGAGTGCTTTGCACCGCCGTCGATCATGGTAGGGAAACAGAATTTCGCCGTCGGGGACGCCCTCAATGTCGCTACCCAGGTCCACACGTCACCCGCCATGTTCGGAAAAGTGATGAGCATGATGAAACCCAGGATGGCGGTTGGCTATCATGTCTTTAATGATTTCGACACGAAACCCCAGATACTGTCCGAAATTCGCAAGACGTATGCCGGGCCGGTTGAATTAGCCGTAGATTACATGGTATTCAATGTGACGAAGGACAATATCAAGGTACGGATGGCGGCAATTGACGAAGATATATGGCCGCTGCCGTCGATAACCAAGACGTTGCCAGCCAACCCCAAAGATAGAGTTGGATTTTCAAAATATATTTTCGGAGGGCGGGTTGTCTTTGATGACGTCATTAAATTTTATTACGATCAAACCAACAAAATGTTCGGCACAGACTACAAGCCGCCGAAATAAAGGTTATTATTTTTTCTCGTCGTCGTTCTCGTACTCGTAATCGATAAATCAAAAATTCGCAGAGCCTTGCTCCATATTGGATCGAGCACGAGAACGAGAAGGAGGACGATATATACTAATAAAGGATAATTTTGGATTGTTACTCCTCCTCGGGCTCGTAATTCGATACTCTATCGAGAACCAGGACGTAGGACCTGGAGGAAGATAAGAACCAAACAGGGCCAATGCATTATCTCAACAGAATATCATTATTGCTGATTGCTTTCGCTCTGATGGCAACCTCTTCTGCTCGAGCGGACTGGATCAATCTTTCCGGAGCTCAGAATGCGCCCAATGTTGCCGAGATCCATATCAACGACGATCACGTCAAGATCGAGCTCGAGATTTTCGTAAACGATATAGTGACGTTTGACCGGCTCATTCCGGATGAATTCTTTACCGGCACCAAGATTAAAAGGGCGCAGCTTGAAGAGCGCATGCGGCAGTTTTCCACCGAAGACCTGCAGGTCATCGCCGATAAAGAACAAAAACTGCAGGCGAGGCTCAAGTTCGCCGAGCCGCGTTTGCGCAAAGAGCGGCCTTCCCCGATTCCCTGGAAGATCAACCCCTACACGGGCCAGCCCATCCCGGGGCCGCCGGAGGACAGGCGGGTGCTCTATGCCGAGCTTGTCTATCCCTTCAATAAGAAGCCTTCGTCATTGACCATCATTCCCCCGCTGGATACAAAAGCGAAAATAAGCAAGGTGCCCATCGGTTTCATTACCTATCACAAGGGCGTGCTGATCAATGATTTCAAATACTTGTCCGGGCCATCGACGTTGACACTGGACTGGGCGGATCCGTGGTATTCGGAGTTCGACAAAAAGGCTCTGAAACGGTGGCAGCGTGGCAGCGTCATGTCCTTTCTCTACATTGAACCCTATGAGGTGCGGCATGAGATTTTAGCACGGGTAAAGGATCTTGCGGCCTGGATTGACCTCGGCCTGCGGGGTGATGAATTTATCGAAGCCGATGAAAACGAGCCATTGAAAAAGCGGGTGGGTGAGTTTTTTCTAAAACAGGACAAAACCTTGATCGATGGGAAACAGCTGCGGCCGATCCTTGACCGCACCGCCTTTGTCAAATATTCGATGACGGGGTCCACCTTTCTGGTTGAATCAGAGCAGTTGCCGATCAACACCGCCATGCTGGGCGTGATTATTACCTACCTGACCCAGGGGATACCGCAGGAGGTCACAAACCAATGGGACCTGTGGTCAGACCGCATCCGGAAGGTTCCGGCCAATGCGATTGATCCGGCCGGGCCCTTTCCTTCTTACGTGACGCCCGATGACAACCTGCTCACCTGGACCAATTTTCTGAAAAAATATCAGATGCCGACCGTAGCCAGAATAGAAGTGGACGAGTCGTTAACAAAAATGAAAATACCACTTGCCAGTGTTCTATGCCTGCTGGCGCTTGTGCCGCTTGGATGGCAGATTGCAAAACGCAGGAAGAATGCCGGATCGATTGGCCTTCATATCGGATTGGCGGTGGTGTTGATGGCCGCAAGTGTGCTGCTTTATCCTTTTTTAAAGGTAGCTGTTGCCAAACCGGCTGCCCTGGCAACGCAGATGACCGACAAGGATGCGGTTGCCGTTTTGAACAGCCTGCTCAAAAATATCTACCGCTCCTTTGATTTCCGGGAAGAAGAAGATGTTTACGACCGGCTGGCCACCAGTGCCAGCGGTGATTTGCTCTCTGAAATCTACCTCCAGAACCGCAAATCCCTGGTGGTGACTCAGGCCGGCGGTGCCCGGGCCCGGGTGAAGGATGTGGAGATTCTGGGGGTCGATGTCAAAACACTCGATGACCATCCCCTGGGCCGGTTATTCCACGCCCGGTGGACCGCCACGGGCACGGTCGGACACTGGGGCCACATTCACATGCGCAAGAACCAGTATGAAGCCAATATTTCCGTGCAGCCGGTGGACGGGGCCTGGAAGATCACCGATCTTGAACTGTTGGAGGAAAAACGCATCGATTCCTATGCCAATCCGAAGCGGGGCAATAATTAGCCGCAGACCCACGCAGACGGACGCGTACATTGTCTGCTTCTAATTTAGAGTCTTAGTTGTGAATTCTTTGCATTTTGTGGCAAAACATTTACGCCACCAAGACACAAAGACGCAAAGATGAATATTAACCAAAGGTTTCGCTTTGTGTCTTGGTGCCTTTGTGGCAATTTGTTCTCCGCCTTCGGCGGATCCGGGTTAGGTAATTAAAATATGATTCACATTCAAGATTTAAAATTTCACTATTCCGGCGGAGAATTTAGGTTGAATATTCCGGATTTTCAGGTTTCCGGGGGGGGAAAGGTTGCGGTCATCGGACCCAGCGGTTCCGGCAAAACCACGCTTCTGAATTTGATTGCCGGAATAAGGACTCCCCAAAAAGGCACCGTCAGAGTGGATGACGCACAGGTAAGCGCGCTGGGTGATCGGGAGCGACGTGATTTTCGTATCAACAACATCGGATTTGTGTTTCAGGACTTTGAACTTCTTGATTATCTCAATGTTTTTGACAACGTTTTACATCCCTATCGTATCACCGGCGCCCTCAAGCTGGATAAAGCGGTGCGTACCCGCGCCGAGGCTCTCACTCAGGATATGGGCATCGGCGACAAGTTAAAACGGAATCCCAATGACCTCTCGCATGGTGAAAAACAACGCGTCGCCATCTGCCGGGCGCTTTTGCCGCAACCCAGGCTTATCCTGGCCGACGAAGCGACCGGCAATCTGGATCCGGATAACAAAACCCTTATCCTGGATTTGTTATTCAGTGCCGTAAACGAACATGATGCCACCTTGCTGGCAGTGACCCATGACCATGAACTGCTTAAAAGGTTTGATAGGGTGGTGGATTTTCAGGAGTTTCAATAGATGACAGCACTACTGTAGCCATTGGCATTATTGACTGGGGCTATCGTGTTCAATAAATCCGAAATCCGAATATCGAAATTAAAAATTTAAACTGATGAATATATTCAGAGCAATATTGTAAAAGAGTCAATGATGTACAGGTTAATTTGTTGAATAAATGATGTTTTGAAAATTAAAACATTCGAAATTCGAATTTGTTTCGGATTTCGTGCTTAGGAATTGATTGTTTACGTTAGACAGTTTCTACATAGCCTGGAAATACATCCGCTTTAACAGGGTCAAAACAGCCACCCTGGTGGCCTGCATCACGCTGATATCTTTTCTTCCGGTGGCCTTGGAGCGCCTTTTGAATGAGAGCGAGAAGCAACTCATGTCGCGGGCGGTTTCGACACCCCTGGTTATCGGCGCCAAAGGCAGCGCCCTGGATCTGGTGATGAACACCCTCTACTTCGACGACGAACTGCCCGAGCTCATTAGCATGCAGGCTGCGAATCGGGTGATGGACAGCGAACTTGCCCTGCCCATACCCTTATACGTCCGATTTCAAGCCCGGGGCAATCCCATCGTGGGGACAACCCTGGATTACCTTGAGTTCCGGGGTTTGAGGATCGCTCAAGGCAGGCAGCTCGCCGTACTGGGAGATTGCGTGCTGGGAGCCAGGGTGGCCGAAAGCCTCGGTCTTAAAGCGGGAGACAGTCTGGTGTCGTCGCCCGAGACGCTTTTCGACCTGGCCGGCGTTTATCCGCTTAAGATGAAGGTGGCGGGGGTGCTCGAAAAATCGCACACCTCCGATGACCTGTCTGTTTTTGTGGATTTAAAAACCGCCTGGGTGATTCAGGGGCTGGGGCACGGGCACCAGGATGTGACCAAGCTGCAGGATCCCACGCTGGTTCTCAAAAGGACGGATAAGAACGTGGCCGCCACAGCCAAGCTCTACCAGCACACCGAGATTACAGATGAGAACATCGATTCATTTCACTTTCACGGCGGACTCTCGAAATACCCCATAACCGGTGTGATTGCCGTACCGAATGACAATAAGTCCGGGACAATCCTGCGGGGTCGCTACCTTACGCAAGAGGAAACCCGGCAAATCGTCAGGCCGGCGGATGTCATCGACGGCCTGCTGCAAAACATTTTTCGGATCAAAAATGTGCTGGATGCGGTCATTTCAGTGGTTGCGCTGGCAACCATCCTGGCCATTATTCTGGTGTTTGCCCTGTCGCTGAGACTGCGGCAGCGGGAAATACAAACGATTTTCAGGCTGGGCTGTCGACGGGCGACCATCGCCCGGCTTTTAGCCGCAGAGATTTTCATCATTGTCATCATGAGCGGGGTATTTTGCGGCGCTTTGATATGGCTGGTGAATCAGTTTTCAAATGATCTGGTAAGAATGTTGTTTATAAGGTGATTGTATGGAGTGGTGGAGCAGCCTACTCCGCCGAAGTAGCTTCGGCTACGAAGGCCGGATTGGAGTCATGGAGTAATGAACATCAAAGGCAACTTAACAAAGATTTTAGTCATTAACGTCTTCTTCGCTTTCGTGACAATACACGGCAGCATGGCGGCGGAAAAGCTGACGGTCTATGTGGTGAACTATCCGTTGCAATATTTCGCCGAACGCATTGGCGGTGAGCATGTCAATGTCGTATTTCCGGCGCCGGCGGATGTCGATCCGGCCTTCTGGATGCCGGATACACCAACGATTGCCGCTTACCAGCAAGCCGACTTGATTCTGCTCAACGGGGCCGGCTATGCCAGGTGGATAAACAGGGTAACTTTGCCGCGGTTCAGGATGGTCAATGCGTCCGCCGGATTCAAGGACCGGTACCTGGAGGCCGGCGAGATTCTGACCCATTCCCATGGATCAGGAGGCGAGCATGCCCATGAATCTCTCGCTTTCACGACCTGGATCGACTTCAGCCTTGCGGCCGGGCAGGCCAGAGCCATTGCAGAGGCATTTAGCCGCAAAAGGCCTGGTTTGCGCGACAATTTTCAAAAAAATTACGCTGCACTTGAACAGGATCTGATGGCACTTGATAGAACCCTCAAGCAGATGGTATCAAAAGATCGCGCCCGACCGTTTGTGGTGTCACATCCTGTCTACGATTATTTTGCTCGCCGCTATGGATTGAATATCAAAAGCGTACACTGGGAACCCGATGAAACACCCACGCATGAACAGATAATGGAGTTGAATCGCATTCTGAAAGAGCACCCGGCAGCATGGATGATCTGGGAGAGAAAACCCATGACGGGATCGCTTGAAGGACTGCAAGCCATCGGCATTGACAGCCTGGTGTTTGATCCCTGTGGCAACACACCAGCTCAGGGAGATTTTTTGAGTGTTATGCGGCAGAATGTTGAAAATATGGAGTCGGCCTTTAAAAAGGATTAAGGAGGTCAATATGAAAAAAATAAACATCTATTTTATCGGTTTCGTATTTGTAGCGATGGCGTTGGGCAATCCTGTTTTTATTTTTGCAGCCGAAGAAACTTCGACCATGATGTGCGACGAGGGCGTGGTGAACATCGGGGATACAGATACTGATGTTCGGGATAATTGTGGTGAACCCAACACTCAGGGAGCAAACCAGTGGGTGTATGATTTGGGTCCGTCTCAATCCTTCACCGTCATATTCGAAGATGGAAAGGTCGTGCGTATCCTGGAAAGTCATTGAAGCGCTTTGTTTTCAGGCAATCTCTATCTTAGGGGCAATCTACTTACACTTACGCAAAGCCGATAGGAACACGCGAGGAGAAAACTAATGGTCAAAAACCGTTTTAAATGGCCCGTCGTTTTTTTTATAGTCTTCATTTTAGGGCTGCTCAATCAGCGCAGTTTTGCGGGCGGATTCTATCTTCCCGAGGTCGGCTCGCCGGGCAGTGTGGGGACCGCCGGTGTGGCGAATGTGGTCAACAATTTCGGAACCGATTCGGCCCTGACCAACCCGGCCGGCATGACCGGTTTAAAAAGGGATCAGGTTTTAGTCGGCAATCAGGCCCTGATCCCGTATAGTAAATTTGATTCATCCATAGCTGAAGCCGGGGGTGATGACGGCGGCAACGCCGGGATACTGGCCGTAGTTCCCGGTTTTTATGCGGTCAAGACACTGGGCGATAAATTTAGAGCCGGTTTTTCCGTATCCGGTCCGATCGGCGGCGGTTTTGATTTTCGGGACAATTTCGTGGGACGCTATCAGGCCTATCTATCTTCTCTCAATGGCATTGCTTTCTCCCCTTCGGTGGCTTATCGCATCGGCGACAAACTATCGGTCGGTGTCGGTGTTTCGGCTCTATATACCATATTTAACCAGGAAATAGCCGTTAACCAGGCACCGGCCACCGACGGAAAGGTAAAATTTGAAGATCTGGATGACTGGAGCGCCCAGGGCTTTTTGGGTTTAACGTTCCAGATCACCGACAAACTCATGCTCGGCGCCCAATATCGCTCCAAATCCGATGTGGATGTGGAAGGTAAAGTTACATTCAAAAATATCGTAAACCCTATCCAGAACCAGATCACATCCAATCTGAACAAAGCCAAGATCTCATGGGACTACCCGCAACTCATCAGACTGGGTCTTAAATACGAGGCCAGCGATGATTTAATGCTTTTTGCGGATTTTGACTGGGAGGACTGGTCTCAGTTCAGCGAAAACGTTCTCAGCGTAGATGGGACCGGCCCGGTAACCATTGTCCAAACCCTGGAGCGCAACTGGAAAGATACCTATCATGTCGGTCTGGGTATGTTCTATGACCTGAGTGAAAGGCATCGTCTCAGTGCGGGTGTGGCTTATGACACCTCCGTTGTGGACGACAAGGACCGCACCATCGATCTGCCGCTGGATGAGCAGCTCAAGTTTTCAGTCGGCTACGCTACAAGGGGCGAAAGCAATTGGGGCCACGCCATATCGGCCAGCGCGCTGTGGCTCGGTGATGGAGAAATCGATCAGACCTCCCAGGGGGTGCGTTTTAAAGGTGAATTTGATTCCAACTGGTTATTTATCATCGGGGCGAATTTGCAATACAGATTTTAGTTAGAGAGTAAAAGGATGACAATCATGCGAAAACTAATTCAAAAACTAACGGCGGTTATCCTGATGGGGTCTGTTTTAAGCTATGTTTCGCTATCCCAGGCAGATGCAGCTACCGTCGCCACGGCTGAATATGGTACCGCAAGCATAAGAAGTCTTGAAACGGCCTCACGATTACGCGAGCTTGCTTTGTTGATCGATTATTACGATGAAGTTTTGACTCAGTCGGCCAGGAATTACGCGTTTACTCAAGACAAAAAGTGGGAAAAACGCTATCGCGAGAGTGAGCCCAAATTGATTGCAACGCTCGAGGAAGCGCTCGAAAAAGGGGACAGGATTGACCAGGAATTTTTAAAGCGTATTGATAAGGCCAATCTTAAACTTGTTGAGATGGAATATCGTTCCATCGAGCTTGTCAATAACGGCCAGACCCAACAGGCTGTAGATATCCTCGAAAGCACTCAGTACTGGCAGCAAAAAAAGATCTACAATAAAAGCCTGAAGGCCTATGTACAAAGACGCGGCGAAACACTTAGCGGGGCACTTTTGAGCATCAGAAGAGATTACCCCGTTGTTCGATTTACGGATGAAGAAAAAAAGTGGCTCGATGCGCATCCGGTAATCCGTCTGGGCTTCAACCCGGACATGGAGCCCTATGTGATTGTCAAAGAGGATGGCAGCCTTTCCGGACTCCTAATTGAGATATACGAAAAGCTGCAGGAAATTTTAGGGATCGATGTCAAGATCGAAATAGAATATTGGCCGAAAATGATTGAAAAGGCCAGAAACGGAGCGGTGGACGGCCTTTTGGGTGCTGCTGCTCCTCTGGCCCGTTCACTGGGAATGCCTCAAACTAATCCCTTCTTTAACACCTTTATCACGGTTTTTACCAGACAAGACAACCCTCTGACCGTTAATAAACTTGAGGACCTGAAAGGACTGACAATCGCTTATCTGAAAGGCGACAGATTCACCCCAAGAATGCTGGAAGCCATCCGTGAGAAATGTACCATCATCGAGGCGGACAGTACCCTCAAGTCATTTACACTGGTGCAGGAAGGAAAGGCCGATGTGGCCCTGGGGCGTAATCAAGATACATATTTTCTGAAA
>Ga0255055_10001670_pt1 | contig 15934 bp, 13 predicted proteins | sample JV7_2_27_MG_FD_188633 | JGI IMG/M metagenome (GOLD analysis project Ga0255055, IMG submission 188633) | Seawater microbial communities from Jervis Inlet, British Columbia, Canada - JV7_2_27 | ecosystem: Environmental > Aquatic > Marine > Inlet | place: Canada: British Columbia | collected... | reverse complement strand
GGCGATCTCCTCGAAGGCTTGATCCCAGCTCAATCGTTGCCAGCGACCCGAGCCCCGCTCACCGACACGCTTCATCGGATAGCGGATGCGCGTCGGGTCGTACATCTGCGCGGCGTACGCACAGCCCGGGCCACATCCGCGCGGATTGAAGTCCGGGATGTCCTTGAACTCCTGCGGGTAGTTCGCGTTCTGCTCCTCCCGCCACACGATCCCGTCCTTCACGTACGCATCGTACGAGCAGCTCTCGATACAGTTCACCCGCAGGTGCGACACCTTGACCACGTCGTCCCACGTCCACTCCTCGCGGTAGACGTCCTCCCAGCCCCGATACTCGTAGGGACGGGACATCAGCTTCTCGAGACGAGCCTCGGGGTCGAGTTGCTTGAAACGGCGCAGAACCGGGGCAGATGAGACAGCGGATTCAGGCACGGCCAACCTCCCTAGGCAAGGCATTTTCCACATCAGAAACAGACAGCTCCCAAGAGTAACCAAGTAGGACCCGCGACGCCCTCTCGTCCAACCGGTGGCGCACGGATCGCTGGAGGCCACCTCGGACGAGATCAGCTCCTCGCGACAAGAGAACGCAAGGCTCGAGGAGCTAGTGGCGGAGACGCTTTGCCCGCGCCCCGGCATAGCCGGGGGAACTCTCATTTACGCTTAGCTCAACCGATCCGCGGTGCCCGTCGCGGTTTCCTGCGGTTCTGGGACCGTGGTAAGATGCCGCCAGTATCGGCAACCGGTCAGCCGTTGGGCGGAGCCGGGTGTTCGAGACAGGGAGAATCGCAATGCCGGTGTACGTTCTCGCGCAGGGACGAATCGAGGACCGCAAGCTGCTCGACGAGTACGTTGCGAAGGCTCTGCCCACCATCCAGTCACATGGCGGGCGCGTTGTCGCTTTCGATGAGGCGCCCGAGGTCGTGGAGGGCGCGATCGATCACCCGCGGACAGTCATTCTCGAATTTTCCTCGCGCGAGGCCTTCCGCATCTGGTACGACTCGCCCGAATACCAGTCGGTTCTCCCACTGCGCCTCGAATCCGCGCCGGGCACCCTGATCCTCGTGGAAGGACTCGCACTGCCGGATTCCCGCGAGTGATCTCGCAGCGCAGGATCCTCGCCGCCATCCTCGTCCTGGTAGTGCCTCTGGGCTTCGCGACCAAGCTCTACTCGGGCCCCGGCGTCGTTTGGGTCAGGTCCCACTGCGGCGGCATCCTGTACGAGGTCTTCTGGATTCTCCTCGTGCTCCTCGTCTGGCCTCGCCTCTCGCCTTTGCGAGTGGCCGGAGGAGTTCTTGTGGCAACCAGCGCTCTCGAAGTCCTCCAGCTCTTTCACCCACCTTTTCTGCAGGCCATCCGAGCCACCTTCCTGGGTCATGCACTGATCGGAAGCACATTCGCCTGGTCGGACTTTCCGCACTACGTGGTCGGTTGCGTCGCTGGAGCCTTACTCGCACGGGTCGCACTCCTCCATGGCCGCGAGAGTGCACCAGGTTCGCAGGGACGGGGAGGTTCCGGTCGTCCGCCCTGGCGACTCCGCCCACGCCCAGAGGAAGACCCGCCTCCAGGACGGCCGTGCAGATCCTGTCCAGAAGGTCCGAGGTCAGCACCTCGAAATGATTGAAGAGCCCCGCGTCGAGGCGAAGAACGGCGTCTACATCCTGGAGAACATGGACACCCGTGCGCTTGTCGCCGACGAGGCATGGGAATTCCTCTTCGTGCTCGGCCAGCCCAAATTCGTCGGTGCCGTCCAGGCCGTCATCAACCCCGTCGCGATTCGCTGAGAAGGAGCTCGCGTTGACAAGCCAACAGCAGGGCCAGGAGAGACAATGCGCCTGGTAGGAGAACTCTTCGCGTATGCGTGGTCGGGAAGGGACAACAACTGCAACAGCTACGTGCTGGCCGGGGTGCTAAAGGACAACCGGCACGTGGTGATCGACCCGGGTCACGTAATGACACCCGCGCTGAAGGAACCGGGACTCCAGCGCCTCTGCGAAGAGATGGAAGGAGACGACCTCGACCCCGACGCCATCGGTCTGGTGCTGCTCACCCACTGTCATCCGGATCACAGCGAGGCGGCCACCGCAATTCGAGAGCAGACCGGGGCGCTGGTTGCCCTTCACGAAGCCGAGGCCGAGATCTATTCGCACTTCGGCGGGACGGTGGACCTGTTCATCGGAGAGGGAAATCTCGACCTCGGCACCGAGTCCCCGCTGCAGATCACGGTGTTCCACTCGCCCGGGCACTCCCCGGGTCACATTACCCTCTATTGGCCCCGAGAGCGGGTGCTCATTGCCGGTGATCTGATCTTCTACCGGAGTACCGGGCGTGTCGATCTCCCCGGAGGAGACCCGGAAGCGCTGAGAAACAGTATCGAGAGATTGTCGCGTCTCGAGATCGAGTATGTCCTCTGCGGCCATCCCTATGGTCATTCCGGGGTCATCGAAGGCGGAGACGAAGTTCGGAGAAATTTCGACTTCCTGCGCAATCACCTCCTGTTCTAGGAAGGCATCATGTCCGGCAAGATCAAGAGCACCATCGAACTCGCCATGGAGAAGGCGGCGAAGCTGCCCAGGCTGACCGAGGAGGAGATCCGGCAGCGACGAGAAGAGGAATACGGGCCCCGGGGACGAGCGATTGCCGAGCTGATTCTGAGGGGAGAACTCGCGGTCGATCGATTGGATGCCGAGCTATCGAGATACGACGGCGAACAGGGTGAAATCGTCCAGAGGGCGTTTCTGACATCCCTGTGCCAGGCGATGGACCTCGAAGACGCAGAGGCAACCACCAGGGCATTCGAAGGCATCCGAGCGGTCGTTCGCGATGGCCCTCTGGAGGAGGCGTCCAGCCGCTGGAGCGGCATCCTGCGGGACTACGAAGAGCAAAGGCAGCAGAAATTCTCGATGACGGAAGAGGCCGAGAGCGTCTTGCTGCGGGACCTGGGCGTCTCGGGTTCCACGATCCGCCTCAATCTGCAGGAGAATGAGAGATGGCGGAGAGAGCGGAGTGCATTGCTGGAGAGATTCCGTCCGCAGGTGGAAGAGATCAAACGCGAGCTGAGTGACCACCTGCGCCGGGTTACCTCACGCGCCTGATTTCAAGCACCGGCTCCGCCCACCTGGCCAGCGAGGTCGGCAATCTCTGCATCAGGCGATGTCTTCCGACTGGGAGAATCTCGCGGTCTGTCTACTTGGATGAAGAGATGATTTCGTCAGCGGCCGACGAAGCGGGGCTTGCGCTTCTCCATATAGGACCGGGGGCCCTCCTGAGCATCCTCGGACTGCCTGACCCGCTGAAAGAGCGCGTTCTCGAGCACGAAGCCGGGCTCCTCACCGCAAGCCCGCAGCGCGATTTCCTTGGCGGTCTTCACCGCCAGTGGGCCGTTCCGGCAGATCCGCTCTGCCAGCTCCATGGCAGCCGGGAGCACCTCAGCCACCGTGGGGACGAGCCGGTTCACCAGACCGAGCTGATAGGCTCGCTCCGCGCTGATGGGGCGACCCAGCAGCAACACCTCCATGCAGATGGCCCAGGGGAGATAGCGAGGCAGCCGAACGTGCGAGCCTCCGGCGGGGATCATGCCCCAACGCACCTCGCCGAGGGCGAAGCTCGCGTTCTCCGATGCCACGCAGAGATCGGCGCCCAGCACCAGCTCGAGCGTCGCGAAGCCGTTCACCGCGCAGATGATCGGCTTGAATATGTCGGAGTAGATCCGCTTGGTCGGGTCCTCATTGATCTTCCACTCCCCGGAGGTGATGGCGGGAATCATGGCGTCGAGATCGCCGCCGGAGCACCAGGCCTGCTCGCCCGTGCTCGCGACGACCACCACCCGGAGCTCCGGGTCCTGGTTGAAGTCGTCGAGGGCGGCGTAGTAATCGTCGATCATCTGCGGCGTGAAGCAGTTGCGCTTGTCGGGACGATTCCAGGTCATGACGGCAATCGGCCCCTTCTTCTCGTACAAGAAGTCCGGGGAGTCGGTCATCGGTCGAGTCTCCTTTCGATTCGAGCCTCGGATGGTAGGTCAGGCGTCAGCGCGGCGGAACTTCGGGAGCGTGACCTCGGGGGTGACGGCATCGAAGAAGACTTCGACCGGCATGCCTGCGCGGAGCTCTTCCGGGGGGCAGTCCACCACCCAGCTGACGAGACGTACGCCCTCCTCCATCTCGATGATGGCGGGCGCGTAGGGGACCTCTTCCGTGAAGTTCGGATGCATGGGTCGGCGCACCACCGTCCAGCTGAAGACCCGCGCTCGTCCATTCGATCGGGCCCACTCCCAGTCCCAGGACCCGCAGCTCGCGCAGGTATTGCGGGGGACGTGGCGCCACTTGCCGCATGCAGTGCAGCACTGGAAGCGCAGCTCGCCATTTCGGCAGTGGTCGTAGAACTGCTTGGTAAACCCGCGCATGAGCGGGAGGGGCTTGCCGTAGCCGGATTGGCTCCCCGCCATCACTTCCCTCCGCTCTCTCATATCCTTCCGCGCCTCATCGTCGCCATCAGCCAGCCCTCCCTCGTCAGCCCTCGATTATCGCCTGAGAACTGCGATGGCTCCGTCTCCGAAGTCGCCGAAGCCAGTCACGATTCCGATCTCGGCTTTCTCCACCTGGTGATCACCCGCGTCGCCGCGAAGCTGTCGCACGGCTTCGAGGAAGTGGTTCATCCCGAGCACGTGCGCCTCGGAGAGCAGCCCACCGTGCGTATTGACCGGGAGATCCCCCCCGAGCTCGATACGCCCACCCTCGACGAACCCGCCCCCCTCGCCCCTCTCGCAGAATCCCATCTCCTCGATCTGCTGGATCACCTGGAAGGTGAAGGGGTCGTAGATCTCCGCGAAGTCGACGTCCTCGTGGCCGATGCCCGCCATGGCGAAGGCTCGCGGCGCAGCACTGGTGAGGCCGAGCTCGAAGACGTCTTCCCTCGTCGCGATGTCGTCTGCGGGAAAGGGTTGACCCTGTGCGATGCCCATGACGTAGACGGGCTTTGCCTTCAAGTCACGAGCTCGCTCTGCGGAGGTCACGATCAGGGCGACCGCGCCATCTGCCTCGAGCGAGCAGTCGAAGAGACGGAAGGGGTCGGCGATCATGGGCGAGGCCAGGTAGTCCTCGAGCGTCATCGGGCGCTCGCGCATCAGCGCGTTCGGGTTGAGCTGAGCGTGCTTCCGCATGGCGACCGCCACGGCGCCGAGCTGCTCCGGCCTGGTTCCGAACCGGTCCATGTGACAACGGGCCATCATGGAGAACCACTGGGTGGGCACGGTCAGCCCGTATGGGAAATAATAGTCGCGTGCGGTCACGCCACCGGACATCACGGAGACGTCCGAGACGACGACCTCGCGGACCTTTCTCCCCGAGTATCCGTACCAGCCGCCCGGAATCAGCACGTAATTGGCCAGCCTCGCGCTCACCGCCATCGCTGCATTCGCCAGAGAGGCACCCGGGCACGCGCCCCCGACGTGCGAGGTCGCCTGGTAGCGCAAGTCGCGGATTCCCAGATGAACGGCGAACTCCTCGGCGATGCCCAGACTCACGAAGGGAAGTACGGCGTCGATCTGCTGGCTCTCGAGGCCGGCATCTTCGATGGCGGCCTCGCAAGCCCGCAGCTGAAGTCTGAAATTATCGGGCTCTTCGTCGCTGCCGCGGGTAAAGGGCGTCTGGCCGACTCCGACGATGCAGGCCTGGTCCTTCAGGGATGACATCGACTCGGGGCCTCCTTCGCCTAGAAGATCACTTCTTCTTCTACGAGGCTTCGATACTCGTTCTCGGATATTCCCAGCAGCCCTTTGAAGACCTGCTCGTTGTCCTGCCCCATGATCGGTCCCGGTCGGATGGTAGGCTCGACACCGCTGGTCTTGACGTATGCCCCGTAGATGGTCTCCCTGAAGCCGAGTGGGTGCTCCACCTCGGGGAAGGTGCCCCGCGCCTTGAAGTGCGGATCACGGAGAAGATCCGCCACGTTGAGCACGGGGGTGGCAGCAACGCCCTGGCGCTGCAGTGTCGCAGCCAGCTCGTAGTCGTCGAAGCCGCGTGTCCACTCGGAGATGCGCGCGTGGAGTGTATCAACATTCTCTGCGCGGAGAGCCGCGTCGGCGAACTCCACACCGCGCGCCCACTCCGGATCGCCGATCGCTGCGGTGAGGCGTCGCCACTCATCATCGCTTCCCACGGCGATGGCGATCCAGCGATCCTCTCCGGAGCAGGGAAAGACGCCGTGCGGCGCGGCAGCGGCCAGTGGGTGGAGGTTGCCGATGGGCCCGGCGACGCGGCCGTTCATCACGTAGTCCATGAAGGCCGGAGCGACCATCTGCGCCACGCCCTCCTGCTGGGAGAAGTCGACGTGCTGTCCCTTCCCGCTGCGGTCTCGGTCACAGAGCCCGAGCAGGGCGCCGAGCGCGCCGATCACGCCGCCGAGGGGATCGGCAAAGGCATTCTCCATCGGGATCGGAGGTCCGCCGCGATAGCCGGTGATGCTGTCGAGCCCGGTGATGCTGCTGAGACTCATGCCGTAGGTGCGGATCTCCTTGAGCGCGCCGAAGAGGCCGGCGGCGGGCATCGAGACCATCACGAGGTCCGGCCTGACTTCGCGCAGCTCCTCGTAGCCCAGATGTAGCCGGTTCATGACGCCGGGGCCGAAGTTCTCGAGCGCCAGGTCGCACTCGGCGACCACCCGCCGGGCCAGCTCCCGGGCCTTCGGCAGCTTCAGGTTCAGCGTGATGCTGCCGTTGCCCGCCCAGCCGGCGTGGTTCTGAAGGCTGCGATCCGGGTCCCGAATTCCGTCGCCAAAGGGAGGCAGCGTCCGGTTGATGTCGATGCGCGCCCGGGACTCGATCTTGTAGACCTCGGCGCCCAGGAGCGCGAGCGTCTGCCCCGCGACGGGCCCCAGCCAGCCCCAGCCGAAGTTCGCCACGCGCACGCCCTCGAGCGGAAGTGCACGTGGCGCTCGCGGCGCCGTCGGATCTCTCGGCCCCTTTTCGGCGAGGGTCCGGAGAACCTCCTGGCTGTGCTCCCCCAGCAGCGGAGCCGCCCTGCGGGGCCCACCGGGGCTCTCTGGAAGCCGAATCGGGGCGCCCAGGGTCCGGATCGATCCGAGCGCCGGGTGCTCGAGATCGACGAAGAACTCCCGCTCGGCCAGGTGCGGGTGCCGAGCCACCTCGGCGACGGTAAACAGGGCCGTCGTCGGGCACCCGTTGGCCTGGCAGAGGTCCATGATCTCCTGCTTGCCGTGCTCCATCGCCCACTGCTCGATCAGCGGGTAGATGACGTCCGCGTTCTGGGCCCGCGAGAACATGTCCTGGAAGAGCTCCGCCCGAGCCCACTCCGGATCCCCCATCGCTCGGCAGAGCCCATCCCACTGGCCCGGCTCCAAGGCCATCATCCAGACATGACCATCCCTGCACGGAAGGATCGTGGCGGGCGCCCCCAAGGGCATCCCCACGCCGGTGCGCTTCTCGAATACGCCATCCTGAGCCATGCCGCCGATGTTCTGGGCGCCGACGAAGAGGGCCGCGATGGCCTCGGCGCAGGAGACGTCGATGTGCTGCCCGGCGCCGACGCGCTCGCGGCCCCTCACGGCGGCCACACCCCAGGCAGTGGCGACATAGCCACCAAAGAAGTCGGCGGAGAAGGTGCCGTGTTGCAGAGGTGGCTCGCCTGGCCGGCCGCAGTAACGGCTTCCGGTGCCGGAGAGGTGAAAGGCGTTCAGGTCCCGGCCCTTCCACTTCGCATAGGGGCCGGTCTGACCAAAGGGAGTGATGGAGATCATCACCAGGTCGGGATTCAGAGCGGAGAGCGAGGTGTAGTCGAGACCCCAGTCGCGCATCTGCTGCGGCGGGTTGTTCTCGATGAAGACGTCGCTCCGCGACAGCAGGCCCAGCAGCTGCTCACGTTCCTCGGGTGCGTTCGGATCGAGGGTGATGCCGCGCTTGTTGGTGTTGAGGAAGAAGAAAAGGCCACTCTTCTCCGCGGCTGGGATGTCCTCGGGAAAGGGACCCCATCGACGGGTGACATCTCCACCGGGGAGCTCGACCTTGATGACGTCCGCCCCGTAATCGGCAAAGAGCTTGGCGCAGAAGGGCGCCGAGACCTCGCTCCCCAGCTCCAGCACGCGAATTCCCGCCAGCACGCCTTCGGACATGGTGCACCCTCTTCGAGTGAATAGGGGATGGATAGCATAGGCAGGTGCATCGGGAAGCGGCGCCGATGGATGCGGATCGGCATCTCGAGTAGGCTCCAGACCGACCTTCAACAGGGAGAACAGCTGTCTTGGCCAGGAACCCGCTCCACACCAGGCTCTGTGACTCACTGGGGATCGAGTACCCCATCGTCGCATTCACCCACTGCAAGGACGTGGTCGTCGAAGTGACCAACGCCGGCGCCTTCGCCGTGATGGGAGAGACGCCCCACACTCCCGAGGAGATCGAAGCCGACATCAAGTGGATTCGCGACAGGGTCGGGGGCAGGCCCTTCGGCATCGATCTGGTCTTCCCCGCCTCGGTGCCGGCGATGGGATCGATCGAGGAGCTCAAGGCGCAGATTCCCAAGGAACAGCGCGAGTATGCCGAGCAGATCAAGATCCGGCACGACATTCCGCCGCCGAAGAAGACGCCCGAGCTGTACGAACTCGGCTGGATGACCCAGGACGTGCCTCGCAAGCAGCTCGAGGTCGTGCTGGACGAAGAGGTAGCGGTTCTCGCCTCCGGTCTCGGAAGCCCGGTGTTCGCCCTGGAGGCGGCGCACGCCCGGGGGATGCAGGTCTGGGGATTGGTGGGCAAGCCCCGTCAGGCCAAGCGCCAGCTCGAGGCCGGGGTGGACGCCATCATCGCCCAGGGATTTGACGCGGCCGGGCACACTGGCTCCATCGGCACCTTCTCCATCGTCCCCCAGGTGGCTGCGATGGCGGGTGACACACCGATCATCGCGGCCGGGGGCATCACGACTGGCCGGCACCTGGCGGGCGCCATCTCCCTGGGTGCGTCGGGCGTCTGGACCGGCACCGTCTGGCTGACCTCGCGGGAGTCCGACACGGAGATGGTCATCAAGGAGAAGTTGCTCGAAGCGACGGCGGAAGATACCTCGTTCTCTGCCTGCGTCTCCGGCTTTACCATGCGCACGCTCAAGAGCAAGTGGCACGAGGAGTGGGCCAAGCCGGAGGCTCCCAGGCCGGCCCCTGCGCCCTACCAGCTGCTTCTCTTCGCGGAGATGAAGCAATCCGCCATGGACTGGAACCTGACGGACTTCATGACCGAGGCCGCCGGGCAGGGTGTGGGCTTCGTCAACCAGCTGAAGCCGGCCCGGCGAATCGTCGACGACATGGTGGACGAGGCCTTGACGGTCTTCGAGGAGATCACCGGCGTTCCGGCGGGCGAGGACGAGTGACGCATGGCCCACAACATCATCATCGAGCGGGACGTCATGGTGCCGATGCGCGATGGCGTGAGGCTGGCGATCGACGTCTACCGGCCCGATGATGGCGCGAAGCACCCCGTCCTGGTGAACGGGCATCCCTACGACAACGATCACTTTCTCGCCACGCACGAGCTTCTCTTCAGCCCTCTTGTCGCTGCCCAGCGGGGTTACGCCGTCGTGGTTCAGGAAGCCCGGGGCAGAGCCGGGTCCGAAGGGACGTGGCGTCCCTATGGCGATGAGGGCAGAGACGCCTACGACACGGTGGAATGGGCGGCGGCCCAGTCCTGGTCGGATGGAAACGTGGGTCTGTACGGGGCCTGCGCACTGGGCTGGACGGCCATCCAGGGAGCCGTCGAAGCCCCTCCCCACCTCAAGGCCGTCTTCGCCTACATGAGCGCCACCAACTATCACAGCGGCTGGACCTACTCGGGCGGTGGCGCTTTCGAGCTGGGCTTCCAGCTGTCCTGGGTCTGGACCATCCTGGCACGGGACACGATTTCCCGTCTCGGACTGGAGCCGGCTGCCCTCGAGGAGGCCGAGCGCAAGCTGAGGGAGGCTGCCAGCGACGTCAGAGGCTCAGCCCGTTACCTGCCGCTGGTCGACTTCCCCGCCTACCAGAACGGGGCGGCTCCCTACTGGCGAGAGTGGCTGTCTCACCCCGGCTACGATGAGTTCTGGCGGCGGGTGGACGCCATCGCGCGAGCCGACCGCGTCGAGGTCCCCATCCTGCACATGAGCGCGTGGTACGACCTGTGTCTGAAGGGGCACCTGGACTTCCACTCGGCGCTGCAGCTTTGTGGCGACGAGCAAGTCCGCGATCAGCACCGACTGGTTCTCGGCCCGTGGGACCACAGTGCGTACTACAACAAGCGACCCACCTGCGCCGGCGAGCGAGACTTCGGCCCCTCGGTGCTGACTGGCCCCGACGTGCTGGCAGACTTCGCCTTCCAGTGGTTCGACCACTGGCTCCGGGGGGAGGGGAATGGCTTCCTGCCGGAGAGCCAGATCCGCTACTTCCAGATGGGAGAGAATGTCTGGAAGGAGATCGACTCCTGGCCTCCGCCTCACGCCGTCGTGCCCTACTACCTCCACAGCGCGGGCCGGGCCAACAGCCGGATGGGGAACGGCATGTTGAGCCCGGAGCCCCCGGACGCCGAACCCGCCGACAGCTACGTCTACGATCCGTTCGACCCCGTTCCCACGGCGGGAGGACGAAGCATGATCGATGTCCTGCCGGGAGTCGAGAACCAGGCGCAGGTCGAGCAGCGGCAGGACGTGCTCGTGTACACCACTCCTCGTCTTGCCGAGCCCGTCGCCATCACGGGCCCCGTGTCCGTCACTTTGTATGCCAGCAGCAGCGCTCCGGACACCGACTTCACCGCCAAGCTGGTCGATGTCGAGCCCGACGGCTATTGCGCCAATATCGCCGACGGCATCATCCGGGCCCGCTATCGCAACGGCTGCGAGCGGGAGGAATTTCTCGACCCGGGCAAGGTGACGGAGTTCCGCATCGACCTGTGGGACATGGCGCACACCTTCCTGCCGAATCACCGGATCCGCCTGGAGATTTCCAGCAGCAACTTCCCCTGCTTCGACCGAAACTTGAACTCCCGCGTGACGCCGGCGCTCGGCAGCGCCGAAGATGCGCAAAAGGCCGCGCAGCAGGTGTTTCACGATGCGTCGTACCCATCTCGTCTCAACCTGCCCGTGGCGTTGCATCCGGTGACGTCTTCGGAGACCTGAGCCGATCGGGCAGCGGGTGTGATTCGTCAGCTGGAGCCCGCTCTACGCCACGCGGTCAGGTGTGCAATCTCTTCGGACGAGTAGCCGGCCTCTCGCAGGATCTCCTCGGTGTGCTCACCGGGCTTCGGGGCGGGGGTCCGCACGCTCCCTGGCGTGTCGGAGAATTTCGGCGCAACCCCGATCTGCGGAATTCTTCCGTACTCCGGATGTTCCACCTCGGCGATCATGCCCCGTGCGCGGTTGTGCGGGTCCTCCAGCGCTTCGTCGAGGCCGTAGACCGGTGTGGCGCAGATCTCCTGCTCTCTCAACTCTGCGAACCACTCGTCCCGCGTCTTCTGCTTGAGCTTCCTGCGCAGGAAGTCGAACATCTCGGGGAACTTGTCCGGGTTGAACTGCTCCGCGGTGTACTCCTCGCATCCAAGGGCCTGGCAGAGATTCTTCCAGAACCAGGGCTCCATGCAGGCGACACTAAGCCATTTGTCGTCCGCCGTAGCGTAGACGCTGTAGCAGGGATAGGCGCCGTTCAGATAGTGCTCGCCCGGGCGTGGAGGAGTGCCGCTTGCGAAGTAGTCGCTCGCCGCCAGGCAGGCGAGTGACATCACACCGTCGCTCATCGCCATATCGATGTACTGACCCGCGCCCGTCCGCTCGCGCGCGATCACCGCGGCGAGGATCGAGAAGGCGGCAAAGAGCCCGCCGCCTGCGAAGTCGGCCAGGACGTTCAAGGGGATGCTCGGAGCCTGGCCGGGCGAACCGATCATGCCGAGAGTACCCGCCAGGCTGATGTAGTTGAGGTCGTGTCCGGGGAGACTGGCCAGGGGACCGGTCTGCCCGTAGCCGCTAATGGAGCAGTACACGATACGTGGGTTGCGCTGCTTGACCGACTCGTAGTCGATCCCCAAGCGCCTCACCACGCCGGGGCGAAAGCCCTCGACCACGACATCGGCTCCTTCGACCAGGCGCAGCAGAGCCTCCCGCATCGACTCGTCCTTGAGATCGAGAGCGATGGAGCGCTTGTTGCGGCCCATGGGAAGGAAAGCCTTGGTGCGCTCGCTCACCCCCATCTCCCGGTCGACCCGCCGGCCCACGCCAGGCGGTTCCTCGACCACCACGACGTCGGCCCCGAGGTCCGCCATCAGCATGGTGCAGTACGGTCCCGGGGCATGTCGCGATAGGTCGACCACGCGGATACCTGTCAGCGGCATTGGCATCCCGCCTCCTCTCTAATGGCTCGGGGCGGATATTGCCGCCGATCGCCGGGGCAGACTTCCTCCATCCCGCGAGGAATTTGACCGAAATCCGGGCTACCGTCGAGGTATGGCGCGGTGGATCCTCCGTCTAGCGGCTCGAATACCCCTGGTCCTCTTGCTCTTTCCCCTCACTCTTACGGGTCTTGCGGGCTGCGGCGAGCCAAAGGTGCCCGATTCTGAAGCCACGTCCGAGCCCGCGTTCCGCGGCGAGATCGAGAGCAGCATCCGGGAGTCGAAGCCGGACTTTGAGAAGGCCCCTGCCCTGTCTGCGGCTCGGCCCAATATCGTGATCGTGTTGGCCGATGACCTGGGGTTTTCCGACATCGGCAGCTACGGATCGGAGATCGAGACGCCGAATCTCGATGCGCTGGCCGCAAGCGGCATCCGCTACAGCCACTTCACGGTGACGGCGGTCTGTTCGCCCACCCGCGCTGCGCTGCTCACCGGTCGAAACCATCACTCGGTGGGTACAGGCTGGCTCGCGGAGTGGGATTTCGGCTTCCCGGGCTATCGCGGGGAGATGTCGCAAGGCGCGATCACTCTAGCCGAGATTCTCCAACAGAACGGCTACAGCACCTACATGGTGGGCAAGTGGCATCTCACCAACTCGGAGCACCGCTCGCGAATCGGCCCCTTCGACTCCTGGCCAACGGGGCGAGGCTTCGAGCGCTACTGGGGATTTCTCGACGGTGAGACCAGCCAGTGGAAGCCCCACGCGCTGGTTCGGGGCAACGAGATCATCCCGACACCGGACGATCCGCAGTTCTATCTGCCCGACGCGCTGACCGAAGAGGCGATCCAGATGATCGAGGATCTGCGCGCCCACGATGCGAACCGACCCTTCTTTCTCTACTACGCCCCCGGCGCGCCCCACGCGCCACATCACACCAAGAGGAAGGACCGCGAGAAATACCTCGGCAAGTACGCTCGAGGCTGGGACCACATTCGCGAGCAACGCCTCAACAATCAGATCCGAATGGGGCTGGCGCCGGCCCAGACCCGGCTCGCCGCCTATACGCCCGGCGTCGTGCCGTGGGCGACCCTCGATGACGATCAGAAGCAGGTGTACGCGCGCCTGCAGGAGAACTACGCCGCCTTCGTCGACAACCTCGATCAGAACATCGGGCAATTGATCTCCCACCTGCAAACGATCGGCGAGTGGGAAAACACGGTCTTCATCTTCCTCTCGGACAACGGTGGTAGCGCCGAGGTGGGTGTCGAAGGCGCCTCCAACGCCCTGCGTTACTTCCACCGGAGGCCGTCTACGACCGCACAGAACCTCGAAGATTTCGACGCCATCGGTGACGGCACCACCCATCCTCATTATCCCAGGGGTTGGATGCAGGCGAGCAATACCCCCTTCATTCACTCCAAGCGCACCAGCCACGGAGGTGGCGTGAGGGTGCCGCTGATCATCTCCTGGCCGAGGGGTATCGAACCGCATGGCATCCGCCACCAGTTTCACCACGTCACCGACATCGCGCCAACGCTGCTGGAAATCCTGGGGATCGCGCCTCCAGAGGAGTACGAGGGCCGGGGCATCAAGCCCATGGAAGGCACCAGCATGGCCTACAGCTTCGACGACCCCGGTGCCGAGGGTCGCAAGACCGAGCAGTACTACGAAATCGAGGGGCGGCGCGCCTACTACGACAACGGCTGGAAGATCATCGCCTATCGGGAGCCCGAGCAGGAGTTCGACGAAGCCCCGTGGGAGCTCTACAAGCTGGCCGAGGATTTCTCCGAATCCAATGACCTCGCCGCCGAATACCCCGAGAAGGTCGAGTCGATCGAAACGAAGTGGTGGCGGGCCGCCCGAGCCTACCCTGTGTTGCCGATCATCGATGTTCCCCTGCTCGAACGCCCGATGTACACCAGGCATTGGCTCGAGCGCGGGCCGGGGCACTTCGAATACAGGCCGGGCATGAGCACGATCCAGCGCTTCAAGGGTCCGATCCTGCCCAACCATTCCTTCACCATCACCGCGACGATCGATCGCACGGACGAGAGCCAGGAAGGCGTGCTGGCCGCGCTGGGCGACCTCTACTCGGGCTACACGTTCTACGTCAAGGACAACCGCCTCCACTTCGAGTTGAACGTCGCCTACGAGGTGAAGAAGCTGATCTCCGATATCGAGATTCCAACCGGACCGGTCACGGTTCGATACCGCTTCGAGAAGGTCTCCACCGCCTTGGCTGTCGCCAAGGGGCTCTTCTCCGAGGGTCTCGACTTCGATCGCCTCGCCGTGCTCGAGGGCACCGGTTCGCTGTGGATCGAGGATCAGAAGGTCGCCGAGACCGAAATCGACCAGCCGCTCTTCGCGGTATGGGAGGGCTTGGATATCGGCCGAGACCTGCTGACGCCGGTATCTCCGGAGTACTCGTCGCCCTTCAACTTCACCGGCGAACTCCACAGGGTCGTCTACGACCTGGACTGAGCGATCTGCCCGCGGCAAAACCCGATCACGAAGAGGAGGGACCGCAATGGACTACGAGACGATCATCTTCGAGGTGGAGGACCGGATCGCGACGATTGCGCTGAACCGCCCGGAGAGGATGAACGCCTTCACCTGGGAGATGGGGAATGAGCTGAGCGATGCCTACGCCACCTGCGACGCCGACGACCAGATTCGCGCGGTGATCCTGACGGGCACCGGCAAGGCCTTCTGCGCGGGCGCGGACATGGGCGGGGGCGAGGAGACCTTCCGGTCGGTCGACGGGGAGCTACGGGCTCGCGAGCGGTCACAGACACGACGGGTCGCACCATTCCAGATACGCAAGCCCGTGATTGCGGCGATCAACGGGCACGCCATCGGAGCGGGCCTGACCATGACCATGCAGTGCGACATCCGCCTGGTGGCCGAGGATGCCAAGCTGGCCTTCGCCTTCGTTCGCCGGGGTGTGATCCCCGAGCTCGGGTCGCACAACATCGTGCCTCGCCTAGTGGGGCTCTCCAACGCCGCCGATCTGCTGCTGACCGGCCGCACCTTCCGGGGACGCGAGGCGGCGGAGCTGGGCCTGGTCTCGAAGGCGCTTCCGGCGGACGAGGTGGTTCCGGCCGCCAGAGAGATCGCGCGCGAGATCGCGGTCAACGCAGCGCCGGTCTCGGTGGCGATTTCCAAGCGGCTGCTCTGGGAGGGAATCGCAAACTCGGTCCCCGAGACGATTCGCAAGGAAGCGACTCTCCTCGCCTGGTCGGGGCAGCAGCCCGACGCCATCGAGGGGGTGATGTCCTTTCTCCAGAAGCGGCCGCCCGAATGGAAGCTCCGACCCAGCTCCGACATGCCCGAGTGGCCCGCCGGAGAAAGCGGCTAACTGTTCCTCTCGGAGATCAGCTTCTGCTCCGCGAGCAGCTCGAGCGGGAAGGGGTCGCTGCTCTGCAGCTCCTCCTCGCCCGGGAAGTAGCGCCGCGCATCGGCGAGAAGCAGGCGGGTTCGGGGAGGGAGGCCCGTGTCGATCAGCTTGCGCGCGACGCGGATGTACTCCTCGCGCACCATCTGCAGATGCCTGGCGGAGTTCCTCTCGCCCTGCGGGACTTCCTTCAAGTCGAAGTAGT
>Ga0255055_10001669_pt1 | contig 15973 bp, 12 predicted proteins | sample JV7_2_27_MG_FD_188633 | JGI IMG/M metagenome (GOLD analysis project Ga0255055, IMG submission 188633) | Seawater microbial communities from Jervis Inlet, British Columbia, Canada - JV7_2_27 | ecosystem: Environmental > Aquatic > Marine > Inlet | place: Canada: British Columbia | collected... | reverse complement strand
CGACCGGGCCCATTCCCAGGGCCTCGACGCCCGAGTCTATTGGGATCACGACAATCTGTTCACCCTGGGTTCGATCCTCCCGAGCCACGCACCCGACATCCTCGACGATCTCAGACGCCGAGTCGATGCCGGTCTCGATGAGGTCGTGCTCGGTGCGTTCTCCAACGGCCTGACAGGGGCGATGACCGAGAAGGAGCTGAGCGCCACCCTCCGTTGGGCGATCTCGAACCCGTGGGAAAGTGGCACGCGGGATGTCTTTGGCACCCACACCCCTGTATTTCGCCCCCAGGAAGGGATGCTCACCACCGGAACAATCCCCATTCTGCAAGCGGCGGGTATCGAGGCGGTCGTTCTGGCCTACTCCGAGTGGCCCTTCAACGCTTTCTCGAATTTCGTCCCGGTTCTCGCACCGGAGCAGCGTTACGGGGTCACCTGGCTTCGACTGCGCGAGGACGGGCCGAGAATTCGGTTGCTGCCGGCCATGAGTGTGCCCGATGTGCTCAACCACATCTCCTTCGAGCGCTGGCTGCTCGATCTGCGCGAGATGCAGGTGACCGGCGAATTGGACCAAGATCTCGTCTTGCATATGAACTTCGATGCCGATGTCGAGAGCTGGATCCCTCAGAAGATGCCGCCCGGCCTGGGGTGGTTCCCCAACACCGGCGGGGTGCGGGAGTACATCGAAGCGGTCAACAAATACGACTGGGCAGAGTTCACTACCCCATCGGAGTTTCTGGCCCGCTGCGAGCCGGTTGGCGAAGTCGTCGTGCGTCAGGACACGGCCGACGGCTCCTTCGACGGCCATGCATCGTGGGCAGAGAAGTTTCCCAGCCATTCGACCTGGACGGAGCTCGAGCGATCACGCCTCGCGACTCGTCGTGCGGAGGCCTGGCTCGAAGCTACCAAGGGAGATGCCGGAGACCTACGAATGAGGATCTCCGACCTGCTCGACGGCGAGCGGAATTCCAGCTTCATCCAACGTCTCCGGGGGCTGTCCACCACTCACTTCGGGATGAGCACTCCCCTGCTGAACGAAGAGCGGCAGGCAATCGCTACACAGGTCGTCTCGGCAGCGCGGCGCAGCGCCGAGGCAGCCGAACGACTGGCCGCCGAGCAGGTGACCGGTGAGATCTTCGCCCAACCCGACATGCCAGGCGAGATTGCCCGGATCGCGGTGCGCGATTTGCGTGTCGCCGAGGACGGGGAATCGGTCACCCAGATTGTCCGTCTCCCGTTCCTGTTTTCTGACGAGCTTCCGACGACGAGGCTGATCGACGGCTCGGGAGGAGATGTTCCCCACTCGTGGGTCAATCTCGAGGTCCTTGGTGACACTCTTGCGGCCGAGCTGTGGGTATCTCTCGAGCTCGCACCTTCCGAGAATCGGCGGCTGACCCTGCTCGAAGGGCATCCGACCCAAGCTCCTTCGAGAGGGGCTGTGACCGAGGTCCTCGCCAATGACTACCTGCAGATCGAGTTGGGATCCCATGGCATCGAACGGCTGGTTGCTGGCGACTGGCAGGTGGGTGGTGCCGACTTTCTGACCCCCTTCGTCACCTACCGAAGCGGGGTGCCAGCCGATTCGCCCACAACCTTCGCGGCTCAGCCGTTTGCCGTCGAAACTGTGGGTGATGAGAGGCTGCAAGGGCTCGAGCGAGCTCGGCTGGTCACCCAGATTCCAATCTCTACGCCTGCCGGCGAGGTCCGGGCCAAACTGCGCATCGACCTTTCGCTGCCGGAGAGCTCGCCCTGGTTGTTGGCCGATGTGGACATCGCCTATCCCTACACGCGGAAAGACGATCTTCTCCACACGAACCAGCAGAAGTTGCGGCGCTATCTCGACAACCGCTGGATCGAGGTGGGGCCCCTGCCATTGACGCCTCGGCTCGCTGCCACACTGGAGGAGCCGCTCACGGTCTGGAAACACAACTTCCTAGACGTCACCTCCTCCTTCGAGCTCGACTACCACCGGATCAACCCACGCAATGCCGAGCTCGACGCCTTCAATCACCAGATCACTTCCGGGTGGGTGGCGGTCGCGGATGGCAGCAATGGCCTCCTCCTGGCAGACAACGCCGAGGTTCGGACCAGCTTCGCCTTCGCACCCATGCGTCTGCGCACCCAGGAGGGGCTGCAGGTTCTCTCCATCAATCCCTTCGGCACATATCACGGCCGACAGCTCGCCTACGATCATCTCGGAGGCAATGGCATCGGGACCGAGTTCGGAACGCTCCACTCCTCTGCCGTTCGTCCCAACGGGCCCAGCTACAACGGGATGCGCGAGCGTTTCAGCCTGTTGATCGCGCCCTACTCGGGAGATGCGCCTCCGGAGCGACTGCAGGCCGAAGCCGAGGCTTTCTTTCACCCTTCAGCGGTAATCGTCAAGACCGCCGACGGCGTGCAGCTTCCTGGCGAGATGCGTGCAAAGGTCGACCGGCAGCGTCTGGAGAGCGCCCGCACTGGGACCGAGCCCATTGCGCCACCTCGAGCCTTCCTGGCAAATCCCTCCCCGGAAGCGGCAGAGCTGGTGTGGGATCCCCCGAACGACCCACGAGTGTCCGGCTACACCGTCGAGTGGCGAGCCACGGACGCGCCCACCTGGTCCAGCAAGCAGATCGGCGTTACAGACCGCGTTCACATCGACGATCTCGAAGACGGACACTCGTACGGGTTTCGAATCCGGGCGGAAGCCGGCGACCGATCGAGCTCCTGGACCGCTTCGCAGGTCACCGAGATCGGACCAGAGGTGCCAGCCGATTCGGCAGACCTGGCGGAGAATCTCGACGAGGCGCCGCTCGGGCTCCTGCTGCGCACCTTCTGGTACGGCCTGAAGCACCTGATGACGACGCCCTGAATCTGTGGGAGGTGCCACCCGAATCTGCAAGATCCTGAGGGTGAAATCCGTCCTTTCGAGCGTGGCGCGGAGACTACGATTCATTCCCGAAGGTGGTGCACTGGTTGAAGTGACCTGTCGGACCGTGCAGGGTCGCTTTCTGCTCAAACCAACCGACGAGCTGACGTCCATTGTCATCGGGGTCTTGGCCCGAGCCCAGAGACTCTACCCCGTCGAGCTCCACGCCTTCGTCTTCCTCTCCAATCACTACCACCTTCTCCTGAGCGTCGACACCGCCCAACGGCTCGCCCAGTTCATGAACTACCTCAACTCGAACCTAGCCCGGGAAGCAGGGCGATTGAATGGTTGGAAGGAGAAATTCTGGGGTCGCAGATACCAGGCCATCGTAGTCAGTGAAGAAGAGGTGGCTCAGGTGGATCGCCTGCGATACCTTCTTTCCCACGGTTGCAAAGAGGGTTTCGTGGCGCGGCCTCAACACTGGCCTGGAGCCAACTGCGTGAGGGCACTGGTCGAGGAGGAACCCCTTCAGGGCCTGTGGTTTGATCGCACCCGAGAGTACACAGCACGAGCTCGGCGAGAAAACTTCGACCGCTTCGAGTACGCAACACCTGAGACGATACGGCTCGAGCCCTTGCCCTGCTGGATTCATCATTCGAAGGCGAGGTACAAAAGCCGAGTCGGCGATCTGATCACTGAGATCGAAACGGAGACAGCAAGTCGCCATGCCAGAGAGGGGACTCGGCCCCTAGGTGTGGCTGCCATCCTGGCCCAGAATGCCCATGACAAACCCTCCAGGTCCAAGAAGGCCTGGGCGCCGGCATTTCATGCGGCCACGAAGGCTGTCCGCAAAGAGCTGGTTGAGGCCTACCGTTGGTTCCTTGGCGCTTATCTCGAGGCTGCGGAGAAGCTGCGCAAGGGAGACTTTAGTGCGAGCTTTCCCGAAGGGAGCTTTCCTCCACGGCTTCCCTTTGTCGGCTGGGTCCCCGATTCGGCGCCGGGCTAGCGGTTGACCGGCACCTCATCAAAGCCACGGACCAATCAGGCGGCACGAGGCAGCTCGTGACAAAGGTCTTCCCCTGTCACGAGTCCACGGCTTTCGGTGTCACTGCCACCCTAAAGAGGCTTGGATGAGTCGATTTCCCGGCATTGCTGCCCCGGTTCAGTGACAACGGAGTAAGGCCGGGCAAGAAGCATGGTCTGAGACCGGCTGAGTGCCAGAATCGGATGGCACCTAGAAAAAGGTCAGGTCAAAGTTCTTAGAAAGGCAACAATGAGCGCGAGATCTTCGTCCGTTAGCGCCGGGTTGCCACCCTTCGGGGGCATGTCCATTCCCCGGTCGTTCAACGGGTGGTCGGCGGGACGGCCGATCCTCAGGAAGTCCACCAATTCTTCATCACTCATCGTCTTGGCGAAGTCGTTATCTCGGAGGTCCTTGCCCAGCATGGGCTTTCCCTCACCGACCTGACCGTGACAGAGGGCACAGTTCGCCTCGAAGAGCTCGCCACCACGGATTGCTTTCTGGCTGCTCTCGCCGCCGGCCCCGCATGCAGCCACAAGCAGGGGTAGCAGTACGACCACCAGAGCACCGGGGACGATCACACCCCAGTGCCTCGAGCCCGCCGTGGCCAAGATCCTTCGCATCCGGGTTTCTACCATCGCAGGCTCCATTCTAGCGTCCGCCTGAGGTAAGACATCTGGGATCACCATCGGGTCAGGTAGTCGAACTAACCCGGATTACCCTCAACGATCTCCCGGACGCTGGTCTCAAAGTCCTCGCGCAATATGAAGTGATGGAAGATGCGTTGAATTCGGCCGTCCCTGCCGATGAAAATGACAATAGGGACGTAGTTCACCTCGTAGTTGCGAAGCAGATCGCGATCCTTGCCGGCCAGCATCGGGAACGGCAGTCCGAACTGCTCCTTGTAGCGCCGAATGAGCTTGGCGTCATCCGCCCACACATTGATCGTCAGAATCGATAACTGGTCCTCACCATAGAGCGGGCGTACGCGCTTCAGGAAGGCGATGATCTGCGTGCAGTAGTGACACATGTTGTGGGTGAAATAGAGAACGACCGGCGTTCCGAGATAGTCCTCGAGGCGGTGCACTTCACCCTCTTCGTCAGACAACGAGAACAGCGGCGGAGGATGCCCGACTTCGGCCACCTCGGACCGGACGACCGCCGCTTGGGTGAGCGCCAGCACAAGCAGAGGGACAGAGAGCACCCTACCGACTCTGCTCAAATCAAGAGCTCTCCAAGTCGGTGATGGTGTATTGGATGACGTTTTCGTAGTTGGCGCCATAGATCAGAGGGATTCCGTCGGCCTCCGCGTAGGCAAACGCAAAGGTAGACAATGGATCTCCTCCCTGAGCGGGATTGAGCACAATCCGGCGGCCCTCCGACACCTGGAAACGGTTCGGAGGCAGCTGACCGAAATAGAAAGCCCCCCCCTCTCCCGTCTTGTCGGCCTCCGAGACGTCCACTGGCACCCAGCCGTGAGACGGATCGTAGAAGCTCACCCAGCAATGGGCTCCCGAGCAATCTCCGCTCAAGCGAGTGCTTGCGTTGTCTTCGCCGGTTGGCAGGACCAGGGGAAATCCCTGTTCCCACCGAACTGGGATCTGTCGCGAGATCATGGCTGCCATAAAAAGTGCGTGGTAGTCGTCGCACTTGCCGCGCTTGTGTCTCATGATCCAAGCCGTGTCCCCGGTCCCACAGCCCGGAATCGTCTTGTCGTAGCTCAAGAGCTCGACGATGGCATCGAAGACTCTTCTTCCCACCTCGAGCGGTTGCTCGGCTTGGTCGACAGCTGCATCCACGAAAGCTGCCACCTCATCTGTGACTCGCACCCGGGGCGTCAAGCGCAGGTACTTTCGAGCCGAATGCGAATCCAGCTCCGCCTGCTGCGTGCCAATACGTCGCCGCGTCACGTGGTAGCGAGCCTCGACGATGAAGGGCCTCGGCCCACTGGCGACATGAACCATGCGGTTGTCGTAGAGCTCGTCACGCGTAATCTCATAGGGCAGCGGGCTGCTAACCGAGAGATCTCTGATCTCCTGCGCCACGCTGACAGGAGGCAGCGGCATCCAGACGTGGACCTCCTCGGCATCCCGCGGGAGGTTCGAGATCTGGGTGCGATAGCTCACCTCGAAATCCAGGCGTGAGAGTTGCGACACGTCGAGCGTTTGCCCGAAGGCCGAGAAGGGGAGGAAGTTCCCCGCCAGCAGGCCGGCGCTCCCGCACCCCGCCACCCGTAGGAAGGATCGGCGGCTCAAGTCCCTAGCCGAGCTCGAGGGTAGTCCGTAGCGCATGGAGCATCTCCTCTTCTTCCCAGTTGTAGGTGTCGAAGCTGGCGATCGTGCTGCCATCCGGTCCGACCACAAGGACCCGGATCGTATGCTCGATGAGCAGGCCGCCCGGGACCGGCTTGCGCGTCACCTCGATACCGGCGTCGGTGAGCACACCGAGAACCCCCTCTTCGGGGCCGTTCAGAAAGAGCCAACGGGTATCTTGCTCGGGATCGATCTCGTGCTTCTCGAAATGATCCAGAATCTCCGCTGCGGAGTCCTCGGTTGGATTGACCGAGATATGCAAATACCTCAGGTCGCGTGGACTCCCCAGCTCCTGGTCCAGGTCCCGGAGCAGAAAGGTGATCATGGGACAGGCGTAGACGCACTTGGCGTAGGTGAAGACGACGATGGTCGTCTTTCCCTCCAGCCAGGCGTTGGTCACCTGTCTCCCATCCCAGTTCGTCAGCTCGAAGGACGGTAGCGTCTGGGCCTGGCACCAGGAGACCGACTGCGAACCGAGGCAGATCGCCAGGCTGAACGCAGCAGCGAGAACTCTCCTGCTCGCCGCCTCGGCAGATCTCACGGGCCCGACTCCAGCTCGATGACCACCTCGGTTGGGGTGCCATCCTCGATGTCGACGGATTGCCACTTGTCGGCATGACCGTCCTGCCATACCCATACCTCGTGCAGGCCGGCCGGAAGATCTGGGATCCAGAACTCGCCATCCTCTCCGGTCACCGCCGCAAACGGGTGATCGAAGACCAGGACCGCGGCCTGCTCGTTGGGGTGCGGGTTGCACTTGACAGCGATATAGCCGGTATCGTCGCGATACCCGTGATAGGGCCTGATGGGTCGGCGGACCTCCATCCCCTGCTTTGGCAGCGCGATGTTGTAAACGGTGGCGCCATTCACCAACGGTCTGCCGGAGATCTCTTTTTGATACGCCAGCTGCAGGTAGAGGTGTGTCGTGTGCAGCGTGTCATCTTCGTTGCGGAAGAGAAAGTCGTTGCCCACGAAGCCGATGCTCAATGCGGGCTTGAATCGGCCACCTGCAAGGTGCGTGATCACTGCATCCTGCTGCGGCACCGCACCTTCCGGAGCTCCCTGGACAAACACCACTGCCGGAGCACCTTCCCCATCTGCAGCAACGACCCGGCCCTTGAGTCCCTTGCTCTGTGCCACCCCCGAACTCAAGACAAGGAGTAGGGCTGCACCGGCCATCGGTGCCCAGTTCTTGGCTTCGATCCGTTCCTTGGTTCTAGACATGACAATTTGCTCCTTCATACGAGTCTGTCGGTGGCGACACGCCGCCGGAACATCCCGTGGCTGAGGACAAGAGGCACCAGCACCCAGAACACGAGCACTGCAAGCAACACAGCGGTGGGGAGAGGCGGCATGACGGTCGACAGCCCGAGAGGGGTTGCCGCGCTCCCCACCCACTTGAAACAGAGCAGCCTGAAGACGTCAATCGGATTCAGCAGCAGCAGGGATCCGAAAAGCGCCGCCGGGACCTGACCGGGATAGAGGACCAGCCCACCCACCAGGACCAAGTCGAAAATGAAGACCGCGACGATCCACACCAGCAGCGACGAGGCCATTCCTCGACTCCGGTCCTTGGCGAGAATGGAGACCAGAAAGGAAATGGCGAGGAATACAGCTCCGAGTAGCAGAGCCGAGCCCAGGAGAAGTAGGAATTCGACCGCGTCGGCACCGACCGCAAAGTGAAGGACGACGCCGGTTGGGCCGTAGCTGAGCACGAGAGCGGCTGCCAGCGCCAGATACTGGCCAATAAAGACTCCCGTGAAGTACTCACCGGTCGAGATGGGATATACCAGCACTAGGTCGAGCACTCCTCGCCGCTTCTCATCGATGATCGCTCCCGCTCCCAAAACCAACGCCAGCAGGGGCACCAGGTAGGCGGACAGGTTCATCAGACTCGCCAGCGTCAGGCCGCCGCCGTCGAGGCGAGTGACACCTACAGGAGCCGAGCCGAAGAGCGCTATCGCCAGAGCAGAGATCAGAAGCAGAGCACCCGCGGTCCAGATCCAGCGGTTCCGGAGGCGGTCCCCAAGCTCTTGGCGCGCAATCGCCGCCACGACGTCAATCCGTCTCAAGAAGGATCTCCTCGATGGACGGTTCTTCGATTCGCAGGTACTCGATCACATCGTCAAATGCCTTGAGCTCGGCCAAGAACGCGGTCTTGTTGACTTGCGGCACACTGGCGACCACCCTGCCGTCTTCGTTGACTACCGATCCCAGAGCGAGACGGCCGAGATCAGCTTCGAGCTTGCCGTTCGCACCCGGCACCGGTTGCAGGATCACTCTGACCGGTAGTTCGAGCTGATGGCACAGATCGGCTTCTGTACCCAGCGCCTTGAGGTGCCCTGCGCTCAGAACACAGATCCGATCTACCTTGCCGTACAACCTGTGCACGCGATGCGATGAAAACACGACGGTCCGATCCTCGACACTTTTCAGCAGGTCGAGAAAAAGACCTACCCCACCCGGGTCGAGACCGGAGAAGGGCTCGTCCAGGACAAGCAGGCGAGGCGCCCCGAGAAGTGCCTGCGCCAGGTTCAGTCGCTGCAGCATACCCTTGGAGTAGCCACCCACTTTTCTGCTCGCCGCACCCCCGAGACCCACACCTTCGAGCGCCGGCATCACCTCATTGCGATCGACACCACGGAGCCGGGCGAAGTATCGCAGGGTCTTCTCCGCGGTGAGATTCTCATGAAAGACGACCCTCTCCGGCATAAAACCGAGCTGACTCCGAAACGTCCGCCAGTCCACCGGCTGCGGCGGCTTCCCCTCCAGCAGCACCCTGCCGTTTGACGGCCGGGACAGGCCGACGAGAATCCGCAACAGGGATGTTTTCCCCGACCCGTTGCGCCCGAAGATACCCAGCCACTCCCCCCGCCTGATCTCGAGATCGATCGGCGCGAGAGCCTCGATCTCCCCGAAGCGTTTGGCGGCGCCTTCCAGTTGAATCAATGGTGCTCTCCAGGGAGGTGGGGTAGCTTCCTCGGTTCACCGAAGTAGTCCCCGGGGTGCGCCGGATAGCGATCGAGTATGGCTGCCCAGTCGGCTATCGGTGGCGCCATCCACGGCGAGCCGTCGATCACCTTCGGCACGCCAATGACCGGGAACTCCCGCTCGGCCAGCGCGAGCAGTTGAAACGCGGGGCTGGTCAACAGCAACTTGGCCACGGGGTACTTCCAGAGGAGTGAGTCGACAAGCGTATTCGAGCGGTAGGGGACCTCTCCTCGGCCGTCGGCGTCAACATCCCAGCCGCCGTAATCGCTCCAGAAGTTCCCCTGCCACGATTGATCTCGGGCAGCGACGAATTTGACCTGGATCTGATTCTCGATAAAGGTGTTCTCGGCGATCTCGTTGTCTTCGGAACCCCCCCAGTAGTGCATTCCGAGGGTGTTCCGGGCCACCAGATTTCCACGCAGAGTGTTGTAAAGAGAGTTGTAGACGAAGATGCCCTTGGCGTTGCCGATGATCCAATTGCCCACGGCGCTGCCCCGCGTCACTTGGACGAGAAGCAGACCATGGGTCGCATTGTTGACCAGAGTGTTCCGCCGTGCCTCGATGCCGGTCGAGAACATGAGCGCCAGGCCCACCAGATTCTCCTGCGCGAAGTTCTCGTTGTAGACACTGCGATCACACCACATGGTGTGAACCGAGTAGCGCGAGCGCAGGATCTCGTTGCCGACTACGCTGCTGTCGTGGCTGAGCTCCATGTAGATGCCATCCCGGCAGTCCGCGACCACATTGTCCGTGATCGAGGCTCCGCGAACGTTCCACAGATGAATACAGTCACCCCTGGCGTCCTGCCTCAGATCCTCGAGCCCCTCGATGCGGTTGCCGGTAACCTGGGCATTCTCACTGCCGTGAACCCAGATGCCGAACTTGCAGTCTTCGATATGGTTCTGGATGAGCTTCACCTCGGAAGCCGACTGCTCGACCCAGATACCGGCATGCGAGCTCTCCCTGTCATTGCCACATCCGCGCAGCGTCAGGCCCTCGATGGTGACGTCCGGAGAAGCGATGACCAGGACATTGCCGTTGCCGCCGGCGTCGATGATCGCCCCGTCGATGCCGCGGATCGAGAGGCGCTTCTCCACCACCACGTTCTCACGATAGAGGCCCGGCTGGACGACGATCGTATCGCCATCGGCGCTCTGCGAGAGGACTGCGCCAAGGCTGCCGAGCTCCGGGTCTACCTTCCATGTCTTGGCGGCGGAGGAGGAGGACCAGCCCAGAAGGGCCAGGACGATCACACCTGCCATCAGTCTTGGGAGTCGATTCTCCTTTGCGGCGACGATCAAGGCCGGGCAAATACTGCGGTCCTCGCCCGTGTTCTGGCAGTCCCAGCACTGGAGGCACTCCCGATAGTCGATCGCTCCGGTCTCGAAGGAGATGGCCCTGGGTTCGCAGCCCCGACCGCAGATCTTACAGTCCGTGCACATGTCGTAGCGCTTCAGGCGCAGCGGCGGGCGGCCCGAGGGAATCGACAATGCTCCACCCAGGGGACAGAGGAACCGGCAGAAGAAACGGTGGCTCACCACCGAGATCAGCGTAATGAGGATGAAGTAGACCACGAACGCCGTAGGACGGGCCAGCCTGAGGACGTAGGTCTTGAAAGGCTCCACCTCGTCCAAGGCCTCGGCCAGCGGCAGGCTGACGAACGCCACTCCAAAGATCACCAAGAACGTCACGTACTTGCCGTAGCGCCAGGCCAGCGGCGGCTCCCAGGCCTCGATTCGCCGACGCAAGCTTTCAGGGGCTAGCCGCTGCCAGAGGCTGATGAGTACTTCCAGCAAGGCACCGTAGGGGCACAGCCAGCCGCAGAAGAACCCTCGGCCCCAGACGAAAAGCGACAGGACAATGGTGATCCAGAAGATGAAGATCAGAGGTTCTGAGAGGAAGATCTCGCTGGGGAATCTCAGTCGTGCCGCAGAGCCGGCCAGCGTCAGGATCTGTGTCGTGCTGGGCTGAGCCTTCAAGACCAGACCCACAACAAGAGCAGAGAGTGTGGCAATCGAGAGATGAATGAGTTTCCGGTGGCGCAGCAGGCGCTGTCTGAGGGCAAAAGCCAGCGCTGTCGCGGAGATGAGCAGGCTGAGAAAGATGACGGCGACGGCTGAGACCCGCCAGCGAGTCGCCCAAAATGGGGTCTCGGAATCCACGAAACTGCCCGGCAGACGGTAATCGGCCAAATAGGTGGCATAGGCTCTCTCGTCCGCGATTCGGTAGGGAACCGTCAGCCGGAAGGTAAATGGCTGGGTCGGGTCGAACTCTTCGTCGACAAAGAAAATGCCGCCTTCGCGAAAAGCCGGAGCACCCTCGGCCAGTAGCTTGGGGAGATTGATGAAGTCGACGTCCTTGAAAACGAACAGGTCTCCCGCTTGCTCGAGCAAGAATCTGTCGAAGATGCCACCGCGCGCGAACCCGGCCCCCTTGAACGACAGCTCTCCGTCGCCACCGACATAGATCGCACTGCCTCCGTCCCTGTCGAGACGCTCCCGAACAACCCCGTAGAAATGCTCCCCGACCAGATTCTTGCCGATCGCCGGTGGATCCAGGATGGCGAATCGCAGACTCACGGCCGGCAATTCATCTTGCTGCCCCAACTCCCCGGATTGGACTGTGATCGAGCCGATTGCCTGCCGCGCTGCCAGCTCTTTCCAGGTCAGCGCCTCGAACCAGTCTGCGGGGCGCTGTTTTCTGACCTGAGAGGCCTGCACGAAACCCTCCGCTCTTCCGACCAGGCGCCCTGCCTCGAGCACGGTAGCGTTCTCGGCAATCGCGGTCACCGTCGCGCCACTGATGCCGTCCACCGAGGTGTACCCCGGTCTGTCGCTCGTACCGATAATGATCCGTTCGATGATGTTCTTGCCGAGGTACTGGTCGATGAATTCGTGAATGGCCGCCTCGCTCAGGCCAATGAGCACAATCGGCTCCGAGTGCCTGACGATCCTTATCCCGGTGATCGCACCCTGGGTGTCGAGCCCCACGAGAGTGTTCATCGTTTCGCCCGAGTAGCCTGGGATCTCCACCAGGTCGTCGGTCAGAAAGACGTAGCCGAGCAGCGGTGGCTCGCCGCCCTGCTCCGCGGTGCCATAGGCCCTCCAGTGTGTCTCGCTGCGGACGAATTCCGCCGCCCCCGGGAGGACGTCACCCAGCTCGTACTCGTATCTCTGCTCGCCAAAGGGAAGCTGGCCCGATACGGGCACCGCGCAACACATCACCCCCGCGCTCAGCGCGATCGTGAGCGCCAGACTCTGACCGTGTGGCACGGAAGTGAGCTCCAGTCTCAGGCGGTCTTTGCTTTCACCACGAATCTGAGGCGCATCTCCAGATGGAGAGCATGACAGAAGTTCGTGCAGTAGATCCAATGGACCCCTGGCTTGTCCGCCACGAATGTCACCGACTTCGTCTGGAAGGGACCCACAACGAAGTTGATGTTGTAGTTGGAAATGGCGAACCCGTGTGATAGATCCGGGATCTCGTCGGTATTGGTGACGATAAAGGTAACTTCATCCCCTTCGTTGACCACAACCTCTTGCAGGCCGTAGACGGGGGCCGAAGCCGTGACCCGGGCGATGACCTGGTTGCCGTTGCGCTCGACCGAGCTCTCGGTAACTGCCAGCGGATGATCCTCCAGTCGCGGCCGGTGCTTGACAACCGGTTCCATGATGTCTCGCCGCACGATGATGCAGTCGTGGGGTTCGATGTAGGCGGATTCGTCCTTGATCAGTTCCATCTTTTCGCCGGAGATGTCTATCAGTTGGTCATTCTCCGGCTTGAGCGGACCGACGTTGAGAAATCTGTCTTTGGAGATCTTGTTCAGTGAGATGAGGTACTTGCCGTCCGCTTCCTTGGTCTCGGCCATCGACGCCATGGTGTGTCCCACCTGGTAGTGAACGTCCAGGCGATCGACGACGGCAGTCTCACCCTCCTGCGGATTCTGGTGGAGGTCGATCGCTTTCTGGATGTTCCACTTGACGATCTGGCTGTCGATGAAGAGAGAGGTGTATGCATTGCCTCTGCCGTCGAAGGTCGTGTGAAGCGGCCCAAGACCGACTTGTGGCTGCGCGACGACCGCATCGGCGGGGTCGATGGTGCCGGCGAACACATCCGCAAGCTTGTCGATATCGACGATGGTTACCGTCGGCGAGACCTTGCCAGAGCAGACCGCATACTTTCCGTCCGGACTGATGTTCACGCCGTGAGGGTTCTTCGGTACCGGGATGTAGATGTTTAAGCGGGAGCCTGGCTTTCCATCCAAGATCTTGATCCCATCGACGACCTTGTACTCTTTTGCCTCCAGCGCTTCCTTGATTCGCTCCCAGTTGAAGACCACGAGGTAATCGTTATCACTGGACAGCATCTCGGAAATGGTGGCCCCACCCTCAGAGTTGTACGAGGTGGCGAAGGAGTAGCGGCCGCCGTAGTCGGTTGCCGCCAGATCGAGATTGGTGGCGGTCACCACTTGGGCGACGATCTCCATCTTCTCGGCATCGACGATGGTGTGGACCCCGCCGTAGGTGCTGGCGTCCAACGGGTCTCCAGTACCGACGTTGACCAAGGGCGTACGGAATTCGCTGTTCAGGATCACCCACTCCGTCTGTGGATACCGCTGCGGAAATAGACCGTGGGTACCCTGGGTATGAGGAATGCTGATCATCGAATCGACTTCGAGAAGGTCTCCTCGAATGCGCGCTAGACGGTTGTTCGCTTTGTCGTTGATCCAGAAGTACCGTCCGTCGTAGGTGCCATCCTTGTAAGAGCCGTGGAAGTGATGCGTGTCGCCGACATAGGTACCCTTGAGCATCGCCTGGCTCTCGTTCGTGATACCCCACCCACTGCCTGAGTCGTAGTTAAACACCGGGATTCGCTTCAGAAGGCGCATGGAGGGCACTCCCATGACCCGTACCTCACCTGAATGCCCACCGCTCCAGAACCCGTAGTAGTCATCCAACTCCCCGGGGCGAACTTCGTGTGCCGAAGCCACTTCTGCCTCTCCAGGGACACCCTCACCCGCCTTGGTACAGCTCATCAGCAGGCCGCTGCCGAGGACTGTAATGGCGATACCGGCAAAGATCGTCATCCGCTGCACAAACATGAGAATCCTCCTTTACACGACCAAACCCTGTTTATCTCAGTAGTCCGCTGTCTGCCTTCTGATGCCATAGCTATCCCTTCATCATCTCCAAGCAGTACGAGACCAGGTCCCATCCCTCCTGTTCTTTGATGGCGTCTTGGTAGGAGGGCATCGGAGTCCCGTCGAGACCCGTCACGAAGGTCCGATAGATGGCATCCGGGGAAGAGCCTCCCTTCAGAGGTCCCGAGGTGAAATCGAATGGCAGGATTCGGTCGTTCCAGCTATCTACGAGAGCACCTGAAGAGGGGCCGTCTCCGCGGCCTCTATCCCCATGGCATTTGGCGCATTGCATGAGCTCATAGGCCTTCCTGCCCAGCTCGACCGACTCAGGTGATCCCACGAACTCCGGGACGCTGCCTATTTCAATCGGCTCCCCGGCCTCTTCCCCCTCCAGCCACCGTTTCGAGAACGTCTTGATGAACTCGATGACGGCTTCTCGATCCTCGATCGAGAGGTCTGTGTGCGACGGCATACCGGATCGCGAGATGCCTTGAGTCACAGTTCGCATCAGATCTTCGTCGGTAGGCAGGTACCCGCTGGGTGTGCTGCGAAACTTGAAGACGCCCGGCGTGAAGTCCCTGGGGTAGATGGTGATCACCACGCCATTCTGCTGGGCGCGGTGAATGATCCCTGTCAACCCTTTGCCGTCACCGTCTGCTCCATGACAAATCACGCAGCGGGATTGGTAGACAGCCTCACCTCGTGCGACGAGCTCCGCATCCGCGGCGACGATGACCACTGGCCACCCTGCCAGACACACAATGAAGAGCACCACGACAACGCCCATTAGCTGTTTCATCAGTCGGCCCTGCCTTTCTTGTGAAAACGCGTAACCCCGTCAGATCAGCGATGTCAATGAATGCATCATCACCAATGCAGACTCATGTTTCAGCTAGCAGCTCCCGGCAATCCGAGAGTTACTCCTCCCCCCCGTGGACTGCGCCTAATTACACATATTCTAGAGATCTTGATGCTGCAACAATATGACCGCCATCATATCGCGGCATCCAGCCGGTTCACCCGTGACGCGAGGAGGATCCTGAGACGACGGCCTCGAGTCGTGGAGGTCACTCACAGCAGTGCGAGTGACATAATATATCCTTTCAGATATACTACGGGCATGAACGAAATGCGACTCCTTCGCCGGCGCGCCGGAGTTACGCAGAGCCGACTTGCCGAGCTCGCTGGAACCTCGCAGCCGACGATTGCCGCGTACGAGTCCGGCAGCAAGGTCCCGAACCTCCGGACACTGCGCAGGCTCGCCCGGGCTGTAGGCCTCGAAGCACGACTGCAGTTCGTGCCGGCCATGACTCGGGAAGACAGACGGAGCCTAGCGCTCCACGAGGTTATCGCGCAGCGACTGCGAGACGATCCTGATGCAGTCGTCCGGCGTGCACGGAAAACGCTCGGCCTGATGATGGAGAGACACCCCGGTGCCGCCCCTCTCCTCACCGAATGGGACGCGATCCTGAACCGTCCGGCGTCGGAGATCGCGGAGATCCTCCTTGATCCGCGTCCGCAGGCGCGGGAGCTTCGTCAGGTCACACCGTTCGCCGGCATCTTATCGCCGGCGGAGCGAGCCGAGATCTACACGCGCTTCGCGGCATCTGAAGGGGCAACTCCATGAAGCGTTCCGAGTTCGAGCACACGATTCGGGCCGC
>Ga0255055_10001668_pt1 | contig 15975 bp, 34 predicted proteins | sample JV7_2_27_MG_FD_188633 | JGI IMG/M metagenome (GOLD analysis project Ga0255055, IMG submission 188633) | Seawater microbial communities from Jervis Inlet, British Columbia, Canada - JV7_2_27 | ecosystem: Environmental > Aquatic > Marine > Inlet | place: Canada: British Columbia | collected... | reverse complement strand
GGTTCGATGCTTAGCTTATTTTTGTAGCGTACTTTCATCCACGCAAGTTTTTGTTCAAGGGATGTTTCGGTATCGAAGTCAGCGTACATCACGCCTAATGCCTTGTTGGTTTGTCTTCCACCCATCCAAGTTCCTTTCTTGCTTCGTCTCGGTCTTGACAATTTTCTAATGGACAATTTGCTGTAGCTATGGTTTTCACATGGTTGAACTCTTCAAATGCTTTCTCAAGCAAAGGTAACTGATCCACCACAAAAACGCATACATCATCCATCACTTTTTGTGCAGCATTAACTAATGCAGGGAATGCATGAACGTACCCTGGAATTGCTCCACAACCCTCACCACCCTGTTCTACTAGTTCTGTGTGTGCTTCAATTGCTTGAGCTTGACCCTCAATTTCCTCGAACATATCTCCAAGGGTCCGTACTGGTTCCCATGCTTTTCTATCGAGAGAACCCTCTGATGTTGGTCCTTCGATGTCGAGTAACTCATCTAACCCGCTCCCTAAACCCAAACCAAGCAGTGCTGTCAAAATTCCTAACCTCTCATTTCTACTCATGTTCGCTCCTTAGTGGGACCCAGATAACCTCGCCTTTCCATTGATCTATTTCTTCTCGGGTCATCAAGTCCAAGTTTAGACAAACGCCTGTGCGCTTGTTCCAATCAAGAGCTTCCTGTTTGGAAGCAAAGCTTTTTTTGTGGACAACCAGTACGTTCGTAATTATTATTCTTCCGAAGTGATACATTTTATCCCAAGATTGCTAATAGAACGAGCCCGATAAGTCCAACCGGAATTATCGCTACCACTAGGATTATGACAATACCAGTGATAGAAAAAACTGCGGCAATTGTAACACCTGCTAATGAAAACATACTGGTAACGATCTGTACGATTGCTGATACTCCCTGTATCATGTAACGGATCATTCTTATGCTCCTTTCATAATTTCCTTGATCTGTTTCAGCGTCATATTTTGTAGGTTTCTTAGACGTACATTCATTACGTTATCAACCTGAGACTTATTTAAATGAGGAACTAATGTAACGATCAGGGCTCGTGCAACATTAGAAGGTATCCGTTGGTAAAGGTATCTAGCTAATGCTCGAACGTGACGAGCAGTTCCCACACTATATTGACGTATCTCAATCTTACTTGGGTCTATTGCAGGAAGAACTAACTTAGGCATAAATCCTCACGAGTTATTATAGCACACTTTTCTTGATCTGTCAAATACGAGGAATATGAAGCTTCACGATGTCGCTTTTCTTTTCATTATCTGTTAGCTCTCGTAATCGACCATCGCCCATGATCTTGAATAGGAGATATCCTCTATCTTCAACTGCATATCGAACGATCTCTCCTGGCTTATCTTCAGGGGGCATTGGAACTGAAGACATCCCTGCTTTTACCTGATGCCAACCAACCTTTACCCACCGATAGATAAAGAGTTTCTGGTTCTCTTTGAAAATGTAGCTATCATAACTAAGAACGTATACACTCAACATTAGAAGGGAGCCTCCATAGATGCGTATTCAAGCTGTCGAAGGTGTTTCTCAGGGGTGATCTGACTACCCCATTTACTAAGTACTGAACGTCCATAGGTAACTGCTTTGTTGATCCTGTTATTTGGACCGGAACCCTGAATAACATGACCACTCATACCAACCTCAATTGTCGCTTCTTTTCCTTTGTAGATAATATGAAACAAATAACATTTTCCATCAACAGCACGACCAGCGTATCCACCAACACAATGACCCATTTGTTCACCCTCATCTATAATTTCTTCAACTGTACTTAGGAAGTGAACATGCTCATTTTCGGGCAATGGAATAGAAGGAACTCTTGTTTCATCCTCAGGTTGTAACCCTCGCATTGCTCGTTGTCGTTGTTCAAGTTGTCGTCGGACCCGCTCATCAGTATGGTAGGTCATTGCTCGGCGGGTCAACCCAAGGATATTAATTGGACCAAAATCACCTGGATAGTCCATTAAAATTTTCATGGATCGAACAAATCTCTGATAGGTCCTTGGTCCATACTTCCAGTCGAAATTTTCGGCTACGATCTTGAGCATTTCTTTGAAGTGCTCATTCTTAGAACGTAGAACAACTGGAATGAAACGATCTACATGCGTACCAAAATCAAATTCTTCTCCAAGCACAGTCATAGCAAGAAGACACTCACGTTCTTTGATCGCTCTAGGCAACATGACATGTCTAATTCTTTGGAGGGGTCCTGGAGGAAAGTTTCCTGCGAGGTTCATCAACGTCTTTCTCAAGGCAGGGTAAGCTACTCCGGTTGGAGAGTACATACCCATCCAATTTTCAAGCATTCGCCATGGTTGGCTTGGTCGTGCGTTCCATTCATAGTATGTTTGAACGGCTCTCTCAAGGTGAGCAGCGAGTGCTGCTGCACCCCGATATTGCATGATGTCTCTGATAATATAATGATTTTGGTAAAAATTAGGAGCGTCTAACATCCAATCAGGAACCCTCAAAGCAACAGAAAATACCCGATTTTGAACTTCAACTATCTTTGGGTCCATTCGTTCTTTTAGTCGGAGCCATTGTTCTTTTAGTCGTGGAGCGATGGCTTTGCGTGTTTGCTCCTCAGCCCAGGATCGGATATCCCACCCAATGTGACCGATACGACCAACCAGTTGTGTACCATCAGGTTTAGGTGGAGGTTGCCATGCCAACATAAGATTAGATGCAACAGCATCCACGATTGAATAAAGTCGAGGAATCGAGAGATTTATAATATCAAATTCTTCGAGTGGAGCTACGGTTCGGTTCCAATTATTTATTATCTTAAATTTGGTTGCGATATCAAAACCCAACCCATTGGACGCAATATTTACTGTTACAGGGAGACGATCCTCACCCTCAATTCGAAAGCCGCTTCTGTATTCCTTGATTGTGTACCGTGATTGTTTCTTATCCATGTAACCTATCCAAAAGAGTTAGTGCTATGGCAAGGATACCAAACAACAGGATGAGTTGAAGCTGTGGGTTTTGTGCTAGTCCAACCACAAATATTGCAAGCACAAGGATCACAATCAGTAACAGTGTTTTCATTTTATCTAATAATCGTGGGGCTGAGGCGGGAGGGATTTCGCCTCAACCCCATTTTGAAGGGAGGTGACAAACTAATTATACCACAGTTACTTATTCTTGTCAACCCAATTTGCTAGGGTTTGTTCATTCATTATCGGTAAACGACCAAACAAAAAACGAACTCGACGCATGAAAGGAACCAGTAACTTTGATAGACTAAGAGACTTGGCAACAATACATCTCTTATCCCCATTAAATTCTTCTACTTCCCAAAGATTAGCCTGTTTCTTTATCTTGAGCCAATGAAGTTTGATTTGATCGAGATCATCCCGTTCAATACGTTTCTTCTCTTTACTGTTGGTAAGGACAAGCTCATTTTTTAGAGTAATATATATTTCCATGATACCTCCATCAACTACAATTGTTCTTCAGCTTCATTTTATTACCATTGCAATTAGTATAAGTACAACCAGTAATGCAAGTATGATTGCACATCCAATTTCTGTATTCCAACCTCTATTATTCTTCGTCATCTTCATCCCATTCAAGTCCTTCCTCCTGGATAAACTCAACCGCCTTCCAAAAGGTATCACTAGTAAAAGGATAGGCTAACCGTTCCTGAGCAGGACTAACGTTAGATCGGATTACAACATAGTTTGGAGTAAGGTATGCCCACACATCATTCTCTGTGTGCTTCCGTACTGCTTGTTGGATGTCGGATCGTTGTACTTTGAGGTCAACTGCTTTTGATCCCACTTCTCGGGTTAGCTCAAGTTGATTATGGATCATTCTACCCTCGCATAAGGTCCGTATACTGCAAGGATTACAATTTCCTCGATTTGTTCCCCTGCCTGTACTGCTTCGGAGATAAAAAATTGTTCAGCTAGATCAGGGTTCGGTGCTTCAATTTCTCGGGAGAAGTCAGCAACGTTGGTTCCATCAGTAAGCTCAGCAAAGACTACATAGACATCATCTTTCTTGACTGGGATTACCGTGGTAGGATAACGTCGGTCGTACTCTCCACTGATAACTGCCCACAGATTTCCTTGCCCAACAATAGTAGCGAGGTACTCATTCTTCTCACTTCGAACTTCCCATTCTATTTGTTCTACTCTATCGAGTAGAATTGCCCGAGCAAAGACTTTACCATGTGCATCAAACTCAAGTGCTCCAACTGAAGTATGATCTTGGATCGTGATCGGTCTATTTCCAAAGATGCTCATTATTCCCTCACAAAAATGTATTTGTGTTTCTTGATAAGATAGTCAAGCGCACCCCATACCTTTATTCCAGGTTTTGGATGTGATACCTGCTTATCAGCGAATGCTCCACCTGTTCTCGTGATTAGCTGACGTGCTGTTTTTTCTGTCCACTGTGCCATTACTTTCCTTTCCTTGGAGGTAGTCCTGTACCTCCACAAGTCTGACAGATCACTCCATAACTTTGTGATCCTCCCCCATGACATCGAGGGCATACGGGAATAAAACGTTTTCTCTTTCGTGATCGTTTTCTTTTCTTTCCCATCATAACACACAATCGGGGTTTGTCAAGCCCCAATTTTTCTCCCTGCATCAAACAGGTTACGTTCACCGCCTTCGGCTCCAACAATGTCCCCTGTGTCCTCATTGAGAATGATCTCCTCACCATGTAGAATAACTCCACCGGATACTCCAAGCGCAACAGCAACACGAGCTAGATTGCCTAACCCATCGGTGATATGCCATTCAACCTGGGTGAAGTCAAACCTATCTTTGAATGAGGCAACTGCATCAATTCGATACTCTTTATTCTCAAGCGTGAAGTGAGGAAAGATTGCTTCCCCCTCTCCAAAATTATTGAGGATGAAGTCATGCACAACATCGAGAGATCGTTGCTGAACAAAGGCTTCGTTCAACAGAGCTTCCTCAACTCCAGCACATTCAGGAGAAAGAACATTTTGTTGTGCAAGCTCATAAATTTTTTCTAGTGCATCACTCAGCGGAACAAATTGATCTATTGCCAGTCCTGCTTTGAGGACTTCGGTTACTCTGCTATCAGGGTAGCCGTCTTGTAATCTAACCCTGCACTCAGGACAAATTGAAAGTACATCTTTATCATGAATGTAATCCTCCGTACATTCACAGTCCCAAAACAAACGAGTTGTCCAGAACCCACCATCAGGAAGGTCCGGTGATCCGTGCCAGTCGTCGTAAGTCACTACAATATTTGCAGTCATTTTTTTCTCCCTTAGTCTGTTGTTTCTTCTTGTGTTTCTTCTTGCCAAGCACCATACCAACGGTAGTCATAAATAGATAAAACTGTTTCATTTTGTTGGATAACTGCATCTAAAAGAAGCTCAAAGGCATCTGCTTGTTCTTTAGGTACTCTAAAACTGGTGATAATGTCAACCATTTTTTTTCCCTGTAATTGATTGGATGATCTCGTTCTCAAGCCATTCAGCTATTCGCTTCAACGAGATCGCTCGGTATACCCACCTACCCCCTTGTAAGATTTCAAAACCATCCCCACATTTACGGACTACCCCCACAACTTTTCCGGCGAACCAAACCTCAACATTATCTTCTCGTGTGATAACTTCAAAGCTGGATATCTCAATGCGGTTCATCCTTTCATGCTGTTTCAAGAGCTTCCTCCTCAAGTGCTTTCAAAAAAGCGTACCAGAGGTCATCATGATGAATTGTCCACTCATGTTCATTCATCCCACTTCTAGACAAGGTTACTGCACCTGTACCACCCCCGATCATACCAATTCTATTGTCGTCATCATCATAGACATCGGTTGGAAAAGCTTTGAACCTTGTCAATCCCTGTCCTGTACCGTCTTCATTTTCTATCCATTGCATATAGGCATCGACAGTAATCTGAATTTTTCTGAAACGTGGGTCTTTTCTTTCCAATTTATCTTCGGTCATAAGGTCCTCCCAGTTATTTGTGATGCCGGAGTTTCACCGGACGGTCATCGAATGTAAGCCATACATTTATACGGAATGCCAACCGCTCACCGTACCCCTAGAATTTCTCTACCGCTAGGGTCATCACAATCGAGAGGGGTCAAACCCTCTCAACCTCTTTCTTTTTTCTCTTACTAAAATATGATTGCATTCTACGTCTGCTTCCAAGCTGATCGAGGATATCTTGCTTTCGCAGTCCACGGATCATTGCAGGATGTACCCGATATGCATCACAAAAGTCGATGTGTTGTAGGGTCAGAGGTTTTGCTTTGGTTACAAGGTAGATTGCACTACCATCAGCAACACCGAAGCTGATTATTCCACCTACGATTTCCCCTTCGGGCAAAGCATCAGATATGTCTTGAAGCTCCTCCATCTTCTGCATATGTGGTTGGGTATCCTTATTCCACGGACCACTTGTTTTGAAGTCAAGAGCAGGTAACTCATACGACTTACTAAGTAGTGTTGCCATCTATTTCTCCAGTCCTAGGTCGGCTAGTCGTGCAATAGCGAGAAGGTCAGCAAGATTGAACCAGCGTGTATCCTGGTATCCACTCATCCATCGAGTAATTCCCACCATACATTCGGTAGATATATCATTCCATTCTGGAGGTCCGAACCCTGTGTTGATCGCATTATCAAGGTGCGTACCAACCACCGTAACCTGGACATTCTGTTCATCCGGTTCGTGCATATCTACTCTACATCCATCAAGCATACGGAGAAGCTCACTCTGAACAGGTTGTAATCGTCTGACTGCTTTTTGTTTTGCATCCATGTTACGTTCCTCTTTTTCTAATTGTCAAAGTCGATTTCTATTTTGAGAATACTCCCATCTTTATCGACCGTAGCAACGATATCATACTTTCCATCACCCCAGGCGGTAGCAAGAGCAACCCCCAAGGTTCCTCTACCGATGTTACCACCCACTTGTTCGGATAAGGTACGGGCACAACAACCAGAGTAATCATAAGAAAAGTCTGATCCGTTTTTCATTTCTTTGACCCTGGTTTCTTCATACTCATTACTTCCCCATTCCTCAAGATAACAGGGATCAGTGATAAGTAATTGCCCACTATCCACACCCACAGACCCGATAGTAATTTTTCTACTCATGGTTACACCCTTTCTCCACATGCTCTAAGTAAAGTCCACCACTTATCAAGTACTTCATAGGTTGCTTCAATTAGATGGTGAATTGCCTCGTCTTCTGTTTTGTAGTCGTCGCTTGTAGCATAGATATCCAATAGACTTTCAAATTCTTCCAATACACCAGAAGGATCGTTGTGGAATTCTTTTTGGAGAGTAGCATAAATATCTTGAAAGGTGTTCTTCCGTTCTTCTTTAGGAAGAATGATATACGGATGAAAACTATACTCGGTTTGTCCTGTTTCTCTAGCAAGACGTTCGATAATCACATCCCGCAGGTCCCCAATGAGACTGATATCCCATGCAAGCTCTTTGCCCACTAAACATTCCAACATATGATGGATAGCTCCATCTGTGCTGTCTTGAATGTCTATATCCCTGGCAGTAAGCCCCTGTTCTATTCCTGCTTCTTTATGAGCAGATACAAGCTGTTTGTCCGTAGCCCTCATCTTTAGCTCATGGGCTTCATATGTAAAGGCTTGTTTCTTTTTCAAGAAATTTACTAGCTTGACGTATTCTCTTTCATTCAGCATAGATTTCTCCCTTTTGATATTTGACTTTCAATCAGTCGGGCTGACTTTGCCTAATGAAGATAAGCGTTTTCTCACCAGCCTGTACCGTATCGTCAGTTTCCAACCACCCTAGAATGGTTTTGTAGAAAAGCGGTAGCAACCAATCACTTCCAAGGTATATATACCATGGAAGCTACGTTTTGTCAAGGCTACAAGTCTACGGTATATATACCCTCATCATCTTTTTGTTCTCTTTTTTCCTGTTCCTTATACTCAAGTGTTTTCTTATGTAGATACTCGGCAACCTGTTCTACTAATACCGTCGCCTCAGTAGATATGGTGGTCTTGAAAGTAAGAACGTACACACCATTGATTAGCGGACCTTCCCAGGTCTTGAGCTTATCGAAGTCATCGAACATTTGACCCAGGACTGCATCCGGTATTTCTCCTGTCGGTTTTGTTTCTATAAGAATAACCACTCCACCTAAAGAGACTTGTACGAACAAGCCCTCACCCATTACAATACGACTACTCATAATTATGCTCCCTCAAATTTTCGTTGTTTCTCAAGTGGGGTTAGGTCCTCAGACATAACCACATCCATAGCTAGTCGATAGTGTTCAGTGTGCTCAGTTTTTCCATCCTCATTACATACGCCCCAAAGTAAAGTAACGAAGACTTCTTCATCCTCATGGTAGTCATACTCAGCTTTGGCAAAACCTCCATTATAATAGCTCATCCCTGTATTATTGAGTGTGACCATTTCAAAGGCTTCAAGGATTGGCGTGAGCTTTTCAAATAGAGAGTTAGTTTTATCCTCCTCCAGGACTTCATAATACAACCAACCATCCATGTCATTGACACCCTTCAAATAGGCATCAAGCTCTGCTTGTGTTGGAAAACTGATGGTGTTAGTAGGTTCTTCATCAGCAAGAGCAGTACTTCCCCATCGTATAGTAACACTAGGCATAACTAACCTCCAGGTCTGCTTCAAGTGAGTGTTTCACCATAGCGACGGCTTCGCTGATTGCTTCCTTCTTAGCACAGTCCAGTCCAAAGTAACCGTAACAACTGCCTTCCGGTTCACCATCAAGCTCAAGCTGATAGCCCCACACATCGCCTCGAAGGTATGTGTCATATTCTTCGACCTCAGCACGCAGGTAGCTCTCGACTTTTTCCAAGCGTTCTTTGGTAAGATATTTCCAGCCCTGCATCTTTTTAATGTTGGCTCTGGTCGTGTAAATAAAACCGACTTGTCCACTATCCCATTCCGCATGGTGTGCTCGACCATGGAAAGAACGGGTACTGATACTCAGCCCACTGTGATCGTAGAGCATCAAAGGTAGAATAACTACGGCTTCACATTCACGGATCAGATATTCTCTTACTTCCTCCCAGGAAGTAAAGTCATTGGATCGTAGCTGTTCATCACCCAGGTTATATCGACGGTGAGAGCAAGCCATGATCCCGTAGTTATCCCATTCTCTTGGAGAGATAGGTTCGATATCTGGTACAATTTTGACTTCGATTTGTAGGTTCATTAGTTAGTCACTACTCCCTTTTCCAGCATAATGATTTTTTCGATGGGGTCTTCCTGTGTTCCATCCCATATCCATGTTAGGAACCGTCCACCATAAAATTCAACCCAGGTTTCTCGTCGCCAAAGATCATTGTAATAGTCTTGTGGATTGGTCGGTGCAATGTTTATTCCGCAGTTACTTATCTCGACTGTCACATCTAATGACTGCGGTTCGTCACTTCCATTGTCATAGATAGTAAGGTTGACGATGATCCGTCCATCTAACCCCTTTTTGTGATGGGTGAGATCAATAACAAGCTCGTCAGATTTGTTCCTGGTGAATTTTAGGTCTTTCTTATTCATCTTCATCGACCTGTCGGACAAGCTCGTTGAACAGATAGGTCCCTACACAATGTTTGAATTCGTTATCATCATAAACTTCTTTACGTCCAAGCTCATTTAGCTTATCATACCCAAGTGCTTTTATGATCTTGGAATTGGGAATGACTATCTGTACAGTTTCCCATGTTTCTTCGTACAAAATTGCCATTTCAACCGGAATTCCTTTTTTCATTGGCAGTCTACCTCCACGCCTATTACAAAGTAGGCATTCTTTTCTTCAAGCCATTGTACAATGTGATCTGGTAATCCCATGTCATCTGCAACAGATGCAGGTGTGGTTTCGGTCATGTTTGCCATGACATCCCCGATTTTACGAAGAAGATACTCTTGACAGACTGTATCAAGGTTTTCAGCTTCCCTTCGTGCATCTTCCATTGCACCCTCACGTCCGGTTTTACAATTAGCATAGCTTCCGATAGATGCAACGATTTCGTCCTTGGGATTATCCGAGAGCAGGTTGTACGCTACCCATTCTACCTGCGGTTCATCCCTGTCATCTTCAAAGTTACGGAATATGATGAGACAATTAGCATGAAAAAACCATTCATCACATTCCGGTAGGTCCATGATAAAGCTATCTTCGCTATCGTTTCGATCATCTATTCCTCGGTAAACACTCTCATCTATTACGAAGTACATTTATTTCTCCTCTGTCTGCTATACCATAACACACAATTGCCTGGATGTCAAGCCCCTCTTATTTGTTCAAGATGTTGCTGAACAGTATCATGTGCTTTGACTTCCATCAACCACTTATTACCCTTCTTATCGAGGAAGCGGTTGGTCGCTCCAAACTCAGGACCAAACATAAAGTCATAGACCTCAGCAACCGTAGCCTGAAACATGATCTGATGACCTCTCCCTAACTTGCCATATCGACTGTAACTAAGCAGGTGGGCGTATTCATGGCAAACTATTGCTTGAACCGCTTTATTTCCTACTAAATCAGGATGATGTGCTCGGAAGTATTCACCCCTTCTCCACCTCAACCCAATGAGATATTGAAGGGTTTTGTACTCACAATACCCTTTCCTACCCCAAATTTGTAGTAAATTCATACCGATATGGATTTTACGTAACCTGCTGTATGCAGTACATCCCCCACTAGCTGGATTGAAACGAAGATGGATAATTTTTAGTTCAAAGTGATCTTCCAATTTTCGTATCGTGTCATGAACAACCTGTTGGTCGGCTCGATAGTCGGCTTCATATTTGTATCCTGCTCGGTGATATTCTGGCATAGGTTAGTTAGTCCAATAGGTGCAAGCGTTTTCATCGGACATGCGAATGGCTCCTCGTGGGAGGTCTTCCACATCAATTGGAACCGACAGGTCTGGTACGTGCTCGGTCCCATTGTACCGGAAGACAACCCAACATCCGAACATACCAGCGGGTTTACGCCATGCAGTATAAAGCACGCCATGTTCCTTCTGACATTTCTTGCAGAAGAAACGTTCCGATGGTCGGTATCCTCCTGGTTGGAGTTTCTCCCATGGTCGTTCGAATATCAGGTTCACACCTTTATGTCGGTCGGTTTCACCGTGGAATTGCATTAGGCTAGTCATCTTTACTCCCTTTTTTCTTTGAAAATCTCAGCAACCGTAGTCAGAGTTATCTTCATCTTTAGTAGCCCCATTGCTTGAGAAGTATTCCCTTGTAGCTATCGAAGATGTAAGCAAATATTGCACCTTCTGATATCTCATGTTTATAGGCATCGAGTGCATCGGTGAGAAAGTAGAGGTCCAAGCGGTGACTAGGAGTATGTCGTTCGTTTTCTATCACAAATATCTTGGTCCAACAAACAATGTATCGCTTAGTCATATCGAAGTTAGTGTTCTGTGGTGTGTGACTGGTCATGGTTGCTCCCTTGTTTCATATCTTCCATCTACTTTGTTGATTGCTAATAGTACGGCATTGACTGCCTCAGCCATACTAACACCATCACCAACCCATGCTCTATCGACTAAAAGACAAGTCTCAAATAAAGTAAGATGGTTGTTACAAGCGGTGACGATGAAATGAGCAGTAGCTTCATCAAAGGCTTCGGCTACTTTGGGGTCATACTCACCGTCTTCACGAATGCCATAGATATCAAATACGCCAGCATGTGCGGTGTTATCATCGTAGATGTAAGGCGTAGCTGTGTGTTCAGTCATTTGATCTTCCTTATCTTGGTATCCACGGTCCAGGTATCGACCTCAGCATCCGTGTATCCAGAGAGTGTTCCTTCATCAGCCATGCGCTGAACATTGTTAGCTAACAGGTGTGCAAGAGCATGAGGGGACACCCCATTGAGATCGTAGATTACAGATACGGTGAGAGTTATATTAGCTCTGTCAGACATATGTTCTCCTGTGAGAAGTCTTATTCCTTCCTATTAGTTAGGTAATACTCATTTCATAAAGTACGTTCATAATATTTTGTATACGGTTTTGTTTAGATGTGGAACGGTCCCGTACATACCATAGATAGCATCGTAATCACCATCACCGACCAGCACAAAGAAGCTACTATACTCGTCGGCTTCTTTACCCAGGTGATCTTTGAGGCTATCAACGTCTTGTGATAGGTCAATGAAGGTGTAATTACTAGGAATGTCACGTACTGTGGTTATATCCATAGCTATACCTTATCATACAAGTAGCAGAGTGTCAAGGGTCAATTTCCAGTAGACTAGAGTTACATGGACCAACATAATCAACACAAGTATAACAAGGTGTAAATTGGTGTGAGGGAGTGGAGTAGGGTGGGATAAAGTGGGAGGCGTTTTTCCATTCATACAGGGGGTTAGCTCCCATCCCGCCAATTCATGTCGCCCCAAAATTTTTCTCACTAATTTCTCCCTGCACACACGAAAAAAAGAGAGTACCCGCTCCCGATGGAGCGGGTACCCTCGCCTCCTGCTATTCGACCTCGACCCATCCTAGGTAACGGACTGTGCGCAGAACACCATCCTCTTTGAACGACATGCGTGCGCTCTCTTGTACTCGCTGGAACCCTGCGAGAGCTTCATCCTCGTCGTCATAGGTGAATTGTTCGATACCGTATACTGTACTTTCTAGGGTGACGACATATGCATGTCTTAGAGGGGGTAATTCGTCGTTGTCTTCGAGGACTGACGTGGTAGCCCATTTGACCTGCTGTTCGGCTAACTCATGCTGGAGATCACCGACAAGCAGGATGGTCTGGTGCATTTCCCCTTGGAGGTCCGCTTGTTTGCGGTTGGCTCTCCATAGCTCACGGTTCAAGCGATGGACCTCTCCCTGGATGACTGCGGACGGTCGGCTTTCAGTAGTGTGCTTTACTAGGTCCTCAGCTACTTCCAGGACTTTGCGGTATGCACTATCAGAGGATCGTTCGAAGTCCCTGGTATTCCGAACACTGACGGCGTACCAGTCAGTGTATCCTTTCTCGGTTCGTTTGATCTCCCATTGTCCATCGTACACTTGAAAATGGATGTCACAATAGACCTCTACCCCATTCACTGTTAGAGGGAAGTCCTTGTCTGTTCGTATGCCTAGTCCATCCTTGCCCCATAAAAGGACCTGGACCTTTCCATTATATCGCTCGACTGTATAGGTGATGATGGGTACTCGTCGGTTGTCTTCAGCTACAACTTCGGCTTCTTTCAATGCGTCCATCTGCCCTCCTGTGTACAGGCTTGTACTTCCTTCGTGAGAAGAACACCCCTACCATAACATACCCCAGGCAACTTGTCAAGGACCAAACTAGGACCACAATCAACCAGCGACACTTGCCCCTACCACACTTTCCCGCTCTTGTCAATCTTGACAAAAATGCCCACTTGTGGTAGGGACCAGCTAGACGGAACGCATAGAACAAACGTTCTGTGATGAGGACGGAATCCCCGAACCCTCCCGATCTGTCACTCCCCCCTGTGTCTCCGCACTACCTCCTTTCCCTGTGTGAGGGGCTAAGGGATATCCCACGCTATCCCCGTGAGGCTTTCACCTCAATCGAGGAGAGATCGCACCTCTCCTCAAGACAGCTACTTATTGATCTTCGCAGCTATCTTCTTCTTCAACTTCGCCCTTCTTTGCTGCCTTCGGTACTCACCCAAAGTAATATGCTTGGGAGTACCATCATCACGTCTGGGCTTATTCACACTACACCTCCCTTTACTGTGTGCCGAATTGCACAATCGGGTGAGTCCCCCTCACTCACCCGTTCCCCGATTATCCCACCATCAAAGTCTCGGGGATGTTCTCCATGAAGATTGGCTCTCCATTGAGAACTACAAGAACCACCTCTTGTTGACAGTTGTCCTTGTATAGGCTGATCTGTCTACTCATGAGACTGAATACCTCTTGGGCACTCATGTCTCTACAGTAGGCGATGATCCGATAGTGCGGTTCACACTTCACACCATCCAGACCAGTCTTCCACCCACCCAGACCCTCGTAGGCTGAGAAGCCACCTACTATCATTGACAGCGCATGACCGAGGATATTCACCCAGTCAAGACGCTGCCTCTCGGTGGGGGCAACCACCAGAAGTTCGAACACCTCCACGTTGCACCTCCTAGAGCGTCACGTTGAGGACGATGTAGGTTATCAAGCATAGTGGACCTACGATAAACAGTACGCCCACTAAACAACCCATCGTTGATGCAAGAGCACCTAATAGCTGTCTCAAGTCTACCTCCTATGCGCTAGGGATTACAAGGAACGTCTGCTTTCGATGAAGCCCAAAGAACTGAGCCCATCGTTCAGCTTGGCGACCCGTGTATTCCCGCTTCTTGTCACCACGCATAATGGTAACAACTAGGGGTTTACCGCAAAAGCGGTCGAGAACCACATGCTTACGCACTTTCCACCTCCTGGTTGAGTAGTTGCATGAATGTGCCCATGTTAGTTGAGGCATCTCTTATGTGATAGGCTGCGCACTCATCGCAATAGTACATCAAGTGCTTCAACCTGTCAAGCTCTGCCTCATCCAGGTAGAGCAACAGACTCACACTACCTTCCTCCACTCGGTGGAGTGTAGTGCCTTCCACAACAACCTCCTTTACTAGTGTGCCGAATTGCACAATCAAGGGAGCCTCATATTGACGGCTCCCTCGATGTAGTTATCAGATGCAGGGCAACCCTCCTTGCAACTCACCATCCTCCACTAGTTGTGCCAGCTTGGTGGTGAGATTCTTACCAGCTTGAAGTCGTCGGTCTACATGTGCAGACTCCCACTTCATGCCGATAGTGACCAGGATGTACCAACAGATGTTGATCACACCCTGTACCAGGGTCGGGTGCTCGTTGGTATCCCAAAGGTACTCAGCCACTTGTTGACCCAACCGAGAAGTGATGTTGGAATTCGCCAACTGAGCTATGACTGCCCCAAACACACCCTTACGATGTGTTGCCATCAGACCAGCTAAGTCACGGATCGTTAGTTCAACCCGTACTTTGCCTTGTTCAGGCGCAGGGTATACCTGATCGGGACCCAACTCGATAACCACAGACCTCACGACCTCTAACACGTTACACCTCCATCACTATGTGCCGGATTGCACAATCGGGGTCCGAAGACCCCTTACCTCAGGTACGGATTGCACTCATCACCAGACCCAAGGTATCCTTACGAGTAGGGATGTACGTGTCTCCCAACTCACATGGACCACATAACCAGTCCCGACCACATCCACCTACATAGGTGCCATGCTCACATACATCACCTGGATAGGTCTGCCATCCTTGAGGATAGAGGAGTGAATATATCGGATAGCATTCATCACATGTCCCATTACTCAAGACACTGTGAGGATGTCGGCCCTCACACTCCAGACTGCGGAGCTTCTTCCACAGTGTAAAGTGTGCCTGCTCACGCAACCACTCAAACATCGTTGTCACCTCCCATATGAGAAGTCCCGGATTGGACAATCGAGGCTCTCTTACAAGAGCCTCATTTGGAGCATGGCACCACGCTTGAGAGACTTCACTCTCTTACGTGCTTCCACCCAGGTGATTGCTTGTAACTCACAAGGGCGGAGATTCACAAACCGTGCCGTCCTACGATACTCTTCAGCATACACATCGTATGCTCGTTGACTCAACCCCTTAGCTGGTAGGTTCAGATCACCCTCAGCTATACGATACGCCCACGTATCAACGGTTACCGCATCACCCTTGGGCCATGTGATATTATCAACGAAGGCTCTCGTCTTGGGGCTGGTCATCACAAGCGTAGGGTCCAACCTATCTCGCACCATCCAAGCTTTTACGACATTCTTTCGGAACGTCGCACTTCTTACAAACTCGGAATCAAGGTCACCCCTATCATAGCACATGAGTAGTCTATCCGTATCAGCTAAGTTACGGGACCACTCATTACGAGGACTCAAGGCACTGATGATTGCAGCCACAACCTC
>Ga0255055_10001667_pt1 | contig 15983 bp, 15 predicted proteins | sample JV7_2_27_MG_FD_188633 | JGI IMG/M metagenome (GOLD analysis project Ga0255055, IMG submission 188633) | Seawater microbial communities from Jervis Inlet, British Columbia, Canada - JV7_2_27 | ecosystem: Environmental > Aquatic > Marine > Inlet | place: Canada: British Columbia | collected... | reverse complement strand
AGCCGGTGTGGATGATGAGGATGTCGCCCCTCTCGATCTTGATACCGGTCTTCTCTTCCCACTGTTCGAAGTGCTGGGGTCCATAAATCTGGTAGTCGCCGACACCGAACTGGCTGATGTCGACGACACAGGCCGGTCCCATCAAGTCATTGATCGGGATGCCGGCGATGTCGGCGCCCGGGTCGTAGAAGTGGCACGGCGAGTCGAGGTGGGTGGCGATATGGTTGGTGGATGAGATGAGCTGGGCGTTCACCCCTTCGAAGGCCAGCCGCTTGACCCACTTCACCGTCGGCCCTTCGTAGAAGGCGAACGACGGCGAATTCATACTGAAGTTCTGGGAGAGATCGAGCAGACGCACGTTGGTCATGTCATACGGGACGTTCATGTCTTGGTCTCCTAAATGTCGTACCTCTCGGCATAGGCCACGAGAGCGTTCTCGAACACCTCGATGGGGGGCCGCGCCAGACCGGCACCGATCTGCCCGACACCCGCCTCACGATGGGCGATCCCGGTGTTGATCCGCGGTGTCACGCCCAGCTCCACCACCTTGCGGATATCGATCCCGGTTGGCGTCCCCCGAAAGTCGAGTGCCGGGATAGTGAAGTGCTTGTGCTCGGCCACGGTGATCTCGTACATCTCCAGACTGGCGTTGAGCGCGTCCTGTGGAGTGCCGCTCACAAACGTGACAATGGCGGGTGCGGCGGCCATGGCGAAGGCGCCGATACCCGCCGTCTCGGTGATTGTGGAGTCGCCGATGTCGGCATTGGCATCGGCACTCGTGTAACCGCTGAAATAAAGGCCGTCCGGGGTCGGTGCCGGGGCAGCGAACCAGTCGTCCCCGAGGCCGCTGACCCGGATGCCGAAGTCGGTGCCATTGCGAGCCATGGTCGTCACCAGGGTGCTGCCTTCGACGCCGTGGGCCGCATCGGCCATAGCCTTGCAGGCAGCCATCACCGGGTTGAGCACGCTGAGAGCGTTTTCACCGATGAACTGCAGGACCTTCTCCCCGGCGGTCTCGGTGGGTGCCACCCGGGCGATGACCGGTGCCAGCGCTTTGAGCATCAGAATCGAGCCAGCCTTGTTGCGGTTGTGTCCCTCGTCACCCATGTGGAGGGCTTCAGCCAACAGGGCTCGCAAATCGATGCCATCGGTTTCAGCCAGGGCCTCGCGTAGCAACGAAGCCAGCTCTTCATTCATCCAGTGTAGCTTCGCCAGCACTTCGTCGCCGTAGGCGCCGTAGCGGAGCACCTTGCCATAGCCCTCGTTGAGGTTGGAGTAGGCGAAGTTGCCGTGGGTGGCATCTTCGATCACATAGACCGCCATCGACGGACTGATCACGCCGGCCATGGGTCCTACCGCCTGGTGGTGGTGGCAGGGCTCAAAGGCGACTTCCTCGCTCCGGAGCAACTCTACGGCCTGGTCTTCGTTGCTCGCCCACCCTTCGAAGAGAACGGCACCGATGATGGCACCGCGCAGGGGTCCGGACATTCGATCCCATCTGATCGGGGGCCCGGCGTGCAGCAGCAAACGTTCCCGCATCCCCGGCACCACGTCTTTGGCGGCGGCCACCCCAATGAGGACCGGTCGCGCCTCCATCATTCTCTTCACAGCGGCTCGATTGGCGGCGTCGATCGTCATGATTTCATCCTCTCCAGGATCGACACGAGTTTCTCGTTGCCACCGGCGGGAGGCCGCCAGTCGACCTGAACTGCCTCGACTTGCTGATCCAACAAGTCGGTGTAGAAACCCTCGAGGCCAATGTTGATTGCCACCACCGGGTCTTCAAAGATCTCGAGTGTCACCGGGCACGCGAGTGGCGACACCGCCGGTATGGCTCGAGGAACGATGTGGTCGATCGCTGCCGATACGGTGCGATAGACGGTGGCCCCTGCGGTGACAAGTTGCTCTTGCGTCGAGTCGAGGTTCTGGGGGTCTTCCTCCGTACCCACGAGGACGACGACGACTTCGAGATCATCTCGCTGGAGACACTCGGCAATGGCGGGAGCGAGCTCCGAGGCCGGGTCGGAGTGGGTGCCCCGTCCCAGCACTACATCGAGCAGAACCAGGGAAACCTCGGGATCGGCCATCTCCTGTCTCAGGCGCTGGAGGCGGAGCTGCGGGTCCAGCATGGGATGAAGCCGCCCGACGGTCAGCTCGTCGGCGCCCAGATCGAGGATTGTGTGGCCCCGGCTGGGGGTAGTCCCAGGTACCTTCGCGACCCCTGGTGCGGTGAGATTCGAGTAGAGCGGCGCTAGGAATGGCGACAGTCCCTGAACCGCTTCGAGCGCCAGCGTGCCGCCGGCAAAGAGCCCACGAACAAGGCCTGTCAGTGCGGGCCGCTGACGGACCAGTGGGCGCTGATCCTGCTCCCGACCCGCAAGTTCCACCGCCAGATCGGCGGCTTCGGTCAGGCCGCGAGCAAAGTAGAGATTGCCGATCTGGGGGGCCGGAGCCGACCAGCCCGAGAACGAGACCACGACGGGCTTTTCAATCTCCAGGGCAGCGGCCAGCAGCTGGGCTGCGACCTTTTTCTCCGGCGGCTTGGACGCCAGAACCAAGACCTGGGTTCCGGGGTCCCGGGCGAGAAGATCGAGACCTTGTCTGGCTGTGCGGCCGCCCACATCGGCAGACAGGTCTCGACCACCTGTGCCGATGGCCTGCGAGATCCCGGCGCCCAGCTCGTGAACACGGCTGGCGATGGCCTGCAGACCCGTCCCCGCAGCGCACACCAGCCCCACCGGACCGCGGCGCACTCGATTGGCGAAGCCAAAGCCGATCCCGTTGATCAGCGCAGTCCCGCAATCGGGTCCCATCACCAGCAGACCCTTCTCAGCGGCATCACGCTTGAGAGCGATCTCCTCTTCGATTTCGACGTTGTCGCTATAGATGAAGAGGTGGCGACCTAATTCGAGAGCCTCGCGCGCGATCTGAGCTGCCCACCGCCCGGGGGCCGAGATCAGAGTCCAGTTGGCATCGGGTCGTAGCTTTATTGCCGCCGCGAGACTGTGGGGGCGAAAGTCTCCAGTAGCCACCGCGCCCTTGCGCTGCATGAGCGCGTCCACCTGCTCTAGTGCCTCCTCTGCCGCGGCCGCGGTCTCGGCCCGCACAACGACCACGAGATCGTCCCCTCCAGCCTGATCCGCGACTGCCGAGGGCAGCAGGTCACTGGCCCGGAGGAGATCCAGATTCGTGGGAGTCGCCATCACCACACCGGCATCGAGCACTCCGGGCAGACGCTTCAGCTCGCTCTGCAGCTGCATCAAGATGATGGAATCGGCATAGGCGCCGCGTCGGATCTCGCTCTTGAGCACAGTCATGACAGTCCTGCGAGTGCCGCTTCAAGGTCGGTTGCCCAGTTCAGCAAGAACTCGTCCCGGCCCCAGCCCGCTGCGATCTGGAGGCCCATGGGCAGACCCGAGTCCAAGGTACCGGACGGCAGACTGAGGGTCGGCAAGCCTGCGTGCGTCCAGGGCAGGCTCATGATCGGGTCACCCGTGCTGTCGAGACCCTCGGGTGCAGGTCCGGTGGCGGCAGGTGAGATCCAAAGGTCGATCTGATGCTGGCTCATCGACTGCAAGAGCTCCTCCCTGAGCCGTTCACAGCTCGGTAGTGTCTCGGCCAGGGTCGCTGAGGAGATCTCACGGCCGCGCTCGACAAGCTGACGCGTCTTTGGGTGGTACAGGTCCTGGAACCGGGGGTACCACTTCTCGTGCACTGTGGCGGCCTCGCCAGCGAGGATCAGTTGATGCCGCGCCTGGATGTCGTCGATGTCGGGAAAGGTCTGAATCTCCCGAACCTCCCAGGCCGCGGCAGCCAACGCCTCGCAGACGACCTCGAAATGCCTTCGGCCCGTATCCGTAGCGCGCTCCAGGAAAGGACCCGAGGGAATCGCCAGCACTGGCCTATGGTCGGGCTTCGCCTCCTTCCATCCGGCGCACAGAAGGGCCGCAACAATGGCGGCATCCGGGACCGAAGCGGTGAAGGTTCCGACGTGATCGAGAGACGGCGACAAGGGAATGACCCCGGCCGTCGAAATCCGTCCGTAGGTGGGCTTGTAGCCGACGACACCGCAGTAGGAGGCCGGTCTCGAAATGGAGCCGATTGTCTGTGTGCCGAGGGCCAGGGGACAGTACCCGGCGGCGACTGCCGCGGCCGAGCCACTACTGGAGCCGCCCGGGGTATGGCGTGGATCGTGCGGGTTGCGGGTCGGGCCGGGGGCAAAGTAGGCGAACTCAGTGCTGATGGTCTTGCCGAGCACAAGACCTCCGGCGCGCCTTAGCGCCTGCACGCTGTCGGCTTCGGGACCACCGAGCTCATCGGCCGGCAGACGCGAGCCGGCACGGGTGGGAAGACCCTCCACTTGGAAAATGTCCTTGACGCCGATGGGGACCCCTCGGAGCGGGCCCAAAGGTAGGTTTGCGCACTCACTGAGAAGGCGCTCACTACGGTGTGGCTCGGGGACAAGTGCCTGAATGCGAGGCTCCTCCACCTCGAGCCTCTGCTCCAGTTGCCGCACCGCCGCCGGCAGATCGCGAGCGTTCTCCTGCCAATCCAGAATGGTGATCTGCCGGAGCCCGGTCACCTCGGTCATTCCGCTGCAACTCCCCTCAACTTCCCGCTCGCCAACCGCACGGCATCAACGATGTGCTGATATCCCGTGCAGCGGCAGAGATTCCCCGACAGGGCCAGCCGAATCTCTTCTTCCGATGGGTCGGGGCAGCGCTCGAGAAAGGGCACCAGGGTCATCAAGATGCCGGCGGTACAGAAACCGCACTGCAGGCCATGCGCCTCCCAGAATGCCTCTTGCAGGGGATGCAGTGAGTCGGCGCTCGGTGCCAGGCCTTCCACCGTAGTGATTTCGTGGCCATCCGCCTGGACCGCCAGCAGCAGACAGGAACGGACCGGCTCACCATCGAGCAGGACCGTGCAGGCCCCGCAGACTCCATGCTCGCACCCCACATGGGTGCCGGTCAGATCCAGCTCTTGGCGCAGACAATCGCTGAGCAGAAGCCGTGGCTCCACCTGCCGGCGATAGCGCTTGCCGTTGACCGAAAGCTCGATGGAGTGATCGTCGCTCATGACTTGTCCCAGGTGTCGCCCGTAGCTCGATGGATTGCGGTTGTCAGCGCCCTGCGTGTGAGAACGCCGCAAAGATGGCGTTTGAACTCGGCCGAGGCGTGAATATCGCTGGTGGGTTCGACCTCGGCCTCGGCGGCTTGTCGGGCCACGGCCTCGATGAGGTCGTCGGTGGGCCGCTCGCCGGTCAGGATTGCGGCGGCTTCATGCGCTACCAACGGCCCATCGCCTGCGCTCAGGTAAACGAGACGGGCTTCACTGCACTTGCCTGCCGGGTCCAGGGTCACACCGACCGCCAATCCTGCGAGCGCGTAATCGCCGTGGCGGCGGGCAATCTCCATGAAAGACCCGCCCCAACCTGGAGGCGTTGGCGGAATGTCGATCTCCACCAACATCTCTTCTGGCGTCAGGGCCGTGGTCAGAAGTCCAACAAAGAAGTCCTGGGCGGTGAGCCACCGCTCTCCCGTGTCGCTCTGGAGACGGAATCGAGCGCCGAGAGTCACGGCCACCGCCGGTAACTCGGCGGCAGGATCGGCGTGGGCCAGAGTGCCGCCCAGGGTGCCGCGAGAGCGGATCTGTGGATGGGCGACAAAGGGCATGGTTTCTCCCAGAAGTGGGGCCCGCTCGGCGACCAGAGGGTCCCGCTCGAGTCGACATTGTCGCGTCATGGCACCGATCCGCAAGCCGCCCTCCGGGCTTTTGTGGATGAAGTCGAGCTCCTCGATGCGATTGAGATCGACGAGAAGACCGGGGCTGGCCAGACGGAAATTGAGGAGCGGAATCAGGCTCTGGCCACCGGCCAACAGCTTGGCCTCGTCGCCGTGCTGGCGGATCAGAGCGAGCACCTCCGAGACGGAGTCGGGGGCCGTGAACTTGAAGGGTGCAGGTTTCACCGAGGTTTCCTATCTGCGTCTACTTGGTGCCATACATCCGGTCCCCGGCGTCTCCAAGACCGGGGACGATGTAGCCGTTCTCGTCGAGTCGTTCGTCGACTGCGGCGGTCAGGATGGGGACGTCCGGGTGGTACTTGTGGAAGTGCTCGATGCCTTCCGGGGCAGAAAGCAGGCTGACGAACTTGATCGATCGGGGTCGGGCCTCCTTGATGCGGTTCACCGCCGCCACCGCGGTGCCGCCGGTCGCCAGCATCGGATCGACGAGAAGTACATCCCGTTCTACCAGGTCATCGGGCAGCTTGATGTAGTACTCGACGGGCTCCAGGGTATCCTCCTCGCGATAAAGACCCAGATGTCCGACGCGGGCTGAGGGCAGGATTCTCAGCATCCCGTCCAACAAGCCGATTCCGGCCCGCAGCACTCCCACCAAAACGATCTTCTTGCCATCCAGCAGCGGTGCTTCGGTGGTCGCCAAGGGAGTCTCTATCTTCTGGGGTACCAGTGGAAGATCTCGCGTGGCTTCGTACGCCAGCAACATGCTGATTTCACCCAACAGGGTCCGAAACGAGGCCGTTGCCGTGTCTCGATGCCGCATGAGGCTCAGCTTATGTTGGATGAGGGGGTGATCGATGACGATCAATTGGGCATCCATGACGCTTTCTATCCTCCCCGCTGCTGACTGGCCAAAAGGGTCTGCACCGATATCCCCTTACGGACGACCTCCACCTCGATCTCCTTCAGCTCCTCAGGGCTCAGGGAGCGCTCGGAGCTGAACGAGAGGAAGTACTGCTGACGCAACTCCTCGCCAATCCTCTCGTAGATCCGGGTCAGATCGTCGAGATCTGAGACATAGTAGACCTGCCCCCCCGTACGAGTCGCAATCATTTGGTTCCTGAGGAAATGGGGTTCGCGGTTGGGATCGGGCGGAGTGCCTAGCACGATGAGATAGACCGGCACACCGTGGAGCCTGGCTTGTCGAACGCACTCTCGTGGTTGGTAGCGACTGGCCGAGTCTTCGCCATCCGTGAACACCACTAGGGCTCGACGACCTGTGTTTTGTTCGAATTGCAGCAGTGAGAAGACGATGGCGTCGTAGAGGGCCGTGTTGCCGCTGGCCTGCAAGCTCTCGAGAGCGTGCAACAGTTGATCGGAATCTGACGTCTTCTGACGCGCCAGTCGCGGCAGAGTGTTGAAATCCACCACAAAGGCCTCGTCGTCGTCGCGCAGCGCTTCCCGGAAGAACCTTTCTGCGGCTTCGCGAGTGTCCGCGATGATCTGCTGCATGCTGTCGGAGGTGTCCAGAACGAGGCCCAAGGTCAGCGACAGGTCAACCCAGCGGGCAAAGTGCTCGATCTGGGTGGGCTCACCCTGTCGGCGAATGACGAAATCACTGCGCTCGAGCTCGATTCCCTTATCCCGGCTTCGAGATCTGACCACGGCCAGCAGCTCCACCAGATTGACGTCTAGCTCGTCGGTCGGACCGGCCGTCGCCGGCAGCTTGGCCGCCTCGGCCACGGTTCCGTTCGGGTACCGGGCGACGACTCGGATGTAGTCACTCGGCTCGAGGCCGGACGTCGGAATCAGCGCTGTGTAGGGTGGTGAGATCAGCGTCTCGGCCAGGTGCTGGTTGAGATAGAAGTCCACGCCTGCGGGGCTCTCGCCTCGAGGTGCGGTAGCGGATGCGGTGACTGTCAGCAGTGCCGCCTGGGCGTCGAAGTCCATCTGATGAATGGTCACCTGTGCCGGAACCAGGCCCATATTCAGCTCGAGGGAGTCCTCTCCTACCTTGCGTCCGGTCTTGGAGTAGGCCACTGCAGTGACCGTGCATGGCCGAGCAACCGGGCCCAGATCGATGGTGGCGGTGAACGGGGCCGAGTCGTCTTCGGCTACCTCTTCGCCATCCAGCAGAAAGGCCACACGATCGATTCGCCGGCGACCGGATATCGTCCGCAACCGCACCTCGCCCATTGCAGTCAAATCTCGAGGGTGGAGCAGCCGCAACACCGGTCGTTGCTCCCCAGCTTCGGGAGTCTCGCCGATGGCGATCAGCATCACCTCGGGTCTGGAGATCGTGGCCCATTTGGTGGTTCCCAACCTTTTCTCGGAGGCCTTGTCGCGCACCGCGAAGGGTCGTGGCTGGCTGTTGTCCGCACTTTCCAGCCTTACCACCGCCACCGGCCAGGAAGCGATGCGATCGAGACTTTGCACCAGGTCACCGCGACTCGTCGCCAGCCGGCCCCCCGTCGCTTCGACGAGTTGGTCCAGAGGCCCGAGAGGGTCGTTGAACTCCTCTGGCCGCGGGCCGAGCGCCGCCCCGAGAACGGTCCAAACCTCGCTAGCGAGGACTCGGGCCCACTGCGTATGGACCAGCTCGGTGCGTGGATCTTCCAAGAAGGTGCCGCCGGTCTGCCCAGCAAAAAACGACCGCGAGTTCAGGTCGTAGCCATTCTGAACCAGGATCAACAGGCGTGGACCGACCGAATCCCGCAATGCCAGCCACTGCAATAGCGCCAACCGCTGCTGCTCGAGCAGCTCCACCTCCTCCTGGAGGGCGTGCGCTGCCAGGGCTGTCTCTTCGCCGTCTATTTCGCGCTCGAGATATCGCTGCCGTAGCCATTGCAGCTCACCTGTAGTCATGGCTTCGCGGACCAGATCGCGGAGAGCTTCCCTGATGGCCAGCGGATCTTGTGATCGATCCAGATACAGCTGCGGCAGCGGGTCGGCGAGGACGATCTCGGTGGGACCGAGCTCGGCCAGACGATTCGCGGTCCGAGCCAGGGTGCGTGCGGTCTGGCGCAGTCCGTCAGGGGTGGCGAGGGGGGCATCGAAATAGACCACGACTTGCCATTGCAGATCCTCTGAGTCGACCCGCAATACGGTCTGGGGTTGCCCGTCGAGGGATGCGATCAAATCGAGAGCAGTCGGTATGTCGGGTTCGATATTCAAGGCCAGGGGGATGTGCACCTCACGATTCGAGGTGGCCGGTGGGGATGCCGGCTCAGACGCAGCAGCTCCTCGAGACGGGCTTGCAATTGCCAGACAAACAACCCCGACCCAAGCGGCACGGCGAGTAGCCGACGCTGGCCTCGAGAGACTCACTGTGCCCAAAATGCTAGCAAACGTCACGATCAGGCGCCTTCTATTTCGAAATCTCGCGCCATGGACTCCGCCAGCGCCAGGCCGGCGAGGGTGGGCCGGAGCTGGTGAGCCTCGACGATGAGCAGCTGGCGGTCGGTGAGATTCTCGATCAGGTCGCGATTCGATTGCCAGATTCTCTCGCTCCAGTCGCCAGGAAGAGAATCCAGATCCACCCCAGCGGGAGTGCGGAGCCCCAGCAACAGCCGCTCCAGACAGAGCTGTGCAGGCGTAAGGGTCTCGTGGTCTTGTATGGGTCGCCTCCCGCTCTCCACCGAGTGTTCGTAAGGCCTGATCTTGCGTTCGTTCCACCAACGATCGCGGCCGGCAAAGGAGTGTGCGGACGGGCCTACCGCCAGATAGGGCGTGCGGTCCCAGTACTTGCTGTTGTGTCGCGAGCGATGGTCCGGCGAGGTGGCAAAATTGGAGACTTCGTAGGCTTCGAAGCCGTGGTCCGCGAGGAACCGGTGCGTGAGAAAGAAGAGCTTGGCCTGGTCCTGGTCGGAGAGCTCGGTGAGCTGACCACGCCGCTGGCTATAACCGAAGGGCGTACCTTCCTCGATGGTCAATTGGTAGCAGGACAAGTGGTCGGGTCGCAGTTCGACGGCGGCTTCCAGATCGGCGCGCCAGTCGTCCACGGATTGCCCGGCCAGGCCGTAGATCAGATCGATGGAAAGGGTCTCGAAGGCTGCCGCTCGCGCTGCTGCGATGCTCGTCCGACTTGCGACCGAGCGGTGACGGCGGCCGAGAAACTCCAGACTCCTGTCATCGAAGGATTGGATGCCGAGGCTGAGGAAGGTCACGCCCATTTCCTTCCAGGCCGAAACGTTCTCCACGGTGACATCCTCGGGATTGGCCTCCAGGGCAACCCAGGGTTCAGGCACGACCCGCAGAGATCCTCGTAGCCCAGCGATCACTCGGCCCAGGAGCTCTGGCGACAGGATCGATGGAGTGCCACCTCCCAGATAGAGACTGTCGAACTCGTGGGGTGGAGGCTGGTCGACGAATTCTGGCCAAGGTCGGTCGCTGACAAGTGCGATCTCGGCAAGCAGGTGCCTCGAGAATCGCTCGCGCCGGTCCGGCTCGCCGGTCAGAACATAGAAATCACAGTAGGGACAGATGGCCGAGCAGAAGGGGAGGTGGACGTAGAGGCCTGGCCCCCTCGGACTCTGAATCACTTGTCGGTATCCGATTTGAGCACCGCGACGAAGGCGGACTGAGGAATCTCCACCGATCCGACCACCTTCATCCGCTTCTTACCCTCGCGCTGTTTCTCGAGCAATTTGCGCTTGCGGGTGATGTCGCCGCCATAGCACTTCGCGGTGACGTCTTTGCGGTAGGCGTTGATGGTCTTGCGGGCAATGATCTGGCCGCCGATCGCCCCCTGGATCGCGATCTTGAACTGTTGCCGTGGAATCGTGTCGGCCAGCTTCTCGCAATAGCGCAGAGCTCTTTCCCGCGCCTTCTCACGGTGCACTAGCTGGGACAGGGCATCCACTGGTTCGCCGTTGACCAGAATGTCGACCTTGACGAGATCGGTCGGTCGATAGTCGAGCATCTCGTAGTCGAACGAGCCATAACCCTGGGTGATGGTTTTGAGCTTGTCGTAGAAATCGAACAGGACTTCGGCGAGAGGCATCTCCGCGGTGAGCTCAACCCGCCCGACGGCCAGGTACTGGAACGTGGTGTTGGTGCCTCGCTTCTCGCGGCAGAGCTCCATGACGGTGCCGATATAGCGCTCCGGCATCATGATCGAGGCCTTGATGTACGGCTCCTCGGACGCATCGATTGTGGCCGGGTCGGGATACAGGCTCGGGTTGTCCACCTCCAGGGTCTCGCCGGAGCTGAGCGTGATGGTGTAACGCACTGAGGGTGCCGACAGGATCAGCGACAGGTCGTACTCGCGTTTGAGGCGCTCCTGGACGACATCGAGATGGAGGAGTCCGAGAAACCCACAGCGGAATCCGAATCCGAGGGCGGTGGAGGAGTCCTTCTCATAGGTGAGGGCCGCGTCATTGAGTGCCAGCTTGTCCAATGCCACCGCCAGATCTTCATACTGGTCGGTGGACATCGGGTAGATAGACGAGAAGACGACCGATTTGGCTTCTTTGTATCCCGGCAGGGGCGCCTCAGCGGGCCTCTCGGAGTCGGTAATGGTGTCGCCGATCGCGATGTCGCGCACAGTCTTGATCCCGGCAATGACGTAGCCCACGGAGCCGGCAGCCAGCTCGGGAGTCTTGACCTTTTCGAGCTGCAGCAGACCGACCTCCTCCACGGAGTACTCCTTTTCGGTGTGCATCAGGCGGATGGACTGACCCGGGCGAACGGCTCCCTCTTTGACACGACAAAACATCACTACGCCGCGGTAGGCATCGTACTGTGCGTCGAAGATGAGGGCTTGGAGAGGGGCCTCCGCATCGCCCGCCGGAGAAGGCAGACGCTGGACAATCGCCTCCAGCAGATCGTCGATGCCGGTTCCTTGCTTGGCCGAGCACAACACTGCTTCGTAGGGATCCAGCCCCAGGTCCTCGGCGATCTCCTCGCGGGCACGCTCGATGTCAGCCGATGGCAGATCGATCTTGTTGATGACCGGAATCAGCTCCAGGTCGTATTCCAGGGCGAGGTAGAGATTGGCCACGGTCTGGGCCTCGACACCCTGGGAGGCGTCAACGATGAGCAGAGCGCCTTCACAGGACATCAGCGAGCGCCTCACCTCGTGAGAGAAATCCACGTGCCCCGGGGTATCGATGAGATTCAGGCGGTAGCGTCGACCGCCGCTCGCGTCGTAGAGCAGGGTGACAGTGTTGCTCTTGATGGTGATTCCCCGTTCGCGCTCGATGTCCATCGAATCGAGGATCTGATCGCGGAAATCGCGCTCGCGAACGGCACCGCAGCGCTGGATCAGTCGGTCGGCCAGCGTCGACTTGCCGTGATCGATGTGCGCGATGATGCAGAAGTTGCGAATCTCGTCCACAGATCCTCCCCGGGGTGGTGAGTCTATCTGGGTGCTTGACACCCGTGCAGCTCTGTTGTCCCATTCCCGTATGGCATGGATCAGAACCGTCAAGCCCGCGGCAGCCACCGGGCTGCTGAAGCGCCAGTACGATGCGGCGGTCAAGCGCGCCGGAAAGGTCTTTCAGATCATCGAGATCCAGAGTTTGCGCCCCAATATTCTGCGGGCGTCCACGCAGCTCTATCTGGAAGCAATGTACTCGCAGGACAGCGCCCTGTCGCGAGCCCAGAGAGAGATGATCGCCACCACCGTCTCGCGGGTCAATGACTGCTTCTACTGAACCGAAGCGCATGCGGAGGACCTCCGGGCCGAGGTCCTCGTTCGTGGCGCCGGCGAAGAACTGGTCGAGGCGATCAAGACCGATTACCGAACCGCCGATCTCACAGACGCCGATCGGGCCATGCTCGACTTCGTGACCAAGCTGACCGTGGAGCCGGGTAGAGTCGAAGCTGGGGATTTGAAGCAGCTGCGAGCCCACGGGTTCGACGACGTTGGCATCAGCGATATCGTCCAGGTAACCGGTCTGTTTGCCTACTACAATCGGCTCGCAGACGGCCTTGGCATCGACAACGAGCCCGAGTGGGCGGAACGAGAATAAGCAACCGAGCGGCAAGCCGCGCTAGAATGAAGCGACCGACAGAGCGAGACGGATCTGGAGTCGTCGATGGCCGACCACGATTTGGAATCATCTGCGTCGAGTAACCCGCCTTCCACTCCTGGTGGAAGAGATGTAGTGGCGGAGTTCGCGAGCTTTCAAGAGCTGCTGGCCGAATGTGCCTCGAAGCTTTCGGAGGAAGGGATCTTCGTCGCGATGCCAGTTCACCATGAAGTGGGGTCGCAGGTCACCTTCGAGGTGCGGATTCGCGACGGCTTCAGTGTGCTGCGCGGCGAGGGTGAAGTCGCGCAGGTCGGCAGCGACGGCGCAGCGCTGCGCTTTCTCTATCTGGACCAACCCAGTCTCCGGTTGCTTCCCAAGCTGGTAGAGCACTACCGGCGAGCCGGCACAGCACCGTTGGAATTGCCCACTCCCGTCCCGCCGGCGGTCGAGGAGCCAGAGCTCGAAGCCGAATTGGAGCTGGAATCAGAGTCGGTCCTCGAAGAGGAAGCAGTCGAGCCGTCGGGGCTGACCTTGGACGACCTGGAGGCTGAGTTTCTGATCTCGGAGCCTCAAGCGACCCAGGAATCCGAAGGAGCAGACGAAGGGCCGGCTGCTGCCGAGCCCGTCTTGGTAGACGCCGAAGAGCTGGCGCCAGAGGTGCCGAGGGCCGACGATTTTGGCCCTACCGACATTCGCTTCGAGGATCTTCTAGCTGAAGGGGCTGAGGAGTCGGATCTGGCTGCGGGTCTCGAGTCCGAGGAGCCGGCCCTGGAAATCGATCCCGGGCTGCCCTGGTTGACCGAGGAGACACAGAAAAGCCGCAAAGGTGACTTGTGGGTCATCTTGCTTCTAGTGCTGATCGGTGCTCTTCTGGGAGCAGCTCTCTACTACTACTTCGTTCGCGGGCGGACCGAGTCGAGCGAGCAACTGCCGGTGAGATCCGGTCAGCTCTCAGCCTATGTAGAACCTCCGAATCAGGTGGTAGAGGAGCCGGCTTTGGCCCTCACTGTTCCAGCCGCTCTGCCGAAGAAGCCGGCCGCCGGGGTCGTGCTGCCGCCGCCGGCACTCAACGGTATCGCCGCGGCCGAGAAAGAGTCGAGGCAACCCGAGTCGCCGCTTACGGGTGTCGATCGCATCACCTGGAACGAGCGCGCCGGCGAGACGGTGGTGATCTTGTGGGCCGATGGCTCTTTCACCGATGCCCAGGTCGAACGAATTCGTGTCGTCGGCGGGGCGCCGCGTGAGCTGGTGAAGATCAAGGGAATCGGCCGACCCTGCCCCAGGCAACAGATCGACGTGGGCACCGATCACGTGCGCCGCATCCGTACGGGCCTGCACGAGAGCTCTGGCATCCCATCACTGCACGTCGTCGCCGACTTGGCGGATGGCGAGGTCGAGGTTCAACGAACCGAGACCGAGGGCTCTCAGCTCCGTCTCTATTTTTCCAAGACAGGATAGCCGGCTGCGGGGCTACTGCGGCTGAGTGTTGTTCGGTCTTCGCGTGTAGCGGGGATCGCTGACAAACGAAGGGTGCGACTCGGGCGGTGGTGGCCATTCAATGAGCAAACCGCCGCCGATCCCCTGCGCCACCTCTCTGCCGTAGAGCAAGTCCACCAGGTACATGGCGACGTCATAGCTGCGGGCGCCGCCCTCTGAGGTCAGCACCCGACCGTCGTGGACAAAGCTCACGTTGACCCGCAGGTCGAGCTCGGGAAAGGTGTCGGCAAAAGCCTTGTAGTCGCCGGGAAAGGTGGTGCATGCATGGTCGTCCAGCAAATCGGCTTCCGCAAGAATGAACGCTCCCCAGCAGAGGGATATCACGAACCGAGCCTGCGATCCCGCCCGACGAACCCAATCGATGAGCGCCTGGTTGGAGCGGTCTCTCTCGCGACTGTTTTCCGCACTGGGCACGACCAGGATGTCGAGGGGCGGCGCCGAATCGAAAGTGTGGTCGGGGATGATGCGCAGACCCTCGGCGGTGGTCACCGGCTCGGCGTCCGGCGCCACCGTGAAGACCTCGATTCCCGGATGTGGGTCGGAATGGTAGACCGTGTGCTGGAAGACGTCCCAGGGCGCCATGAGCTCCGTGTTGTAGACCCCGTCGACGATGAGGAAGCCGGCGCGCAAGGGACGATCGCTGGGCAGCTCCAGATCAGGCGCCTCGACCGCCGGCGCCTGGCATGCCCAGAGAGCGATTACCACCCAGGATATCGCTTGCCAAGGGTGCCGGACTCTGTGGTATCTCATCTCGCTCTGTTGTCGGTCGGACCGTGCCGGTGGAGCAGTCTAGCACCGGCGATGAATCTGCCCCGACCGTAATGTCGTACAATACGCCGCACTGTAACCTGCTCACGTGACGGATTTCGATCAAGCGAAACGAGGAGGATTCGACGTGCCCTACAGTTCCCTGATTGTCAATCCCATGCGGCAAGAGCTGACCGCAGTTGGGTTTCAAGAGCTCATGACCCCCGATGAGGTGGATGCCTTCATGAACGAGAAGGCGTCCTCGGCCATGCTGGTGATCAACTCGGTCTGTGGTTGCGCTGCCGGGCAAGCCCGACCCGGAGTTCATCTGGCTTTGCGCCACGAGGTGCGACCCGAGCGTTTGGTGACCGTCTTTGCCGGCCAAGAGGTGGAGGCCACCAAGCAGGCGCGTGACCATTTCGCCGACATCCCGCCGAGCAGTCCCTCGATTGCCCTGTTCAAAGACGGCGAGATGGTCTACTTCGTGCCCCGGCATCGCATCGAAAGCCGCAGCGCCGAAGATGTGGCCGCCGACTTGACGGCCGCTTTCGATCGCTATTTCGCTGCTGAGACCGCTTCGTAGCCCAGGGTCGTGGGAACCTTTCACGACGACAAACACGAGCTCCACGGCACCACCATCGTCGTGGACACCACGAGCGACGAGATCTTTATCGGCCGCTGCGAAGACATCGACGAGCGGGAGGTCATCCTGCTCGATGTCGATGTGCACCGCGACGGCGATGAGGGGCGCAGCAAAGAGGACTATGTCCAGCATGCCGCACAGATCGGGTTCTGGAAGAAGTACGACCGGGTCGCCATCGCCAGTGAGAAAGTGGTGTCGGTGAGGCGATTGGGGGATCTCTGACCATGCGATCCATCTTTCTGGTCCTCGGACCCATTGTCTGTGCCATTGCGGTGCTGGCCGGGGCCTTTGGTGCCCATGGTCTCAAGACCCGTCTCGACCCCCTTGGCCTCGAGCTGTGGGAGACGGCGGCGCGCTACCTCATGTACGGTGGATTGGGTG
>Ga0255055_10001666_pt1 | contig 15983 bp, 11 predicted proteins | sample JV7_2_27_MG_FD_188633 | JGI IMG/M metagenome (GOLD analysis project Ga0255055, IMG submission 188633) | Seawater microbial communities from Jervis Inlet, British Columbia, Canada - JV7_2_27 | ecosystem: Environmental > Aquatic > Marine > Inlet | place: Canada: British Columbia | collected... | reverse complement strand
TCGCCAGCAGGTGCTCCGCGCCGATGCCCCCCTGGTGGATCGCCATTGCGGGGTACACGAAGCTCGCCCCCATCATCAGCGTGACGAAGAGGTAGGCGACGGCGAACTTGGCCAACACGATCTGGCTCGCGGAGAGGTGCGTCGTCACCAGGAACTCGTCGGTCCCGCGGGCCCGCTCCTCGGCGAAGACGCGCATGGTCACCAGCGGGACCACACCGATCAGCGTGATCCCGAGGATTTCCATCACTGGAAAGAAGACCGTATCGCGCAGGTTGATGTAATCGGGGATGGTGTCGGTCTCGAAGCCGCCCAGCGTGCTGCTCGCGTAGAGGAAGAGGATCTGGTTGTAGAGCCGCAGGTGCTCGAAGAAGATCAGATCGGTCACCAGGACCACCAGGGTGAGCGTCACGTAGGCCATGGGTGAGCCGAAGAGGACGGCGATCTCCTTGCGGATCAGGGCGACGAGCGGCCTCACGTCCGGGCTCCGTTCTCACCGCGGAAGAGGGGGAGGGCGTCGCCGTTTCCGAGCACCTCCGAGGTCGGGCCGGTGGCGACGAGCTTTCCGCGGTGCAGGATCGCCACCCGCTCGGTGAGATCGCGCGCCTCTCCCAGGTCGTGGGTGCAGAGAATCAAGGTTCGCTGGCCGCGCAACGCGCGCAGGACGCCGCGGACCTCCTGCTGCTGGACCGGGTCGAGCCCGATGGTGGGCTCGTCGACGATCACCAGCGGCGGGTCCCCGAGAAAGGCCTGGGCCAGTGAGACCCGCTGCTGGAAGCCCTTGGAGAGGTGCCCGATCAGGCGGTCCGCCACATCGGCCAACTCGAAGCGGGCGAGGACCTCGTCAATGGCGTTTCGAAGCACTTCGCCCGCCAGGTGGCGGGTGCCGCCGGCGAAGCGGAGGAAGGAGCGGACACGGAGATCCGGGTAGAGGCGTGTCGTCTCCGCCACGTAGCCGAGCCGCCGGCGGACGGCTTTGAAGTCGCGAGCCGGTGAGAGCCCATCGACGCTCAGACTTCCGGCCGATGCGATCAGGAATCCGGTCACGAGTCGGATGAAGGTGGTCTTGCCCGCTCCGTTGGCGCCGAGCAGACCGAACGCCTCGCCCGGCTCGATCTCGAGATCGAGTCGGTCGAGGGCGAGGTGGTTGCCGAAGCGGCGGGTCAAACCCTTCGCCTCGATCCGCACCCCGCAGCGCTCGCTCTCGGGCTGCGTCTTGTTCGAGTTTCCGGCGATCACGTCAGACAAGGTACGCGCGAGCTGGACTCGCGGACAGGAAGGTCTCCCAATCCAATCATCAATGACGCCTGTGCGGGTTGCTTCGTCGGCAAGAGCTTCGTAACTTCCCCGCCGTGATTCATTCCCACCCGTCCTGCGGCGGGGGATCCTGTGCCGCCTGCCGCTCCGCTCTCGGCCTCGACGCCGTCAAGCGCGAGGGAGTCTGGTACTGTAGCCCCACTTGTGCCCAGGGCCTTCCGGTTTCCGAGAAGCGCACCGTGCGGATCTCCGAGCAGAGGCTCTATCATCGCCCGCGGCGCTTCCACCGCCAGCGGGCCCCGAGAGAGCTGCGCAGGGCGCCCTCCACATCATAGACGCTCCAGCGCGTCGAAGTAGTTCGGCCAGGTTTTGGAGACACATCCGGGATCGCGGATCGCCACCCCAGGTACGCGCAGTCCGGCCAGGGCGAAGGCCATGGCGATGCGGTGGTCGTCGAAGGTGTCGATCGTGGCCCCGTGGAGCGGGGCGGGCTCGATCCGCAGCCAATCCGGGCCGGTGGTCGCAACGCCCCCGAGTCTGCGCAGCTGGGTCTCCAGGGCGGCCAGCCGGTCCGTCTCCTTGATGCGAAGGTTCGCGATGTTGCGGATCGTGGTCGAACCCTCGGCAAAGAGGGCGACCACCGCCAGGGCGAGCGCGGCGTCGGGCATGTCATTCATGTCGATTTCCACACCCCGAAGGGTGTGCTCGGGGCTCCTCACCTCGACGGCGTCCGGCTCCCGCTTCACCCGGCATCCCATCGAGGCGAGCACCTCGAGGAAGCGCAGATCCGTCTGGCGCGACTCGGCCGGAATGCCGTCGACCCGGACCCGACCGCCGGCGATGGCGGCAGCCGCGAATCCGTAGACTGCGGACTGGGCATCGGGCTCGATCGGGTAGACCCTGGACCGATAGGGGCATCCAGCGCGCACCCGCAGCCCCTCGCCATGCCAGTCCGCCCGGGCGTCGAACGCGCGCATCACCTCCAGGGTGAGGTCGACGAAGGGCCGGGAAACCAGCACGCCCTCCACGAAGGAGAGCTCCACGTCGCGATCGGCGTAGGGCGCCGCGAGCAGAACACCGGAGACGTACTGGCTCGAACGCCTCGCGTCGATGCGGGCCCGGCCGCCCGGAAGCCCGCCGCCGGCCACGCGCACGGGGGGGCAGCCGCCGGGACTTCCTGCCTCGCAATCGGCGCCGAGGGCGCGGAGCGCGTCGACCAGCTCCTGGATCGGCCGCTCTCGCATGCGGGCCGTCCCGTCCACGACGACCGGTCCGGCGGCCAGTGTGGCCGCGGCGGTCAGAAAGCGCGCCGTCGTGCCCGAGGCGCCGGCGTACAGGGCGGCGGTGGGTGCTCCGAAACGCCCCCCGACGCCAACCACCGTCCAGGCGTCGGAGGCCACGGCGATGCGGGCGCCGAGAGCCCGCAGTCCCTCCCGCATGACGTCGGTGTCGTCGCTCCTAACAGCGCCCTCCAGGCGGCTCTCGCCGCTGGCCAGGGCCGCGGCCACCAGGGCCCGGTTCGTGATGCTGCGGGAGCCGGGAACCCGAATCCGGGCCTCCAGGGGTCCACGCGTACGAATCGGGAGGGGGTCGGGGAGGGTGGTCATGGGGTCCTGATCATCCGGGGGCCCGTGGATCCTCTTGACGACATGGCACCTCGCAGGTGTCAAACTAGCACCCGCGGGATGCTCCGACGCCTCGTTGACACCCCTGAAAGCGTTCGCCAGAATTGCCCTTTCGTGGGGATTGGCCCGGCCCGTGAGGGGTTTGGCGGCCCCTCCCGGCTGCGAACGCGGAGCCGGAACGGGATCATCCAGGGTCATCGTGAGTGCGGATTCGAGTCCGGGGCCGCCTCCGCCCCTGTTTGCGTGTGCCGAGTGACTAGGAGATAGCCGTGCCCAGGGTTCTGGTCAGCGATCCGCTCGCGCCCGAGGGCCTCGAGATCCTCGAGAGGGCTCGAGGGATCGAGGTCATCGAGGCGACCGATCTCGCCCATGCGGAGTTGCTGGAGGCGATCCGGGACGCGGACGGCCTGCTGATTCGCAGCGGCACCCAGGTGACCGCGGAGGTGCTGGAGGCCGCCGAGAAGCTCAAGGTGATCGGTCGCGCCGGGGTCGGCGTCGACAACGTCGACCTGGCCGCCGCGAGCAAGAAAGGCGTCGTGGTCGTCAATGCGCCCGGAGGCAACACCGTCACCACGGCGGAGCATGCCATCGCACTCCTCGTCGCTCTCGCCCGGCACGTTCCCCAGGCGACGGCGTCGATGAAGGCGGGCAAGTGGGAGAAGAAGAAGTTCAAGGGGATCGAGCTCTACAACCGGACACTCGGTGTGATGGGGCTCGGCAACGTCGGGCGCATCGTCGCGGCCCGTGCCCGGGGTCTGGGCATGCGGGTGATTGCGTTCGATCCCTTCATCTCGACGGAGATTGCCCAGAAGCACGACGTCGAGCTGCTCGGCTTCGACGAGCTGCTGGAGCGGTCCGACGCCATCACCGTTCACGTTCCTCGCAGCAAGGAGACCCTGGGGCTGCTGGGGCGGGAGGCCTTCGAGAAGATGCGCCCCGGGGTCCTGCTCGTGAACGCGGCGCGAGGTGGCATCGTGGACGAGGGGGCCCTGGCCGAGGCCCTCGCTTCCGGCAAGGTCGGCGGAGCCGCCCTCGACGTGTTCGCGGAGGAGCCGCCGCCAGCGGACCATCCGCTGTTTCGCCTGGACAACGTGATCTGCACGCCTCACCTGGGCGCATCGACCGGGCAGGCCCAGCTGAACGTCTCCATCACCGCGGCGGAGCAGGTTCGCGACTATCTCCTCGAGGGTACGGTGCGCAACGCCGTGAACGTGCCCTCCATCTCGCCGGAGCTCCTCGAGCAGGTGCGGCCCTACCTGGTACTCGGGGAGAAGCTCGGACGCTTCCAGGGCCAGCTCTGTCCAGGCGCCATCGAGGAGATCGAGATCGAGTACGGCGGCGAGGTGGCTGACCTGCGCGTGGCGCCGATCACCGTGGCGGTGCTCAAGGGCATGCTCGAGTCGGTCAGCGATCGCGTCAACATGGTGAACGCGCCGATCATCGCCCAGGAGCACGGAATCAAGGTGATCGAGTCGAAGTCGAACCGCGCGATCGACTTTGCCAGCGCCGTCACGACCCGGGTTCGAGGGTGCGTCGATCGCCTGGTCGCCGGAGCGATCTTCCACGGTAATCAGCCGCGCATCGTGCGCGTGGACGACTTCATGCTCGAGGCGATTCCCGAGGGTCCGACCCTCCTGCTCCAGAATCACGATCGGCCGGGAGTGGTGGGACGCGTCGGTAGCTGCCTCGGGGAGGCGGGGATCAACATCTCCCGCATGCAGCTCGCGCTCGACCGGGAACGTGCCGAGGCGGCGATGTTGGTGAATATCGATCAGATGCCCGACGATGATGTGATGGAGAAGCTTCGCGAACTCCCCCACATGATCGCGGCACAGTTGGTGGATTTGGGAACATGACAGCAGTCGTAGTCGTTGGCGTCCAGTGGGGCGACGAGGGCAAGGGAAAGATCGTCGATTGGCTCGCCCTCGGCGCGGACCTGGTGGTGCGCTTCCAGGGAGGCAACAACGCCGGGCATACGCTCACCGTAGAAGGTAAGCAGAGGGTGATGCATCTGGTCCCATCGGGAATTCTGCAGCCGAGGACCGTCAACCTGATCGGTCCGGGGGTGGTGGTCGATCCGCGGGTCCTGCTGAAGGAACTCGACGAGATCACCGCCGCGGGCGCGTTGCGCGATCCGTCGCGGGTGCGCCTCTCGGGCCGCGCCCACGTCATTCTCGACTGGCACACCGCCCTCGACAAGGCCCGTGACGAGGCGCGCCGGGGGGGTGCCATCGGCACCACCGGGCGCGGCATCGGACCGACCTACGAGGACAAGGTCGCGCGTCGCGGGATCCGGGTGGCGGATCTCCTGGACCCGCCGAGGCTTCGCGAGGCCGTCGAACGACTCACCCAGGAGAAGAACTTCGAGCTGACCCAGATCCACGGCTGGGAGCCCATCGATGGCGAGGCGCTCTTCGACGAGTTCGTCGAGATGGGCCGGCGTCTCGAGCCCTATGTGGACCACACCGGCCGCATCCTCGACCGGGCGTTCCGCGAGGGCAAGAACGTGCTGTTCGAGGGGGCCCAGGGAACCTTCCTCGACATCGATCACGGCACCTATCCCTACGTGACCTCGTCGAACTGCGTCGCCGGTGCGGTGTGCACCGGCGCCGGAGTGGGGCCGACGCGGATCGACCGCGTCCTGGGCATCACCAAGGCCTACACGACGCGGGTCGGCGGCGGACCCTTCCCGACCGAGGACGAGGGGGAGGGCGGCGAGTGGCTCGGCGCGAAGGGCAAGGAGTTCGGCGCCACCACCGGGCGCAAACGCCGCTGTGGCTGGCTCGACACCGTGGTGCTTCGCGAGGCCGCCATCGTGAACGGCCTGAGCGGCCTGGCGGTGAACAAGCTCGACATCCTCTCGGGGCTCACGGAGGTCCCGGTCGCCGTGAAGTACCGCATCGACGGAAAACTCACCGACGACTTCCCGATGACACTGGGCGAGCTCGCCCGCGCCGAGGCCGTCTACGAGACCCAGCCCGGCTGGGAGGAGGAGATCACCGGCATCCGAGAGTGGTCCGAGCTTCCCGACAATGCGCGGCGCTACATCGAGCGCGTCGAGACCCTGGTGGAGGTCCCCGTCCATATGATCTCCGTCGGCCCCGGACGGGACCAGACCATCTGCCGCGAGGACCTCTTCCCCGGCTCCTGATCGCATCCTTCGAGGTCCGCGGGCCCCCCATGGCGAAGGCGCCGGTCGGATGGAGAAGGGCAGTGTCGACATGCGGCCCCCGCGGTGGTACTCACGATCCGGGCCGCTAGCTCAATGGCAGAGCAGTGGGCTTTTAACCCATTGGTTCGGGGTTCGAGCCCCCGGCGGCCCACCATCCGAGAGCCACTTAGCCTCTCTCATCCCCCGCTCATCCCGACCGAACGCCCGGAAGATGAAAGCTGTCATAATCGCCCCGTGATCGGGCGAGAGAAACCGGCTTTCTTGTGGAACGTCTGAGGGGGTCGACTTGAGGCGCGGCTGGCTGACGGTGGCGATCTGGCTCTCGCTCCTGGCGCTGGGCTTCTCACTCGGGCTACAGAAGATCCGCACCTTCGACTACTGGTGGCAGCTCCGGACCGGAGCCCTGATCGTCGAGACGGGCGAGGTCCCGAAGCACGACGTCTTCACCTACACGGTTCCGGGCGCCCGCTACGTCGACATCCACTGGCTCCACCAGGTCGGCCTCCACGGGCTCCATTCCCTGGGCGGCCACGATGCGGTGGTGGTGGCGAAGGCGCTGGCGGTGTGCGCGCTGATCGCGATCCTGGCGCCCATCGGCCATCGGCGGCAGCGGCCATGGGTCTCGGCCCTGGGCCTGGGCCTGATGCTGGTAGTCGCGGCGGACCGCTTCATGCCCCGGCCCGAGCTTCCCTCCTTCCTGCTGTTGGCGGCGGTCCTCGCACTCCTCGATCGCCACGAGCGACGCCGCGACGCCTGGGTGTTCGCGATCGTGCCCTTGCAGCTGATCTGGGCGAACGTCCACGGGCTCTTCGCCCTCGGCCTCGCCGTCTGCGCCATCTATCTGGCCGCGGAGGTGCTTCGACCCCTGGTCGCGCCAGGACAGCGGCTCGACGCCCGCGCGGCCGGCCGTCTCGCGGCGGTGACCGCACTGGGAGGGCTGGTCTGCCTGCTGAATCCGAACGGCCTCGAGGGAGCCCTCTACCCGATCCAGCAATTCGGGATGATCGGCCCCCCGGAAGATCGCGGTGTGTTCGGCTCGCTCATCGCCGAGCTGATCCCTCCGATCGGCGGAGGCCGAGAGCATTCTCGCCCGGTCCTCGCCCTGGTCGGTGCGCTGGCAGCCCTTTCCCTGGCTGCGATGGCTTGGAACTGGCGCCGCGTCCACGCGGCCGATCCGCTGCTCTGGGTGGCGTTCGTCTACCTGGCCCTGGGCGCCAACCGCAATCTGGCCCTGTTCTCGATCGTGGCCGCCCCGATCCTGGTGAGGAATGCCAACGCGGTGCTGGATCGTCGATCGGTCCCGCGCCACGCCGCCACGGCGGCGGGCGCGGCGGTGGTCGCCGTACTCGCCCTGCTCACGCTGGACGTCGCACGCGACCGCTTCTTCCAGCGGCTGGGCTCCTTGCGCGAGGCCGGTCTCGGCACCATGGACGTCTTCTATCCCGTCGGGGCGGCGGAGTGGATCGCCGAGGTGCGGCCCCCGGGACCCATCTGTCACCACATGGCGGACGGTGGCTACCTCATCTGGCGGCTCTTTCCCGACTACAAGGTCATGGTGGACGGCCGTCTCGAGCTCTTTGGAGCGGAGCGGTTCATCGGCCTCCAGGTCGCGGAGCCCTCGCGCTTCAAGCAACTCGACGCCGAGCATCGGTTCGGCGTGGTCCTGGTTCACTTCGGACTGGTGAGGTCGGATGCGCTGCTGTGGTGGCTGCATCTGAACTCGAACTGGCTTCTCGCCTACCTCGACGACACGACGGCGGTCTACGTGCATCGGGACCGCTCCGGGCTTCCGTGGATCCGCGAGGTGGAGGTCGATGCGCCGGATCTGTTTCCGCCCCTGGATCGGCCGAACGGCGTTACCGATCTGGTGCGGCGCTTCGGGCGCACCCAGTTCTACATGGCCATGCGCCGCTTCGAGCCCGCTCTCCAGTTCTGGGAGGCCACCATCGCCCGCTACCCGGACCTTCCGCAGGGGCCGATCATCCACGCGAGTCTGCTCCAGAGCAACGGACTCCACGCGGCGGCCGAGGCGATCCTCCGCCGGCTCCTCGAGGAGAGGCCCGAGGACGCCAAGCTGCTGGCGCAGGTGGGCGATCTTCGCTGGGAGGCCGGGGATCGCGAGGCGGCGAAGGGGTTCTACGACCGCGCCCTCGAGGCGGATGCCGACTTCGCCTACGCGACCTTCCGCCGCGCCATGGCCGCCGAGGCGGAGGGTGATCTCGAGATGGCGACGCGCCTCTACGGGCGGGCGCTCGCTCTCAGCCACCCGGGGAGTCCCGTCGGGCTGCTGGCGTCCGGGCGTCTCGGAGCGCTCTCGGGGACGCCCTGACGGCGCGAGCGCCTCGCTCTCAGGGCTCGATGGTGATCGTGACCGGCACGACGCTCGTCAGCGAGGGCTCGTTGCCGTTTCCGTCGGCCAGGCCGCCGCTGGTCAGCCCGATGCTGGTGGCTCCCGGCGCGCCCAGCGAGAGGAACTCAACGGTCGCGATGTTGAAGCTGCCCTCGGCTCCTTCGCCCCCGTGCCGCAGGTCCACGAGCCGGTCGAGCGTTCCCGCCGTGAGGTCGTACTGGGGGCTGGTGAAGAATGCTCCGTCATCGTCGAAGTCGGGATGGGGAGCCACGTTCACGGGCTCGAGCATCTCCGGGTCCCACTGGAGCCCCAGCTCGAAGGCCTGGATCGGCGTGGGAGAGGTCACCAGGATCTCCACCGTGAAGAGCGAGTAGGCCTCCACGCTGCTCGCGTCGGGTACGAGCGCCACCCAGGTCCGACTCTCACCTCCGCCGCAGTTGGCCCCGAGCAGACCCCGGAGCGCGAGCGCGAGGACGACGAGCCGGAACGTTGTAGCACGACCTCCCCTCATTGGACCTCCAGTCCGTCCACCAGGGTAACCTCCTGGCCGTCCGGATTCGTCACGCGAACGTCGTAGGGGTTCGGATCGGGGATCACCACGAAGGAGTTGAGCGTGCCCGTGAGCGTCTGCGAGTCGATGAATATCACGTTGTTGACGGTGTCCCAGGTGGGGCTGCCCTCGCGCAGCACCTGGACCACCGGGGTGGCCAGAAAGTCCTCCCCCAAGATCGTGATGTCGACGGTGTACTCACCCATCGGGTACACCGCAGGGTTCGGGGTCACCTGCGAGAGGACGGGGGGCGGGAAGAGCCCGGTTACGCGCTGGTCGAGGACGACCCGGTCGCGCAGGTAGGCCCAGGAGAGCAGCCGGAAAACGGAGAGGGGCTGGCCGCTCCCTCCCGTGAGGTCGTCGAAGCTGAACGAGCCTCCGGCGTTCATGACGAAGTTCCCGGTGGGCGTGGCGCCGGTCGAGGTCACGTTGTGGTCGGTGTTCCCGCCACTCGAGCCGCCGTAAAGGCCGGCCGGGGGAGCGCCGTGGGCCGTGAGGCCCAGGAGGTGGCCCGTCTCGTGGGCCACGATCGTCCCCAGCAGGCTCGAGAAGCTGGTGATCGCCGCCTCGACATCATTCCAGCGCGCGAGCTGCTCGGGCGTCGCCTGGCCCGGGTCGAAGCCGGGGGCCAGTACGCCCGCGTCGAGTGGGTCCTCGCCGATCGGCGTCCCGCCCAGGTCGGCGTCGACCGGGTTGAACACCTGCTGGTACGAGGCCTGTCCACCCCACAGGTTGTCGATCGCCTGAGGGAAGACACCGTACTGCGGGCTCGCGCAGGTGTTCTCGTTGTCGATCAGGTTCTCCTCGTCGAGGAGGGTGAGGCCGAGATACTGGGGCCCGGTGGGAGACTCTCCCCCGACGCAGAGGCGGGCGTAGGTGCCAGCCGGTTCGGAGTCGCTGAAGATGATGTTGACCGGGTCGGGGCCCGGGCTCCCGTCGGAGTTTCGGCCGTAGAGGGCGTGGGCGCGCACCAGAATCTCGGAGACGACGCGGTCGCGGACCTGGGCTTCGAGTGCGAGGTCCGCCGTCGACGATAGGCCAAACTCACGGAGATCCTCCAGGAAGTCGATCTCGCTGCCGAGGCTCCGGTCCTGGTCGAAGTCGAGGAAGAGGTTCTGCCGCGAGCCCATCGGTGCGCCGAGGCCGAAGTCGCGCACGGCGAAGCCGTAGACCGCCTGGGCCTGGTTCCCGGCGGCATCCTCGATGGAGACAGTCAGGTAGTGGGAGGTCCGCGGCAGGTCGCTCGCCTCCGGCACCGCGTAGAGCCCGCGCGTCGGCGACGGAGCGAACAGGGCCGCGAGCTCGCTCCCGGACGGGTAGCCTCCCAGGTCCTCGCTCCAGGTCACCGAGAGCGTGGCGGGGTCGACGACGCTGCCACCCGCGCTGTCGAAGCCGAGGGTTACCTGAAACGATTCCGGCGGGGCTACGAGCAGGTCGTTCTGGTCGTCCGGGATATCGTTCAGGCTGACGAAGAGGGTGGGGGCGGTGGTGTCGAGGTCCCCGCCCGTGGTGCCGAAGGCGCTGCCGAAGAGGGCGAGATCACGGTAGTCGATCTGGCCATCGGCGTTCCCGTCGGCGGCCGGATCGTAGCTGGCGTCTCCCAGCTCGGCGCCGTAGATCGCCTTGAGCCAGACCTCATCATCGACGCCGATGGTGCCGTCGCCGTCGAGGTCTCCCGTGAGCGGCTGGGCCACCACGGGCATTGCCCATACCAAAAGGAATAATGCAGAGGCCGCGCAGGCGAGGAGGGCAGGAGAATGTTCATCTCTAATCCGCATGGGCTTGCGTTCAGCTACTGCGTTTCGCTCCACGATCAAAAAAACGGCTCGCCGAGCACAACAAGATCGACTCTAGCACTCTCGAAGGGTGTGGCCGATCAGAGCCTCCGCCGGGCCGCGCCCCTTCGGCCGCCCAGCATCACGAGCCCCATCCCCAGCAGCAGGGCCGTGCCCGGCTCGGGCACGAACTCGATCTCCCACACGACCTCGGTCGTGGGACCACTGTCGAAGCCGACGGTGAAGTCGCTGTCGAGATAGTTGGTGAGGTCGGCGAGGCCGAATGAGGGCACCGGGTCCGGGATATTGATGTGGAGCACGGCCTCCATGCCGATGCCGCCAGCCGCACCCGCAAACGACCCGCCGGACACCGTCAGCAACGACTGGATCCCCAGGGAGCCGGGCGCGGGGTCCCCGAGAATGATGGTTCCCCCAGGCGGGGCGAACTCCTTGGGCGAGACGGTGGTGACGTTCACGAAGCTGACGTCCAGGGACAGAAGGACTATCGCCTCGTCAGAGTCCCAGATGATGACCTCGGCGCCGGGTCCGGTCCCGATGAAGCTGGCGTCAATGATGATATCGGTAGCCGGGTCGAAGACACGGGTGTCGAGCATGATCTCGAGGTCGATCCGGCCGTTCAGGAGAGCGGTCAGAGCCGGGTTGTCCGTGGTGGTGACGGTGCCCCGCGCCGCATCCCCGCTCAGCTCGTCGTCGAAGGTGAAGACGCCGTTGGACGCCGTGTACTGGCTCCGTGCATCGTTTCCACCGAGGGAGACGGCCTGTGCAGCAGCGGCCGCGAGTACCAGCGCCGCTCCCAACGCCAGAAATCGCGTTCGCTCGACTGCTCTCCGCATTCTTGCCCCCCTCGGTCCCCTCCGGATCATCCTGCTCCTCTTCCGAAAGCTACCGGCGGCTTCGCGAGCCCGTGAGCGACAGTCCGAGGAGGCCGAGCCCCATCAGCACCAACGTGCCCGGCTCCGGCACGAAGGGTACCGGGGCGGTCGGCTGGATGTTGCCGCTGCCCGAGAAGACGTAGCTCTCGTTGATGATCTGGTCGTACAGGATATCTTCCAAGGTGGGAAGGAAGTCGAAGAGCGTGCCGTCGAAGTTCAGGGTGGCCCCGCCGCCGATGTCGCCCAGCGCGGCCACCAGTGTCGGGTCGCCGCCCGAGACGCTGATGTTGACGGCGTTGGCCGTGGCGACATTGGTCATCGCCTCGGTGTCGTAGACGCCGCCGATCGTGAAGCCCGAGTCGAGCTCGGCCGTCAGGATGGTCCCGGTGCCGTCGCTCAGGGTGATGTCGTCGCCCGCCACGCCGTCGAAGTCGACCGATACGGCGATGAAGGTGCCGCCGAGTGGGATGATTGTAAGCCCGCTCATCGACGCCTTCAGCATGAAGTTGGTGTCGCTCAGGGTGTTCGCGACCGGATTCCCCCGGATGGTGACCGACGTGATGCGGCCGTCCATGGTCGAGTCGCCGGTGTCGTCGCCCGTGGAAGTGAAGCTGCCGCCGTCTCCGCCCGGTCCGTCCGAGCCGTCCAGGAGGGAGTCCCACTCTATCGAGTCGACGATGTCGCCGTTCTGCAACCCCAGCGGCGTCGCCTGGGCGGACCCAGCCAACAGCAGCCCTGCGGCACACCACACCAAGGTCCGGCTCAAATTCTTCATGGCACCCATCGATCCGATCCTCCCGATCTTTCCTCTGCTCCAGCCGTTCCGAGCTTTCCCCTGGCTCTCGTGGCCCGGAAAACTAGGAGGGATGGCCACCTCGGAAAGGGGGCCAGCCCTCAGGATGCACCAGGCATCCCCTTCCCTGTAGTGGGGAGGTGCAAGCGACGTGCCGTTACCTCCCCTTTGCGCGATTTTAAAAACTCTCATTGAATCAAATGGTTACAGCGTCGCACTGCGGCGCCCCAAAGCGCTCCTCGCCCTCTGACGGAACAGTCGTTCCACGATTACGGAAGAGTTTTTCCAATGGGGTGAAATTCCCACATAACTCCTTTGCAGCCCGCGGCCTGTGATAGGCCAGCCTCACTCGGCGTAGAGGTCGCGGTCCACCCAGCCGTAGCGGCCGGGCTCGACGGGAAAGCTCCGTCCCTTCTCGTCGGCGCTGCCGTAGGGCGAGTGGGCGTCGAAGAGGTGCACCCACAGAAAGACCGGTCGGCGCCGCTCGGCATCGAGCCAGGCGAGCGCAGCCCGCACCGCGTCTTCGCCCGGACGCAGCATGCCGCGCGGGGTGTCGTAGATCTCGAAGCCGACCAGTCCGGTCGCGCGCGGCTGGAGCAGGGGGCTGGTCACGAACGCCGCGGTCGCGTAGCCGCGATCCCGAAGGCGCCGGGCGAGCTGGCGGGGTCGGTGCTCGCTGCCGACGGGCTCGGCGTTCGCGAGCGAGCCGTGCTCCGAGGGGTAGAGTCCCGTGAAGATCGAGAGGTGCGCCGGGCCCGTCGTCGGCATGGTGGTGTAGGCGGTCTCGTGGACCAGCCCGCGGGCGCCGAGGGCGTCGAGATGGGGTGAGAGCTCCGGGGGCCCTCCATAGAGGCCGAGATGGTCACACCGAACGGTGTCGAGGGTGACGAGCACGATGCTGGGCGGCTCCTCGCCACAGGCGAGGAGCGCCAGCGCCACCGCGGCGAGAACTCCCCGCGCGCCCGTCACGCGGCTACTCGAGGTACCCGAGCGCACTCAAGGCCTCGCGCTCGGCCTCGGTGAGCTGCGGCGCACCGCGCGGCTCGGTTTCTGTGCTCGACCGGAGGACCCGCGCCAGCAGCGGCTCGAGCCGAGCCGCGCTCTCCTGCGGCGCCGACCGATACTCCGGAAGGCGGCCGTCGGGGCTGAGCTGCGCCACGCGCGGCGGGAGCGGGAGGAGCACCCCACCGGTGATGGCGTCCAGCGTCCCCGGTGCGAGTGGGTGGCGGTCCCGGGCGTAGTAGGTCGACCCGACCACGAGGGCGACCCGCGCCCGATGCTCGGCCACCAGTGTCCGCAGGTGCTCTTCCTCGTCCGCGGCGCGGAGCGGCAGTGGCTCGCCCTGGAAGGTCTTGGGAACCGGAAGACCCGCGGCGCGCAGCAGTGTGGGTGCCACGTCCACGCCGCTCACCGGGCGGGTCGAGACCCATCCCGGACCGGGCTCCGCCGGACGCACCAGCAGCGGCACCCGGATCTGGTCCATCCCCACCGAGTGGCCGTGGGCGAAGTAGTAGCCGTCCTCACCGAAGGCCTCGGCGTGATCCGCGGTGAGCACCACCCAGGGCCGCGGCCCGAGGGCATCCGCTCCCGCCACCAGCCGCGCGATGTGCAGGTCGACGTGGCGGATCTCGTCCCGGTAACGCTGCTCGTAGGCCTCCAAGCTGCGGAGACCGGGAAGCACCTGGTAGGCCGGGATCCCCTGGTAGCCGGAGTGGTCCTCCAGCAGCGGAAGAGGCGAGGATTCCGGTGGGTCGCGCCGCCGCGGGGCATAGGGTGGCTCGTAGGGCCCGTGGGGATCCTGGTAGTGAACCCAGAGGAACCAGGGGCGCCGTGCCACGCGCAGCCAGGCCAGCGCCGCGTCGGTGACCTCGCCCGCCTCGCGCTCCTTCAGCTCCGGGCGGTTTGGCTCGCGCCGCGTCATGCGGTCGTCGTAGATGGTGAAGCCCTGCTCGAAGCGACGGCCGCGCACGAGCACGGGGTTGCAGACGAAGCCGGCCGTGTCGTAGCCCGCATCGCTCAGGTACTCGGCGAGCGTTCGGGTCTGCTCGGAGAGAGCCGTCGTGGCGAACTGCGTCACGCCGTGGGAGGTGGGCCAGCTCGAGGTCAGGATCGATGCGATCGAAGGAGCCGTCGATGGGGCGGGAGAGAAGCTCCACACGAAGCGCGTGCCTTGCGCCGCGATGGCGCAGATTCCCGTTCCGACCTCGGGGTCGCCTCCGTAGCAGGCCAGCCGATCGGGGCGCAGCGTGTCGACGGTGATCAACAACAGCCCGGGTTTTTCGTCTTCGCCGCGGGCGCAGCCCATCCAGAGCAGGGCCGCGATGAAGGCAGCGCAGGTCAGCGATCGCCCCATCCTGTCGGCGATCATATCAGGGCGGATGCCGATTCGCCGGGAGTGGTGGCAGAGTTAACGAAGCGCGAAACGCTGCGTGCGTCTCCCGAGCCAGATCAGAGCAGGCAGGATCAGGACCAGCTCGATGCCCATGCCGCAGGCCAGACGGCTCGCGTCGAAGTAGATCACGTCGGGCTCGTTCGCTTCGGCGTAGCGTTCCGTGAGGAAGCGGCCGTAGCGGAGGTCCAGACCCAGGTGTCGCCGGAAGAAGGCGACCGTGTAGAGCGCCTGAATGCGCTGGGATTCGTCGACGGGGAAGACGCCGGGGGCGCAGGCCTCGTCGTAGTACGGGAGCAGCGGCTCCGCGACGGTGCCCGGCCAGCGATCGGGGGTGAAGCCTCCGCCGATCAGGACGTCGGCGATGGCGCAGATGTTTGCGAAGTGGCTGTGCGTCGGTCCCACGATGTCAGCCCGGTACAGGTGGCGAGAGGACACCAACCCGAAGGCGCGGACCGTGTCCGGGTCGATGGGTACCACGGTGTCGAGGGTGCCTCCGATGAACAGGGTGGGAATGGTGATCGAAGCCAGCTCCTCGTCGCTGTGGAGACTCGTGACTGCGGAGGTGGGCACGATGGCACGCACGCGCGGATCCGGCGGTACCTGACCCTCGAGGCCCGCCGCCATCGCGAGGGCGGTGTAGCCGCCGAAGGAGTGGCCGACCACGCCGATGGCGAAGGGACTGATCCGGAAGAAGAAGGGGTCCGCCGGGTCGTGGCTTCGCTCCAACATGTGATCGATCAAGAAGGAGACGTCCAGGGGTCGGTTCACCGCGACCGTCGGGAAGGGATCGGGCGCGGGGTCGTTGATGGTGTTGCCGGTGTGGTTCGGCGCCACCACCACGAAGCCGTGGCTCGCGAGGGTCTCCATCAGCTCCGTCGACTGGATGTTGAGGCTCCCGCTTCCGTGGGAGAAGACGACCAGCGGCATCCAGAAGCGCCCGAGGACCGGGATGTCCTCGATGGCCATCGGAGAGGTCATGAAAATGAAGGGCGCGATGAGCATGTAGGTGGTCGTGTCGCCGACCGCGTCCTCGGGATCTGCCGGGTACCAGACCTCGATGGGCAGCGGTCGATCGTCGCGTTCGCTGTCCACGATTTCGAAGGCTGTATGACCGACCGCCCAGGGGCCGAGGGCGTCCGGGGCCGGAGGTGATCCACCGAAGCCGAGGACGGGGGTGGG
>Ga0255055_10001665_pt1 | contig 15988 bp, 12 predicted proteins | sample JV7_2_27_MG_FD_188633 | JGI IMG/M metagenome (GOLD analysis project Ga0255055, IMG submission 188633) | Seawater microbial communities from Jervis Inlet, British Columbia, Canada - JV7_2_27 | ecosystem: Environmental > Aquatic > Marine > Inlet | place: Canada: British Columbia | collected... | reverse complement strand
ATAAGCGCGAATCAGAATCTTCAATTCTATCTTTGACAGCTTCTTTTGAGAACCCACCGAATACGATTGAATGAATGACACCAATTCGAGCGCAAGCCAGCATAATTATAGCTAATTCAGGAATCATAGGTAACCAAATTGTAACACGATCACCTTTTTTAAGCCCTTTACTTCTCATAGCGTTGGCAACTTTACTCACTTCTTTTAAAAGTTCGTTGTAAGTAAAAGTTCTTACTTGACCAGGTTCATCTGCTTCCCATATAATAGCAACGCGGTCTCCATTTCCCGCCTTTACATGTCTATCAATACAATTGTAAGCAACATTGAGTTTTCCACCTATAAACCATTTCCCGGGGAACAGATCGGTTTTTTCCCATACTTTATCGTAAGGTTTGAACCAATCTAGTGATTTTGCTTGTTCGCCCCAGAATCCTTCCATATCCTCAATAGATTGTTTGTATAGCCTTTTGTATTCATCCATTGACATTCCAGTCTTAGCATAGTCAGGACTGATTACTACAGGATCGAATATCCGAGTTTCAGTTAAAACGCTTTCCATTTTTTTTTCTTCTTCTGACATAATAATTCACTAATTTGAATTTCTAATTTATTTGTAGTGTTATAATTTCTTGAGTTTATAATGTTTAAATTCAATTTAAACATTTTTTCTTTAATTTATTAAGAAAAGTGAAGTGTAGATTTGAGAAGATTTTATAAATTCAAAAGTTTCAAATAGTTAAAGGAAAAATATTAAAGATATATGATTTAACTATTTTTTAGGAATAAAGGAAATTATATAATAAAACAGGAACATTGAGATGGCTTTAGTGGATAATTTAAATGGAGCATGGCGTAAAAAATGGAAAAATAAAGAAATCACAACCCAAAATGCAATTAGTAAAATTATACCAGGTAATAGAGTTTTTATAGGATCTGGATGCTCGGAGCCGCAATTACTTACATCAGAATTAATAAAACAATCAGAAAAGCTAATTGATACCGAGATACTTCACTTTTTAACTATTGGCCCTGAGAAATATTTCAAAGATAAAGCAGAAGATCTTTTTAGACATAATGCCCTATTCATCGGAAAGACGCTTCGCGAGGAAATAAATAATGGACAAGCAGATTATACACCAATCTACGCCAGTGAGATTCCCACACTATTTTTAACAGGAAGAAAACATATTGATGTTGCTCTCATCCAAGTTACACCTCCGGATCCTTATGGCTTTTGTTCTCTTGGTATAAATGTCGACATAGCTAAACCACTAGCGCAATCCGCCTATATAACTATTGTCGAGATAAATCCTCAAATGCCAAGAACTTTAGGTAATAGTTTTATTCACATGAAGGAAATCGACTATTATATCGTTAATGACGCTCCGCTGTTAGAATTTCACTTTGATGAGCCAGATGAAATTTCAAAGAGAATAGGAAAGAATTTAGCAAATATTATAGAAAATAAATCTACAATTCACGTAGGATTTGGAGACTTACCAAATGCTGCTTTAAAATATTTAGGAGATAAAAAGGATTTAGGGATGCATTCTCATTATATCACTGACAATATAATCCCATTAATCGAAGAAGGAGTATTAACTAGTCGAAAAAAGAATTTCCATCCCGAAAAAATTATTACAAGTTTTGCTTTAGGAACCAAAAAGCTGTATGACTTTGTAGATAATAATCCTTATATTGAATTTCATCCCTCAGATTATGTGTGTAATCCGAGAAATATCGGAATGAACAAGAAAATGGTCTCGATTAATTCTGCTCGACAAATAGATTTAACCGGGCAAGTTAATGCAGCAACAGAAGGTTATGGTTTTTATTCTGGAATTGGAGAGACTATAGATTTCATGAGAGGTGCTGCTTTTTCTAAGGGAGGAAAACCAATTATAATTATACCTTCAACATCTCGTGATGGTAAAAAATCTCGGATTTTACCTCATTTAGACGAAGGCGCGGGAGTAATGTTATCTCGAGGAGATGCACACTATGTAATAACAGAATGGGGTGTAGCTTTTCTGCATGGAAAAACAATTCGGGAGCGAGTACTTGAACTTATATGCATTGCTCATCCAGATTTTCGACAATGGTTATTGGAAGAGGCGAAAAAACTGAAATATATCTATTCAGATCAAATTTTACCGTGCGATGAGGAAGGAAGAATTTGTAGATATCCTTCAGAATACGAGACCATTTCTACTCTACGAAGTGGAGAGAAGATTCAAATTCGCCCAGTTAAACCTACTGACGAACCATTATTAAAAGAAATGTATTATTCTTTGAATGAAACTGACAGATACTTAAGATTTTTCGAAATAAGAAAAGAATTTACCCATTCTAAGACACAAAACGAAGTAAATATAGATTATAACAATATATTCTCAATCGGAGCTTTTCTCGGTGAAATAGGGAGAGAAGAAATGATCGGAAACGCCACTTATTACTTGAATCCACAATTAAATATGGCGGAATATAGCTTTTTGGTTAGGGAAGGTTATCGTGGACAAGGTTTAGGATCATTTCTATATCAACACTTAATTATAATTGCGAAAGAAAAAGGTATAAAAGGATTTTATGGAACCATACACATTCAAAATAAAAGTACTGTCCAAATCATTAGAAAGGGTGGCTATACTAAAATTAAACCTCCAGAAGCGGGAGAAAAGGAACTTTTTTACGAAGTATTTTTCGACAAGGAAAATTCGATTGATTGAATAATCAAAATTTTTAACTTCTTTATTTCATTTTTAGAACTACCTACCTATGAAGTTTAAATATACGGATTATCACATCCATACGAACTGGAGCTCGGACATATCAGAAGATGGTCCAAACTTTAACGATTACATCAAAATCGCAGAAGCAGAGGAAATCAATATATGTTTTCTCGAACATTACGAGCTTTATAATATCGAAAGAGACAAAACAGATCCCTTCTACAATGACAAAATTGATGATTACCTAGAAGAATTTGATGAGTTGAAAGGAAATTATAGGTTTATCCTTAGCGGTCTCGAGCTAGAGTATTATCGTGATAGAGAAATCGAATTATTAGAATTTATGGATGACTATGAAAAAGAAATCGATTTTATTGGAGGTACTTTACATGAATGGATATATCACTACCCTATAACTTCACGAACTAAATTACTAGAATTATTAGAGAAAGTTCAAATGAAAAAGGTTATAGACGATTACTTTGAAATCAGTAGGATGATGATAGAATCAAAAATCTTTAAAAATTTGTGCCATATAGATACAATCTTTCGTTACATTAATGAAAATGATATAATACCTTTAGATGATTGTAATGTATCTGAAGACCGAGTTCTGAACTTGGGACGGCTATGTATCAAGAATAACATTCGCATTGAATATAATTTATCTGGTACCAAATTTCCTATCAACCGCCCGTTTCCTTCGAAGGAAGTTGCAGAGCATCTAAAATCAGAACGGGCTAAATTCTTCGTTGGCTCTGATTCTCATTCACTTGAATTTTTCCAAGAAACTATTCCTAAAGTTAAACAAGCTTATGAACTTTTAGGATTGATTGATTAAGAGGCATAGAAAACATGGATTCTAAAAACTTTTTTAACAAATTAAATGATTGGGACCAAAAAATAATTTTAAAAGTCAATGGAATTGGCGGAAAAGCGTTTACAATACTATTAAAAGTTATATCTTTTCTTGGTAGAGAGACTATATGGATATTTTTAATGGTTTATTACCTCTTTATAATTTACGATCCAAGATTGTTCTCATATATATCCTCAATCTTTCTACTTGGAGTTGTTATAATTGCTCCAATCAAAAAGTGTTTTAATCGAGACAGACCTTTTGAAACACTGAAAGACATAAGGGTTCTCGAGCGGAAACCTATGTCTAGGAGTTTTCCTTCTTGGCATGCTTATAATGTTGCTTCTCAAGGATTATTATTAGCTTTTTTGCTAAATTCAATAGGAATAGCTATTATAGTTTTAATCTTTGCCATGGTAGTTTCGTTTTCTAGAATTCAATTAGGAGTACACTACCCTAGCGATGTAATTTTTGGTTTTTTTATTGGGATTATTGGATTTGTAATAGCTATAACAATTCTAGCACCTGTATTGATGAATATAGTCAATTTGGTCGAAAAAGTTATTGAAGTCCCAATTTATTATCAAATAATTAATCCCTTACTTATAGATAATATATTCTACTTATTCATAGTAATAGCAATGTTAATCGTAATTACACTTCTTGCAATTCATAAAAAGATTATAATTTTATTAGAACATCAAAATGAGAAGTAAATTTCATTCTGAATGCTATAGCAATCAACAATAAATCAGAAAAAGAATAAATTAAAGGTTCAATTTTCGCTTCTTTTCAAATAATTGCTTTAACTCATCTAGAACTTTTGATCTAGAATCACCAGGTCCTCCTGTTACTGATGCTTGGCCAGGATTAGCTATCCCTATTGGAACTCCACTCTGAGCTATCTGGAACGCTCCGCTTTCAATTGCCCTTAGTCTATGATCAAGTTCAGATAATTGTTTGGAAAGGCTTTCTGATAGCCGTATAACAGCGTTCATAGTTTCTTCTAATGTTTTACCTAGCCCTTCTACTTTTTTCAATGTTGGGTTTGTTAAGGAATCTGTAGATTTCATAACTTCCTTAATGTATTTAGAAAACTCAGGTTCGTTAGTTATTAGGGAAAAAATTGAAGTCAAATAAGCCTCGTAATCGTATTCATATGTAGTTAATAGTTGGTTCAGGTTATCTTTTAGGAGTTCGATGTTTAGGAGAGTTTCAGGGTCGCGTTTTAAATCTGGATCACATTTATGAATGTATATTAATAGAAATGGTTCTTCTTCTAATGTGGATAAGATTTCAAGAACTTGTTCAAAATATTCAAATGATTCGGCGTATCTCTCAGGATCCTGAACATCTATCACATAGATTAATAAATCAGTTTGTAGAAAATATTGTTCTGGCTTCTCAAAATATTTACTCCTGTATTCAGCTTGTCCTCCAAAATCCCATATATAAAGATCTAAATTTGAGTTTTCTGATTCAATGTGACGACGATCAACGCCCTTAGTCGGCTTTAAATTAGCTAAGTCGCTAATACCTAACCGCCCTCCAAACTTGCTCAAAATCGCTGTTTTTCCTGCATTATCTAATCCTATTACAATTATCTTTTGGGCGGATTTTTGGAGAATCTCTCCATCGTCTACCATATTGGTAATAATAGAGCTAATAAAGATTGCTTTCTTCAGAGATTCCTCAAGATCAGGGTTCTCTTCTTTAATTGTAGCGACTTTGTTATCGAAATATTGCTGTAATTCAGTAACTTCTAGAGGATCTTTAGTCGCTCCAAAAAGACTTAAATTCTCGAAGGGATTTTCCCTCTTTAATTTGGAAATTTCTTCAATTTTGGATATATTTAAAAGGTCTTTTAAAATTTTAGCGTCGTTTTTAGAAATAAATTTGTAAGAGTGAATGGGTAATTTTTTTATTTCCTCTATGGTTTTAAACTTATCCGCTTTTGTTACTTTTGGATCGAGAAATTTCGAAAAGATATTTATAATATTTGTAATATCGGATGACATTTTGTTAATAATTTGAACTAATTTATATTTATTAATTTTAGAGCGTTAAACAAGATAATTATTGTTTACGAATCTTTTTAGATAATAGTTAAATAGACTAAGATTTAAATCTTCACTACTGCTATTAAATTAAATTGATTAACATTTAAATATATAGTTTATTTTAAATACTATACTGAAATTGAATGATCCCAATATTTGCATTTAAGTTAAACCGTTGATATGCGTCCAAATTTTAAAAATGATGAATTTTTTGAAGAGAGCGGAAAGGAACCTTGTTGTGACTCGCCTAAAATCATTGAAGAAGATGGATTCTATGTATGTTTAAATTGCGGTTCGGCGGATAGCGAGAGAATTATAGACGATTCACCGCGAAGAGCTTTCACACAAGAAGAAATTCAAAAAAGAAAAAGCAACGAAAGGGTCTATAGCCCGATAGGTCCTCGCACGATTATTAGAGGTAGTAGAGATGCTCGAGGAACCTTATTAAGCCCAAAGTATAAATCTAAATTTAACAGACTTGCAAAAATTCATAGATCCTTAACTACTTCTTTCGAGCGAAACCTGTGGATTGCATTACCAAATTTACAGCGTTTACAAAAAAGACTAGGCATCCCTGACACAGTTGCTGAGGACGCTCTAAGAATATATACTGAAACTGTCAAAAAGAAGCTAACAATGGGAAGAAGTATCGATACTCTCCTCTCTGCTTCCATTTTTTGTGCACTCAGAGTACACGGAATTCCAAGAACGATAGAAGAAATTACGAAAGTTGCTCAAATTCCAAAAAAAAAAGTAATTAAGAGTTATAGATTGATATTAATGGAAGTTTTACCACACTTAAATTTAAAAGTCCAACATTTCGGACCTATCCGTTATGTAGACAAGTTTAACGACGAATTAAAACTCTCAATGCAATGTAGAAATACTGCTGTTAAAATAATAGAAAGCGCTCAAGAGAGTGGTTTTAATTCTGCGGGAAAAGACCCTAAAGGAATCGCTGCTGCAGCTATTTATATTGGTTCCAAAAAATGTAGCGAAAACCGTACTCAGAAAGAAATAAGTAAATTAGCTCGTGTTACTGAAGTCACCCTGAGAATGCGAGTCAAAGACCTTATAAAATATGCTAATATGGTATAAAAGCTTGTTATAATGTAATTTCAATTAAATCTTTCTCTTCTTCAAATAAAGGCAAAATCTCTAATAAATCTTTTATTTTTGTAAAATATTTGTTTATTTTATATGAAATTACATCCAGAATAAAGTCTATGCAAAGAATGTAATAAGTATCTTCTACAAGTTTTTTATTAAAACCCAACGAATCAAGGAAGTTTCTAATGTTTAACCTAATCTTCTGTACTGGCTCTTTGACCTTTATGAGAGCTAATCCGTGAAACAGTACCATTAATGAACTAGTCCTTAAGTTTCTTCTTTTAGCTAAGCTTTGAGCTAATTTGAAATATTCTAAACCTGCTTCCTTAAAAGATTCTATTTCAAGCAAAGGAATTACTTCTTTATAATATCTTTTTTTCATGGCATTTCTTTGCTTTAAAAACTCAGGGTTTTCTCTCCTTACATCTCCCATTTTTTGTTGTAGTTTGCTATACTTTTGTGCTATGATAATTTCAAACTCTCTCTTCTTACCTAATTCTTCTCTTGATAATTTATCCTCAATAGGTTCGCTTTTTAGCTCTTCTGGCTTAATAGATTCTAACAATGAAATTTCGGGATCGAAAAGAACTAATTTCTCGATTAGAAGGTTAATACAAACATTAATCAAATTTAAATGCCCACTTTCTAAAGCAAGTAACAATTCATTTAGGATTTTGGTCTCGGGTAAGTCCTCAAATTCTGGATTTGAACTTCTATATTTTGCGATGATATTAGAATAATTTCTTTTAGCAATAGAGACATCATTTATCTTAATTATTAAGGATGTTTGAATTATTAAACTTAATGCTGCTTGCCTAAGGTATTTTTTTTCTAATAATTTTGAAATAATTTCCTTATATTCGTCAGCAGCTATCTCAAATTTTTTATTAGATAAATCTTCTAAAGCTAGTTTCCAATACTGATTTTTCATCAGTTTTCTTTTTGCAATTTCTTTCTTTTCTTTTGGGATATTGCTAGCTAGTTCATAAATATAGTCTTTTTTATATTCAATAGTGGCAATTTCCCTTTCGATATCTTCAGGTTCGAGAGTTTTAATTGATTTACCCAAAGTTTCATAGAGAAGAGTAATTTCTTCATCTACCAAAGGTAAATTTTCTACAAACTCCAATGATTCTTGAAACTTGGTGGGATCTCCCAGTTTCTCAATATCTAATATATATTCAACTAAAGATACTGAAAATGTCTTTAAAAATGATTTATGCTTTATTTGGTTTAGTATCTTACGAATATCTTCAATCCTTTCTTGTTTAATATACAATAATAAGAGCACAGCTAAGGAAACTCCTGCTAATTTTAACCTACCAAGATCGATCAACCGATTTATATTTTCTTCATAACTCTGTATGGCATTATCATAGTCTTTATTATTTAAATATGTTAGAGCTTTGGAAAAATAACCTCGCCTTAGGCTTTTATTTTGTTTTAATAAATCATCTCTTTCTTCAAGAGCTTCTCTTGCATTGCTTCGAATAATCGAAAGCCTTCCTGGTAAAATTTCTCTTCTAGAAATATCCTCGGCTTCTTTCGCTTCCGTTCCACTTTTTTCAAATTGGAGATTTTGTATTTTTTTATTAAGTTCTATTTTAAGAGATTTATTCTCAATCTTATCTGTGATGCCATGAGCAGAATCTAATTTATCAGCTTCGATAAAAATTTCAGCAATTCTCTCGTATATCTTATCAAAATTTATTTTACGATTATCTAGATAAGCGAATGATATATCCTCAGCTTTTTTAATTAAAATTTGTGCAGCGTTTATTGCATCTGGTTTGTTACTTTCGTTTACAGTTCTCATAGCTTCATTTTTAATGGAATCTACAAAAATTTCACTAATCTCTTTCGATTGTTCATAAAGTAATTGCTCTCGAAAAATCGAAATAAGATTTACGGAGATATCCTCAATTTGATTAAAATCGCTTTCGTTAGAAAAATCATTCATTTTTTCAAGTATAATTTGAAATTTATTCCTAAGATAAATCTTTTTTGCCTTCTTCGATAAATCGTAATAAGATTTAAAAAATTGGTCGAAAAGCTTCCCAATTAAAAGGATATCTAAAGCCTTCTTTATCATTTCGTTATAAATCTCTTCTCTTCCAATTCTTTTCAAAAAGTTTACCTGAACTTTCACGTGTTTAGCTGCTTTAAAAAAATCATTTTCCTCAATGAATTGGTTCGCTTCTTTAATAATTTGGGTGTTAATTTCTTTAAAGATATCTAACTCATATTCTATAAAACTATTTAAAATATTCACTCCTTTTTCAACATTTTCTTCAATTAGTCTTTTTATAAATTCCTTATTCTCATCTTCTATTTTGGAGCTTGCTTCAGTCAATTTTTTCTTAAGTTTTAAGGAATTTAAGCTGTTAATCAAAATCGTAGCATTAGGAAAATCGAGATTATCTAAGAATTGTTTAATTAGGGTTTCTAGATGAGAATCCATGTTTTGGGTTTTAGCATTGTAAGTTTCTGACAGATTTTGAATCTCATCGTAATATCGTTTAGCATGAATTGGTTGTTCATTCCTAAGTTGTATATTTAATAAACTTATCAGGACTTTTACCAATTTGTTAGCAAATTGTTCTAAATCGTCAAACAATCCTTCTTGTTGATAAACTGATACTGCTCGGTATAACTGATCTCGAGCGGCTACGAATTTTTTTTCTTTAATTAAAAAATCTACTGCTGCGATTATTTTTTCAGCTATTTCATGTAGAATTAAAAGGCTCTGTTCGTGAGGAAGATTGTCAATAATTTTAAAAGCATTTTCAACTCTACAGGCAGAGATATAAGAATAAATTGCTAATTTAAACGATTCTTTCATTAAATTACTATCTCTAATTTCTATAGCAGCCCATTGAGCTGTGGCCAAATACTGTTTTGCTGCTTGAGCATATTTTCGCTTATTAAATAATTTATTACCTTCTAAACCCATATCTACAGCGTATAATCTTTTGAAATTTTCTGATTTTTTTAAATCTACATTTTGCAGAATTTTGGAGGCTTCTAAATACATATTTACTTTTGAATAAAGAAATGCAGCTTGCTCGCAAATAATGAAATATTCCTCTTTATTAAATATGTCAGCAATCATCGCAGCTTTCTTAATAGCTTGAGCAGAATAAAAATAATATTCGGGTTTAGATTCTTTTTCAGCTTTTTTAAAATATATGTTGGCTAATTGAATAAAGATTGGGAACCTCATCCATGCGTTTTCTATGGCTAATGGGGCTTCTCCGTTTATTATCGCTGAACATAAGCATTGTAACGCCTGGCGAAATTTACTAGGTTGAAGATTAACAAATGCCTCTATATCAAGATACTCGAACCACGTGTTTTCTAATAGTTCGTTTACAGATAAGGGGAGAATTCCTCGTTGATCGTAGTACATCAAAATAATAGGGATGTTTCTTTTGATTGATCTAATATCGTGTAAGATAGAATCGAAAATTTCTATTTCTTCCTTATTCATTGGATTTATGAAATATATGACACCATCCACGGTTCCCAGCATTTCTTCAAAATCAAAATCAATATTAGTTATATCAGTTATTGCATTTATTTCCAAATCGCATGTATCCTCAAATGCATTTTCTTCTTTATACCATTCTAAATATGCCCCTTTATTTTCGCCCTCTTCTCCTAGTGCTCTAAGAGCATAAAAAGAAATCGCATCTCCATCTAGCCCTAATAATAAAATCTTAAAAATATATCTCAATTTTCATCATTTTTGTTATTTACACTTAAGTAAGGTAATACTAATAGAATTTAAGTTTTATATCACTTAAAGGTGTTCTTCAATTATAATTCAAACCTAATATAATAATGAAACATTTTTCGATATTATATACTTTATTCGTTTCATATGGAAGACTACTAAAATTATAATAAAGTTAAAAAATTTTCAAAATTTTCTTTTCTTAGTTCAAGTATTAATTTAATAAACAAAATATCGAGTAATTAAAATTTGCTGGGGATTCTCTTTGGAATATATAGATAGAAATTATAATATTATAAAAGAAAGAATGATTCAGCAAATGGAAAAATCGCTTAGCTTTGGTCGAAAACTTATAGACACAGAACTAGACACGGGTCTTTTAAACTTCATAGTAAGACCTATTGTAAAAGCGTTTTACGATTATTGGGCCACACATGACGCAAGGAAGGGAACATTGAAGCAAATAGATCTCACCCTTGAAGCTGGAAAACAATTATTGTTAAACGGTAATTCTGAAGAGAGTTTTAATAAGATTGTAGAAGATTATTTCCCAAAATATCTAAAAGGTGATCAGGTGACATATCAATGCAGTAAACATCATAAGAACTACGAAAAGCTAAAAGAAAATACAAAGGAAACATTTATTAATTATCTTAAAGAAATAAGAGCATTTCTTGGTGTTGAAGAGGATGTTAATGATTACATTGATCTCGCTAGATTTGCATTTAAGAGCAAAGAACTAGCTATTAAGAATTTGACGAAACAATTAGAATTCACAGAAAGAAGTATAAGAATCATTGAAGAGGATCCTACTATTCTTTCCGTACCGACAGGTAAGAAAATTATTATTAGAGCGCTAAGAAAAGGATTTGAAGAGACTAAGAAAGAATTTTTAGAAGGTATCCAAGACACTTATGATTAATTAAAGTTTAAACCATAAAATTAAGAGATGCTATTATAAAAATAAAAAAAAAATAAAAAAAAAACGATAATTACTAATCAATGGAGAATTATTCATGAGTCATATACTAAGAAACTATAAAATCGTTGAAGAAAAGATGATTTCTCAAACTGACTTGTCACTTAGCTATGGTAGAGAGTTAATCGATACGGAGTTAGATGCTGGAGCGTTTAATTTTGTAGTAAAACCAATCGTACAAACTTTTTATAAGTTTTGGAGCAATAACAACGCTCGTGTAGGAACATTAAAGCAAATTAAAATCGCTCTAGATTCTGCAAAAACGCTAATTGAAAATGGAGAAATTACTACAGAAAAATTTGATGAGCTGATAAATAAAACCTTCCCAGATTATTTAGAAAATGACCAGACTGATAAGCAGTGTAACAAAAATCATAAAGACTATGAAAGGTTGAAAGAACTTACTAAAAAGTCATTTATAGCACAAGTAGAAGAATGTGTCTTATTTCTGAATATAAAAGAAGATGTAAAAAATTACGACGAATTATCAAGAGCGACTTTTAAAACAAAAGAGAAAGCTTACGAAGCTCTAATAAGACAATTAGATTTTAACGACGATGGTATAGCAATAGTGGAACAAGACGATAGCATTCTAAATGTTCTCGCTGGGAAAGAGATTATAGTTTCGGTGCTTCGAAAAGGATTTGAAATGACAAAAGAAAAATTAATTGAAGAACTTGATTTTATTTTTAACTAATTAAGTCTAAGTTTTTTTAACTACCTTCATTTATATTTAAATGCGATTAGCATGAGTGTTAATTCTATTGATACAAAATCAAAAATTACCTTACGATTAATTTTTGTGAATATTCTAATTGTAGTTTTTATCATAATGAGTTATACATACATTTCTGAATCATTTGGTTCATCAATTTCTACGCCTTTTATTAATAATAATGAGTTTTCACTAGTATTTGGAGTGTCTTTATTAGTACTTACTTTTTTCTCAATATTAGCGGGGCCAGTTCAAGCTTTCATAGCGGGATTTTTTGGAGAACTTCTCTTTCAACTCGCTCACCCAGCTCTCTACAAAAGCGTTTCCTTCGATTGGTGTCTAATTGTTGCGATATTCGGTATGGTAGCGGGGATTTACAAATATAAGCCCTTAAAATATCAAAAGATTAAGAATGTTCTCTATACTTTTACCTTTTTAATTATTGATTCTTTTATTGTAATGTTTTTTATAATATTATCTCAAATTTTATTTTATTCGACTTCTCTACAATTTGATATTTTGTTTATTAATTTTGGTTTCAAATTTTTCTTAGATGCTCTTTTTTCGGCTATTATCATAGTACCGATCCTTTTAGTTATCTATGATAAAGCTTTTGCTTTAACAGAACGCCAACTCTATTACCTACTTCTAACTCATCACCCCGTGTCTGCAAGTGACCATACCTTCTATTTTCAGTTTGGAAGGACAAAAGTGTATTTATGCTCTAGATGTTCAGGTATGATAATTGGAATAATATTATCTATTTTTTTTACCGATATAGTTCAGCAGATACTTGGGACTCAATTTAATCCTGAATTAGCTTTATTCATAATAATTATCTTTCCAATACCCGGATTAATCGATTGGGGTACACAGAAACTTCTATTTAGAAAAAGCACCACTGAATCTCGATTATTTACGGGTTTTATTATTGGGGTTGCCCTTCATTTCATTTCTTATACAGGAGAGTATTATTTCATTACATTATTTATAGTTCCATTTTATTTTATTATACTATTCATTCTAATCTTTTTAGGTCAAAAAAAATTGACAAGGGAATTGAACAAGGAGTTAACCCATGAACCATCTGAAGAGCTTGATATTGGCAGCATTTAAAAAGTAATTAAGTAGTTTAGATGAAAAATATTATATTTATTCACGGTCTTGAAAGCTCAGGCAAAGGTTTTAAAGGATTGTATTTAAAGAAAATAATTCCGGAAATCCTTGCTCCTGATTTTGTAAAATTTAACCAAAAAAGAACTCTTGATAATCTTCTTAACGCAAGGATGGCTCAGTTAAACTCAATATTAAGCGAAAGAAATTTGTGGATAATTATTGGCTCAAGTTTTGGAGGATTAATGGGTGTATTATACACTCTCCAAAATCCGAAAAACGTTAAACGGTTGATATTATTAGCGCCGTATTTAGATACTAAACTAGTGAAATGGGATAATTATTCACCAATCAATATACCAGTTATTGTTTATCACGGTAAAAATGATGAAATAACAGATTTTAAAGCATCTCGAGAGCAAGCTTACAGAATTTTCTCTATCCTTAAATTTAACGCAACAGAAGAAGATCATAATCTTAATAAAACAGTGGAAAAGTTAAAATGGATAGATTTAACTTCATAGTTATTAAAATGGAATTAGGAAAATTGGATGCTTTTAAAATTTTTAAAAAAAAATATTTAAAAATTGGACCCCAATTTTTTTATATTCACGTTTCTACTTCTGTTAATTAATATTTTTCAATTAGAGTTATGTCTTAAAATTACAATTGTTTGAGAAATGATTTGTAATAATAACTGGATGTTCTACGTTTTTTTCAATAGCTCTTCAAAATCAAGAAATAGAATTCTTGAGAGAAATGCAAAAAATAATTGATAATATTCCAAAATTAAAAAAATTAAATTAAATTATTAATAAATAAGTGTGAGACTTAAATGGATAAACTATACATTTGTCGCAATTGCCAATATGTATTTCCCAAAGGATTATCTAAACTTATAGAAAATGAAGTTCAAGTTTACTGTGAAATGTGTGGAACACCTTTTTCTTTATCAGGTGTAAGTTTTAAACAAACATCCTTAAGTGAACCCGTAGAAACGATTGATAGACCTTCCAAATATGGAATGATTGATAAAGAGAGATCTAGTCTTGATAAAGCAATAAAGAGCTTAAATAAGTTTGATTATATTCCTATTATAGTTTTTTCTATCATTACATTAATCTTAAGCTTCTTCAATTTCCGTACTTCAGGAGGAATTATGCTCATAATAAGTTCGTATCTTATAGTGTTTAGCAGTTTATTAATCATTATATACGACTCTCGGTTTATATCCCCGAGAATTAAGTCTAATAGTTATGATGAAATAGCTCTTGACGCGATTTGTTACGGGATATTAGGTTGTATTATCTATGGTACGGGCGTAATCATATTAATTAAGGGAATATTAATATTTATTTACACAGCCAAAAATTCTGAAAGGGGGGATCACAAGGTATATCAATTTGGTCTTAAATTAAAGAATTCTATAAATAATTTCTCCGCTAAAGCTGGTTTTGTAATTCTATTACTTGTGTTAAATGGAGTATACTTTAGTGGCATTAAAATTAGCATCCTTCCAATTTTTACAGCATTATTTAATGATTTTATCCTGAAGATAATCCTAGCATCACTTATTTTAATGTCCCTTATTATCTTGATTATAGATTTAAAATTAAGGAAGAAGTTATACAATAAAATAGAGTTTACTGGAGCTGATGTCGTTCGAACGTTCATTTTAGGAGTACTAGGTACAGTTTTCTTATCCATAGGGATATTTATTCTGTTAAAATCAATTTTATTACTTCTACTTTTTGTGGGAAAGCCAATTGATTTAAATGGAAAACTAAAGATAAAAGAACCTGAAACAAATATTGTTCCAGTCCAAAAAGAATTACCAAAGGAACCAAAGGTAGAACAAATTAAAAAGGAAGAAATTCCGGAGGAACGACTTGATTCTATACCATCAGAACCCAAACCTCAAATTATTAGTGCTGAGGAAAAAATCCCAGAAGAAGAAACGGAAGAAGTTAAAATTATTGAAGAAGAACCTGAAAAAGAAATAGCTAAAGATATAATTCCTAAAAAAAAAGTAGAAGATATTAAATTAAGGCTTCACGAGTCACTTTTACCAGTTAAAAACGAAAAAGATAGGAAAATTGTTAAAGAATATTTTGCAAAGATCTTTAATATCATCTCCAAAGATTTAAGAAAGCAGATATTGGAACTTGATATACCAAAGAAGGAGCGAAAGAGTTTACTAAAAGAACTAGCGTTCTTAGCTGAAGAAGAACAACTGAATTATCTTGAATTGTTGAGGAATCTATACAAAGAAATTCCAATGAAATTAATTGAGAGAATACGCAAGCTTCCTGATATTCAGCCAAAGTATTACGATAAACTAGTAGAAGAACTAAAATACATGGATAACGAACGACAAATAGAATTTGTACAATTTTTAGAAAAAAACACCTAATAGTTAAAAAAAAGTTCATTATAAAATGTCGTTAGAAAAAAAGAGAGAACCTAAGGAAAATAGAGTAGAAAAGGAACTAGAAGGAAGTTCATTTAGACGATTAGATTTTACTCCTTTACAGGAAATTAAAATTAAGAAAAAGAAGCAAGTAAAAAACAAGGATACGACAACCGAAGACTTAACTGAGATTGAAATAGATGTTTTAAGTATTGCGCAAGATATTTTAAAATTAAAAAGGTATGATGCTGATTTTGATATTGATGTTTCTTCTGAG